>Ga0182238_1000043_pt1 | contig 47654 bp, 38 predicted proteins | sample hydfrates6_PW_90_FD_132439 | JGI IMG/M metagenome (GOLD analysis project Ga0182238, IMG submission 132439) | Subsurface microbial communities from deep shales in Texas, USA - hydraulic fracturing test 6_PW_90 | ecosystem: Environmental > Aquatic > Deep subsurface > Shale gas/oil reservoir >... | reverse complement strand
ATGAGTACCTCGAATGGCGAGAGGCCCGGCAAGAGATCGAAGGCGAGGGAAAGGTGGCCAGAATCTATTAGGCAGAGGGCGACGGGCGGAGAAAGAATTTACAGCACATTTTGGACTTGATCCAAACAGCGGAGAAGGGCTCAGAAGGAGTTTAGGCGCGCAAATGGGATAAAGCCTTGATAGCCCCTTCAACATCTAAAATGCCGACACTGCAAGCTGCATCGAGCAGGCCGTCATCAAGAAGATAGTCGAATTTTTCTTTGCCTTTCCCTTCCAGAGTATGGATCAGGGCCATCGGGTCTGGAAGGGAGCTTTTCAGGATATTGTTGATGGCTTCATTGAAGTCTGCTGGCGATACCTTATGGGCCGTGAACACCGGACCTACATAATCGACCGAAAGCCCCGACTTGAGCAGAATAAGAAAGATCGTGAAGCAGATTCGATCCCCTTTCCAGACAACAAAAGTCGTGTCGGTACCCTTGGGCAAAACTCCTTGATGCTCCAGGTCGGCTTCCGCGTATGCCTTTCGCGCTTGGGACAGCAATTCCTGACCTTGTTTGTCCAAAAATGAGGGGAGTGCTGTTGCCTTAAGACAATTCCGCATCTCTTCGCGCACCCTGTCATGCACGAACGATCCGCCGCCACCGTCGAATTTGGGGAGTTCGCCGCCTGTGGCGGGTGACACCAGCACCTGTTTTCTCTCTTCATCATACGATTTGATGATCCAGCGCCGTCCGGCAAATATCAAAAATGAATCGGGAACTATCGGATAGACCGTAGTCAAGGTCCCAAGCGTCTTTCCTTCAGAAACGATGCTCACTTCCTCCGGGGAAGTGAAGGCGGCGTAAAAGGTGTAATGCTCGACAATTCGTTCACCCTTTCTGCCTAGGAGTAAGGTTCCGTCGCCAGCTTGTAGAAGGACTTCCTTCCCGCCGAGCACACGCAAGATGTGTTTAAAGACCTCGGGGGCAATATGGTTGAAGGGGCCGGTCCCGCACAATGCGTTCCATGCGGCTGCGGGGTTCATCCCTCCATGTTGTGATATCGAAGACAGAAGTTGCTGGATGAACGTTGAGAGATGCAGCCGGTTGGGGAGTGGGGGTTCATTCCAGCCCTGAGCCAAAAGCTGTATCATGGCCACGGCCTGGACTGTCCTCAGGCGCAGCTTGTCGAAGAGCGACAATTCGGTATCCCATTCGGCTTCCCGGACGTAGGCGCGGAGTATCGCCGGGTCGCCTTCCTTCCTTCCAGAACGTCCGATGCGTTGGCAGAGGTTTGCGACCGAAGGGGGAGAGCCTATCTGGGCGATGCTTTTCACGCTTCCGATGTCTATGCCAAGCTCCAAGGTGTTCGTGCAAAGGACCGATGTGGGGAGGCGATGCTTTTTCAGACGTTCTTCGACTTCTTCCCGGATTTCCTTTGAGAGGCTGCCATGGTGCGGGAAAAATTCATTGGGTACCCGTGCCGCTTCACTGGTTCTGCGGAGCATGTCGGACAAGAGTTCAACGTTTTGCCGGCTATTGGCGAAAGCAAGGTTGTTGCTGCCCCTGAGCGTTGTGAACAGGTGACTGCCGATCGCCTGCCACACGCTTTCCTCATTATGATCCGGACCATCGGATTTGGTTTCAACATATCCTCGGACTTGAATCTTCAGTTCTCTTCCACCTGTTTTCGATTCGATGATGTCGCAAGGCAGGGAGCCGTCATGGCGCAGGAAATCCGAGGCGATGGATAAGTCGCCCAAGGTCGCGCTCAGCCCGATACGGGGGATCTTTCTCCCTGCCGTCATCTCTACTCGATGCATGAGGCTTTGCAACTGCATTCCCCGCTCGGTCCCTATGAACGCATGCAGTTCGTCCACCACGATTCTTCTCAGTGAGCGAAAGGCCTTCCGCAGTTCCGCATGACGTCTGACGAATAAAGCCTCAAGTGATTCGGGAGTAATGAGCAGGATACTTGACGGAGTGCTTAGGGCCTTACCTTTTCTGGATGTGGAAATGTCGCCGTGCCAGGCAAAGACCGGCACATCCGTATTGCGGGTGACGCCTTCCATCCGCTGGAACTGATCGTTGATCAGCGCCTTGAGGGGGATGATGCCGAGTATGCCGACAGCCTCGGGCTCAGCTCTCAAGACGTCGCTTATCGCGGGAAGAAACGCCGCTTCGGTTTTTCCTCCCGCAGTCGAGGCGGAAATGATGACATCCCGATTGCAATCGAGGATGGAGCCTATCGCCTGTTCCTGGATATCCCGAAGGCTGGTCCACCCCTGTTTCCATATCCATCGTTGGATGGACGGGTGAAGGAGTGTGAAGCCCCTAGATTCTGAACGTTGCGAGCTCATCGTCACCCGAGATGTCCTCGATCGATTCCGCACCGCCGTCATCCTTGGTAATGCAAACGGCCTGCAACAGTTCCTGCCAGGAAGCCCCGGGGTTTTGCTCAAGGATCGCCAGCAGGTCAAGAAAGGCCTTGATGGTGTTACGGGGAGTCCGAAAGTAGTCTTGACCGATGGTATTGTTGCAGTGCTCAAGGAATTTCGTCAGGGCGTCATCGGGTAAGGCGTAGGCGTCTTCATTGCCGCTTGCGAAAACATTACGCAACCGCTCCAGAAGCACATACATGTCCTCCGGGGTGAGGTTGGCCAGGTTGATGACCGGGCCGCTCATGTCGACATAGTTGCCCGAGGTGAAGGTGTTCAAGGCGAGCCTAGATTGAAGGGCTTCATAGCTGAACAGGCCACGCCGGGTGTCCAGGAGGAAGTCGGGTGTGCCGCCCATGAGGAAGGCAAGGCCTTCGCAATTTGCCTGTAGGCAATCGTTCAGTATCCGCAGCAGTTGTTCGTAGTTGTTCTTGCGGCTGACAGAGTTGCTGATCTTATAGAGGTTGACCATTTCGTCGATGCAGACGAGCAACCCTCCGTATCCGGCAAGGCGCACGAATTGGGAAAGGATTTTCAAATGGTCGTACATGGATGCATCATCGACGAATGTCCTGACGCCGAGGGCGGCCCGGGCGTCGGTTTTTGTCGTGAACTCTCCGCGCAACCAACGGATCGCATTCCCCTTGGCCGCTTCATCGCCCGAGTCATGGCCTTCCCAGTATGCATTGATGACATCGGCAAAATCGTAGCCACCAACAAGTTCGGTCAGGCTTTGAAGGCGTGTGTGGATGACTTCAGTTGTCTGTCCCCCGTTGGCTTTCGACTCCTGGATGGCAGTTGAAATGAACTTTTCAACGATGGAAGACAAGGCTCCGCCTTCAGCCTTAGCTCTTGTAGCCATATTCCTGACAAGTTCTCGGTAGAGAGACTGGGTTTGCCCTTTGGAAGAGTAGAGGCGGCGTTCAGGGGTCATGTCCGCGTGAAGTGTGACGAGCTTCTTTTCAAGCGCGACAGTGCGGACAAGATTCATGAAGAAGGTTTTCCCCGAACCATACTCGCCAATAACCATCCGGAAGGAAGAGCCTCCGTCAGCGACCGTGTTGATGTCTTGCAACAGGCTTTTGACCTCCAACGCTCTGCCGACCTGTACATGCTGAAGGCCAATTCTGGGAACAACTCCGGATCGAAGAGATTTGATTATTGCATCGCGCTCTTTGGGGCGCAGTTTTTTGGGGTTACTCATGCCACCATCTCCTCAAGGACCTCTCGGTTGACTTCTATGTTTTCTTCTTCAAACAGCACTTCATCATCGAAATTATCAAGCGCAGCATCATTCAGTGATTCCAAGACGCCAGACGGCATCAAGCCGAATTTTTCAGCCAAAGTGTTGAAACTGTCCTTGTCCCAGGCATCCTGTTCGCCGAGTGCGACAAGGATGTTTTTGTACGGAGCGTCAAGCCCATAAAAATCCGGGGCTTCTTCCGCTTCGGGCTCCGGCTCCGCAACATCCTCCGCGAAGACCTCTTCCAGGAGTTCGGCAACCTCCTTCGTCTGTTCGCGTTTGAGACGCAGACGGTCGGCATCAAGTTTGACATCGGCTTCGGGAGTTGCGTCCGGGGCAGATGGGATGGAGTAGCCGGTCTTGCCGGTGTCCGCATCTTTTACGGTGACAGGCTGGCTGTCGCCGTTGGCGAGGAAACGATGAATGTGGGTCTGGACGTCACCCGGTTCCATACCCATGGTTTTGTATATTTTTTCCAGTATTTTTATTTCCTTGGGATGAATGATTCCATCCGCTCCAGCCACACTGATCAGGAAATCGGCAACCTTTTCACGCTGTGCGGCACTGAGCCCTGACAGCTTTGCCTTCATACCGGCCATGCTTGGCGGACGGGCAATTATCCATTCGAAAAAAGCTGATAGGCGCAACGATTCTGACAGGTTCAAGCCTAAAGAAGAGGCTAGGTGAGAATTAAGGGTTGAACGTTCTTCTGGCGATACGTCGCCATCTGCAGCTGCGACCAACCCTGTCAAGTGAACAAGGGCGATAGCTTGGTGGTAGCCTGTGCCGGGAGCGTCGTCTTTCCCGTCAGGTAACTTAAAGAGGACGATTTCGTCGCCGGCTGCGGGAGTCCGTCCACCATAGCGAGGGTCTGGCTCCATTCCCGTTCCAAGACCACCAAGAATGTTCGCGACTTGGCTCACTTCTGCCTTGGTGAATTTTCCGGGTGTCTTTGTCGGCCACATATCAATCAAGTCGCTTACCAGGGCGGTTCCCACATCCGCATTCGCCAGTGCACTGCTGCATAGTTGGCGCAAAACGTCCAACTCAGTAGACTTACGTTTCATGGCAATAGAGCTTGGCAGAAGAGAAATGCCGGCAATTCCTTTTGCCGCTTCCGGATCTTTGCCCATGAGGCGGCTATAGGAGTCCAGTTCAGACATGCTTTGGTCCACAAGCTTCCACAGATTCCCCAGAGGGCGTTTAAGGCCGCTTGGGTCCGGAATGTCAACAGTCGAGCTGAACCCTCGAAGTGATGAGCTTGCGGGATGATATTCGAGCCTGACTTTTTTCTTGTTTGGGGGGACAATCATGCCTTCCCCATATTTTTCTCGATAGAGAGTTTTGAAAAGGAATGCGAATTCATGCGGGCAACGCTTTGCCGGTACCCGCAATCTGGTTTCCGGGTCTCTGAGTACCCATTCCAGGGCCAAGTCCCAAGGTATCGGTTTTCCTTCTGCAACGTTTCTGCCAAGTTCTATTTTGAAGCTTGGCGGATATACTCCTCTGGCAATTTTGTTGGGGTTGATTTCCGATTTGTGGGTGTCATCACCGATCAGGACACTGACAAGACCTAAGAAGTTCTCACAATATTGCCTGAATGAGCGGTTGTCGCCGTAGATGGTCAGGAGGTCACTTAGCTCCTCACGTATGTGGAGCAATTCGTCCTGCGCCATCTTGCCGTCCAATACACGTCTTTCCAGTCCGTAAAAGAACAGGAAGACATATCCTATATAAGCACCTTCGACCCGCCGCCCCTTGACAAGCCAGTCGATGTAAGCGGCCCTGGCTTCGGGTGATATCCGGCTGTATGAAGGCCAGTAGGACATCCCATAATTATCCGTGCACGACCTGTCGGAGCTTCTGGAAAGATCGGGGTTGATGAGGGCCGGGTCGGCACCGTAACCACTGAGTGCGCCAAGTCCGTTGCCTACGTAGAGCATGCCGCCGTTGATGGTGTGTCCGTATATCTCCACAGACTGCCCCGGAGGAATCCAGCATTCCTCGTCGGATTGTGTCGCTTTGAAACTGTAATCATCATAATCGTCATCGGAATAGGTGACCCGGACCTCGATGCTGCTGGAGAACTCTTCAAGCTCCTTTTCAGCCTTCTTTTTCGCGGATGCCTTTTTGAAGAAGTGGATTATGAGCCAGAGTACTATGACTGCAACGATGGCGTTTCCCATGATGAAATCCTTATGAGATTGAGAAGGTTCGGCTCATCCTAAAGTGTCGTTACCATTTTTTCAATATAAGAGTCTCTTAGGATGAGTCTTTTTGAATAAGTCTTTCTAAGACACTTTCTGGTGTAGACAAATTGAATTGCCTCAGGGCTGTAGGGAAATATCGCATTTGCGCCCACAGATTTTTGTCTCCGACGATGAAACAACGCTTCTTGGCACGGGTGATGGCCACGTTTAGCAGGTTGGGTTTGGACGCGACCCATTGAGCGGCCCCGATTTTGGAGTGGCTGTCTGCGCCGAGGATCATGATAACGCAATCCTCTTCCTTGCCTTGGAACGTATGAACCGTGCCTATGCGTTCTTTGCACCAGTCTTTGAGAGTGCGCTTTGGCGGCTTGGTCGTTGCGCCATATATGGCCCAATCGCTATTCATCTTGTTTTGGAGTTCCTTTTTTATGGATTTGAAGGGCGAAATCACATAGATGGCGGGGAGTTCACCCTGCTGAACGAATGCGGTGACGATGAGTTTGACAACGAACTCGACCTGTCCGGGGACGACCTGTTGTCTGCTGGTTTCCCCGGGGATGTGCACCCAAGAGCTTTCCACGGGTACAGGTGGTACGTCGGGGACGGATTTGTGGGGAAGCCCATAAATCATCTTGCCTTCATATGCGATGTTGTTGGAGACGGAGAACATGGGCTCGATGCAGCGCCTATGCACTCTCAGCGGGCTACCTATCCATGTTTTGCTTTCCCCCTCAGAAGACGATGTGTAGGTGCCATATTGGTTGCAGGCATCGGCCAGATTCTGAGCCGAAACCGAATCCGGAGCATAGTCCCCTTCATTCGTATGCGAAGAAAGTGATGCAATGGATCGAATCAGGTTGGCGGGAACAGTGAAGACCGGCTCGATCTGGAGCGGGTCACCAACCACAACAGCGTTTTGAGCTCGCCACAATGCGCCGACTGCCGCCTGCGGAACGGCTTGCCCGGCTTCGTCGATGAACAGCCAGCCAAGAGAGTTGGGGCCGACGTCTTTGAATTGTTTGGCAAATGAAGCGAACGTCGTTGAGACAACCGGCACGATCATGAACAGGCTTTGCCAGATGGTGAGTGCGTCTTCATGCTCAAGGCGGGTATGGCCTCTGAGATAGGTGCTGATCGCCATGATGTTGCCAGCAAATCCGGCGGTGCCGCCGTCAACTTTGCTTCTGCCGACATCGGCAAGCCATGCTTCGTGCAGTGACAGTGCCGCACAAAAGAGTTCGGTGCGGAGTCTCGAAAGTTCTTTGTCGTTCCAGAGGCCGCGTATCTGAAACTCCTCAGTTTCAAGTTCTTCAGAAGTCCGAGGGGTGTCAATGTCGGTAAAGCTGTTTTTTAAATCTGCGAGTTCTTTCTGCTTCGATATCCATTCCTGACGTCGTTTTGCCAATCGGCCTGAGGCCTCCTGATATTGATCGATTGCACGTTTTTTCTGGTCTTGGAGAGAATCCGATTTACTTTCAACCGCCGTAATGTTGGCTTCCAGGCTCTTTTGTTTCGATTTAAGAACACGAACAGCGGATAGGTATTCTCTGGTTGAAGGGAGTCGGAAGAGTCGACTGAGCCAGCCCGGCTCCTGTTGTTCAAGATCTAGTCGATCGTTTTCAGTCTGATGGATGGCATCTAGGAGGTCAGCAGCTTTTTCGTCTGAACGCGCAATCTCATCTTTGATTCTAGTGACTTCCTGTCTGAGATGTTCAACTTCCTGTAACGCTGTGGCTATGTATGTCGCTTCTGTTTGATCTGTCAGTTCTTCCACTAGATTGACGAATTTAGCTCGTTTTTCAAGTTCGTCATCGACAGTTTTTTTCTTGGAAAGAAAGATGTTCTGGGCTTCATTAAAAGTTGGACCGCTGTATTCTTTAATCCAGTCGTAGATGTTGAACAGACCCAACTTGTGTGCTGGGGCTTTGTTGTATTTATCAGGATAAAACGCAAAGCCTTCGTTGAATTTTTTTCTGTTGGTATAGTTGCCTAGGGCGCAGGCTATGAGTCCCCATTGTGATTCGTCGGGGGGAAGGGGTATGAACTTGTTATCCTTGTTTTTTGTCGCTATTTTTTGTGCCGTAGGCTGGATATAAGTTTACTCACGCCAACATTCTCCCAGAGAGTTTGTTTTCGGGAGTTCCTTGGAGATGTTGTTGACGGCTGCATTGTTTGACGACGCGACGACCATTTCGAAGCCTGTAAGCTCAGGCTTGAGAGTGCGGGCCCATATTCCATTCTCCAAGGGCAATTGTTTCCTGCCGTCGAAAGCTGATGATGCAGTCCGGCAGGATGCCAGGACCTTTGCCCTTCGCACTATGTTTTCGGCTATTAGATCGCGTAGTAAGGTCGTTTTGCCTGTTCCGGGAGGACCGTTGACTGAGAAGATGCCGGATTTTTCGTTGGCCTCGAATGCCATGTTGATTGCAAATTGCTGCATGAGGCTCATCAGGTGTTCGGGGGTGTCGGGCCAATGCCCTTGATTGAACTTCCCGGGGTGCAGTTTTTGTTGGAGTACCCCCGGGCCTTCTTCGGAGTAGAGGTCGACCCGTTCAGAGGGGCTGCGCGGTGTGAGGTATTCATACAGCGACCGGGATATCCTACCGGCCTGGACCTCTCGCATTGCTCGTTCGATATCCTGGATGAAAAAACTGTTGAGGATGTCGACCTCTGGTTCGATTGGGTCGTCGCTGTCCTTATTGTCTTCTTCATCGGTGTGATCGGTTTTTCCGTATGACTCCTGCCACTGGATGACTGCGGGAGCAATGATGTTCTCGGGAGTGAATTGCGCCCAATCGTAGAGCAGGTCGCACACGTCGAAAACGTCTTGGGCCGTAAGCGGAAGTGGGATGTCCGTGATTTCCCGTTGATTGGCAAGGTTCTGTAATTTTTCGACTAACCGCCCTTGAGCCAAGGCAAAATCATTTGCGTTCAATCCTTCAAGCCCGGAGCGCTGAATCGTTCCCAATGCCCAGGGCAGCGTTGAGATTGATATCTCGTCATAAAGGGGTTCACCGAAATCATTGAGCTTGATTCTGGCGAAACAGGTGGGCCCTTCCAGGTCTCCGCGTTCCGTGTTTTCGTATATGTCGTTAGAAGGGGAATCCAATTCGAGTGCCTTGTCGCAAATTGGGGCAAGCTCGTTTTTGTCAAACACACCAAGGAATAATGAATATCTGGGAACCTTGCCGTCGGAACAGTTTGGGAAGTTGAAGATGTTCTCCCCTTGAAGAAGAGCATCCTCATGCAGCCAGTTCGCTTTTTTATACTGATGGGTATCTTGAATGACGCTGCGGTCAAGATCAAATGGAATGAAAAACTCTATTTTGTGCCACGAATTGAGAATGGCGAGAATTCGTTCCTTGTCCGACTCGGTGAGTGATGTCATGCCGTGGTGATCCATTTCAGGCCTTGTTGATGAGAGTGGTTACTTGTCGTGGACGATTCTGTTGTAACGTTTTTTGAAGGCAATCTTACCGCCTTCCATTATACTGCATATTTTGTTGCGGATGGCCTTTTGGCCGAGGCCGCCCGAAGCTTGCAAGCGGATTTGGTCCCCTCCGAACCCCAGAGCGTGGACCAATTCGGCATCTCCGTTGACAACGATATTTGCGTTGTGCGTGACAAGAATAAGTTGCCGCTGCCTCTTTTTGTCGACGATGTGTTGGACAATAAGGCTGTAGATAAGTTCACTGTCAAGGTCATCCTCGGGTTGGTCGATGATGAGCGGAGTCGTCCCGTGGCTGAGGAGAAAGGCCAGCATGGCGGCAGCTTTTTGGCCCGCCGAACCTTTCTCGAGTTCTTTGAAGTCATCTTTACGTTTTGGGTCGCCATGTCGTACCCGCAACAAATCTTCCGGCCACCATGTTAGGAGGCCGTCCATGCATGACGGTGTGGTAGCAAATTTGTCGGCTAGCTTACCCGGAAGGCGCCCATGAATATATTCCTTGCCCGGTATTTTCTCCCTGGTTGTAATCATCTGAGCCGTTTCCATACGAATTTCGTCGAGCATGTCAGGGATTGTTGCTCCAGTCGGGTCGGTTGCTTCCCAGTTCGTCAAATCCCAAAGCAGGCCACATTGTTTCTCTCGGTCGAGGATAGACGTTTCATAAACGCCTTTCATGTCGAACAGCTCCCGATATATGGCTTCGACCTGTGAGGTCTCGCCGTAAGGTATCAACTCCATTTGGACGTATTGGTTGTCCTTGAGGGTTTTCTCTATGAAGGATTTCCGAGCGTTGTAGAGTTCCTCACGGAGCTCAACGAGTTCTTGCTGGCAGGTTGTGATTTCCTTTTCCAACTTTTTAGCGTTATTCCGGTGCTCCTCTATTAGGGCCAACTTTTTCTCACAGGTTCCGCGTTGTTTGACCCACTCGTCATAGTCCTCAAGCTTGTTGTCCTTACCTTCGTACAGGGTTTGGAGTTCCTGGTATGCAGACTCGGCCTGTTGGACGGCAGCGTACCATTTGCTTGCCTCCAGGCTTTCCTTCCTGCTTTTCGTGACTGTCTCAATTTTCTTGGCGATATTTTGAAGCTCGACGCCAATGGTATTGAGTTCCGCCAGCATGGTTGAATGAATTCCCCGGATCTCCGTTTCATGAGGGTCTCCATCCTTGAAAAGGTCATCGGATATCGCCGTGACTTGAATGTCTTCGGCCAAGGATTTTACCTCGTCAGCAAGGCCTTCGAAATCATCCGTGAACGGGATCGCCTGCTTTTGACGCTTTCTGTACTGGTATTCAGTCAGAATGTCTTTGTGACCTGATTCTTCGTACGTCTTCATGTCGTTCTTGATGTCGACAAGTTTTGCGTTCAGCGATTCCTCGGTGACTGTTTTCGCCAGGAGCCCCCGGTGCTCTTCTCTTTTTTGGCGATATTCGCTCACCTTGGTGTCCCAGCGGATTTGCCAGTCCTGTTTGTTGACCTCTGGGGAGCGATCTATGATCGCGAGCAGGCCTTGCGGGGCGGAGGCTAGTGTGTAGATTTGCTTTTGGCTGAAGATGTCCATGGGGAAACGGTCGAGGAGGTCTCCTTCATTTTGGCTGGGTATCCATTTTCCTTCTTCAAGTTGCTCCAAGACATGATTGCCGTTCTGCCTCCATGTCAACCTGTAGTCGATCCCCCGCCGTGCAACTGTAAGTACAAGCTCGGTATCTGCCTTCATCACGCCGTGCTGTGTAGTCAGCTCTATGAATTCATCCAGTTCTTGAGCCAATTTGGTCATACCGTCGCTATGCAACTGGTCTTTCCGTCTGGCAGCAATACGGATAGATTCAAGAGCCGTGGATTTTCCGGTCCCCCTGCCGCCAATGAACGCATTGAAAAAGGGATTGAACTCGAAGGTGAGAGGCTTGCTGGGGCTTGCGCCACAGTGACTCATTTCCTTGATTGTGAGGGAGCGTAGATAAAAACCGGGCGTCTGGTTCGGATTTTCTTCTGTCTGGTCCAACACGCAGACTTCATGGGCCAGGAGAGCCTGGCGCAACTCCTCCCAGCACGGGGTTTCCATCTTGACCCAGGTGAAGTGGCTGCCGGGGAATTTCTGTCCCGGTTCGCCAGTGGGGTAGTGTTGGTCGGAGCCTGTTACGCGAGCCCAGTTGAGCTTGTTTTCTTTGTATGATTGTGGAGGCTCCCAGCCGATGGCGCATTCCATGGCGATGATGTTGCCGTTTTCAAGGATTTTTTTCAGTGTCGGCCCTTGGAGTGCTCCGAAAATCCCTGTTTTCTCTCCGGCATGGGCCGGAATGGCAAGGCCGCCCTTTTTGGTGATTTTGTCGATGACATCGGCTGGGGATTGCTTGGTGCAGTCGTTGCTTGCCCCTTTTTCTCCATCGTATTCGCAATTGTCGACAACAGTGTTGATATCTTTCAATTCCGTTGTTTCAGGGAATATCCCCAAAATATGCACGTTACCCAAAGCTGTGATTTCAACTCCAGGCAGGATGGTCAGCTTCCGAAATCCCGCAGGCTTCCTCTCCGTCAAATCCTCATATGCGGCTTTGATGTCATCAATGGCGGCGCCCGTGTTGTGGTCCGTCACCGCCACGCAGTCTATCCCGGCCTTCATGTAGTCCAGCAGCCATTCCTTGAGGGGGTATTTCTTGAGGACTTTTTCGTCCGGGTGATTTTTGCCGTAACAAACAGAGGCGGGAGTATGAGCGTGGAAGTCGACTTTCCACCATTTGCTGCCGGGAAATGTATTCATTTCAGGAGTCCTTGACTTGCTGGTTGTTTGACTGTGTATCCATGTAACCCCGCTGTGGGGAGTTTGTGAAGAGAGTTGAAGTTGTTTAAGAAATATGCTTTATCTAAATCGCAATGCAAATACAAGTTTGTCGTTTTTGAGGTTTGTATGAATCGATTGGATATGTGCATAGAAGTCTTGAAGACAACAAAGAAGAAAATGCACGTCAAAGAGATCGCCGAGATTATGGTAGTTCGCTACCCGGCCGAATTCGGCAATGAGAATGTTGAGGGGCTTGCTCGAAAAGTCGGGGCGTCAATCAGCAGTCATATCCGCAGCGCGAAACGCAATGCTATGATATCCAAAGTGCCGAATGGACGGGGCGGGCATCTATCGGGGATGTACAAGATCCGGCAGAAACGGAAGAAGGCCGTGCCTGCCAAGCTGCCGAAAGTCACAACCGGCTATACCGGCAAGGCCGGTGAATATGGCCTGTTAAGTGAATTGCTCTTCAGAGGGTACAATGCTTCGATTATGACGGTCGATGAAGGTATCGACGTTGTCGCCTCCAAGAGAAACAAGTATTTTCACATCCAAGTTAAGACAGCCAACGTGAACCAGAGTGGGAAATATCAGTTTACCATTCCGGCAAGCAGCTACAAATCGCACGATGCCTCCACGACCTTTTACGTCCTTATTACGCGACGGATTATCAATAATTTCTGGAGAAACGATTATATCATTTTGTCTAGCAGCGACATCGCCCGTTTTATTGCCACTGATGTGATCAATAATGGCAAGAAGTACTCGTTGCATATCCGATATGAAGGGAATAAGTGCATTCTGAATAAAAATGAGGATGTTACGTATTTTTTGAATAATTTTGAGCCAATGAAATAGTCGTTGGGAATGCCTGTTGTCATGGTGTGAGCCTGTTTTCAGATGGCTTGACTTAATGTTTGGCAGCCTCTAAAAATTGTCTGTAAATAATGAATTCTCGGAAATGAAAATTTAACCGATTGAGGACCAATATGCAGAAAAAGAGTGATGAGCACATGGAGAAGTTTGGGTTTGCCGTTGTTTCCGACGAAGACGGCATGGAGAGCGTCGCCTACACGGCTTCCTGTTCCGGCAGCCGCTCCGATTGCTGCACCAGGACCTGTTCCGCGGATGCCAACTTCGCTGAAAACGTCGAAGCCTGGGAGCAGTACCTGGCCGTTAAAGGTGGACAGGTTCAATACTAGCAGGCAGACGCAATGACACATTTATCGGAAGCCTCCGCCCCGGAACTTCGAGACGGGGTGGAGGTTTTTCTTTATCCTCCAAAGAAAGAAATCTGCTCGGTTCTCTTCCTTTTTTTGTCAAACAGGCGGAGGCTGCGCATTGAATGCAAGCCTGCCTTTACCCTCTTGCTCAAGGAACTATCTAAGTCGCAGACGCTGGCGGATTCGTTGGAACGCGCCGGGCTGGTTTTGGATGATGAAACCGAGGCGTTTCTGTCCTTTCTTGAGACTGAGGGAATCGTCACCGTGTCCGATCCTCTCGAAACCGACCAGCTTCCGGCCGCGTATATGGAACAATACAAGCGTCAAGTGTATTTCTTGCTGGACATCCTAAAGTCTCCGGCAAAGGCCCATGAAGTCCAGAAACGGATTTTCGATGCGCACATAACGGTTTTCGGCCTGGGAGCCATTGGCAGCGGCATTCTGCAGCAACTCTGCATGATGGGATTCAGGCGGTTTACCCTCATCGATTACGCAGAGGTCGAGGAGAGCGACAACGCTCGGACGCCTTACAGGATTGCTATGGATGTCGGCATGCCAAAGGCCGAGGCCGCCAAAGCGCTGGTTGAGGATTTCGCCTTCGATCCACAAGTCGAGATGCACAATGTCAGCCTCAGAACGGACACCGATCTCGGCGAGTTGGTCCAGGGAACGTCGCTTATCGTCAACACCACCGATCAACCTTACGTCGGATACACCAACATCAAGCTTTCGCGGTATGCTCTGCAGCACAACGTTCCGGTGTTGGCTGCTGGTGGGTTCGACGCCCACCTTGCCTCTCTGGGGGAATTGCTGATTCCGCATGTAACACCGTGCGCGGATTGTTACGCCACGTTTTTTCACGAGAGCTTGAAGGATTGGAAGCCGATTCTCCATCCTGTAAAGGAGCGCGAAGGATGGTTCGGCGGCCTGGGCAGCCTGTCCACGTTCAGCGCCTCCACTGCGGCGCTTGATATCCTGGACTACTTCATGAACCCGGAAGACCGAAAGGCGGCTCCAGGTGGACGGGGCGAATTCCTTTTCCATGACTACAGCCTGGACACCTTTGTCGTTGAAAAGGATGAGGAATGCCAATCCTGTGGGAAGGGGGTGAAATGAGCAGCCGATACAGTGATGAATGCTTCCGGCTTCGCCCGTCGGTTTCGTTTGTGCCTATGCCGCAGGAGGGAATCTACCAGTTTTTTGTCTCGGACATCAGGCAGAGCTTTAATCTGGTTTTTTCCGAAGAGGTTTTCGTCAAGATTCTTTCCAATCTGGATGGGAAGCAGCCGTATAACAAGTTGACGGAAATCTACGCCCTCAATGATCGACAACTTGTCGGGCTGGAGCGGCTTTTTGAGCTCCTCATTGAACGTTGCGCCGTGGAGGATGCGCAGGTTGTGGCATCCCGCGAATCTGACCCGTTCCGGCGGGTGAAGACATTCATCGGCTCCTATGTCCCGTATTACGATGTCGAAGCCGCCTGGCAGCGGGTAGCAGATAGTCATGCTGTCGTGATCGGGGCCGGGGGCGTCGGAAGCTGGGTCGTCTCCCTGTTGGCGCAACTGGGGATCAAGCATTTTACGGTGCTCGATGACGACGTGGTAAAGCCTCATAACCTGAACCGCTCCCTGTTCTCCAAAGGTGATGTGGGAAGCCTCAAAACGCTAGCCTTGGAAAAGATGCTCAACTCGCGCCGTGATGAGTATTATACGGTCAAGGCTGTCGAAGAGAAGCTGGAAAGCTCGGAGCGGCTGATCGCGTTATTAAGGGATGATTCGCAGTCGCAGACAGTCCTGATCAATTGCGCGGATTTCCCTTCGGTCGCCCACACGTCGGCGATCATCAACGAGGCGGCCTTTGCGCTCGACCTGCCCTACATAATTGCCGGTGGCTACAACATGCACCTCAGCCTGGTTGGGCCGACGATCATCCCCGGCAAGACGCCGTGCTTTCACTGTATCTCGCATGGTATGGACCAACTCAAAGTAGCCGAGATCGAAGGAGCGGAGCGTGTCGTCAAGGAACACCGCAATCTCGGGAATCTAGCCCCTTTGGCAGCGATTTCCGCATCTTTTGTCGCCAACGAATGCTTGAAGTTGTTGCTTGGGCTGCCGAATTTGAAACCGACCATGATCGGCAAGCGTGGCGAGTTCAATTTTTTCACGAAGAAACTGGTGTTGGAAGAGTATGGCGTGTGGGATGAATGTCCGTATTGTGCACGGAGGAAGTAAATGGGTATTTTGTTTGATTTTTCAAAATGTTTTTCTCGTTCAATGTTTTTCATATTTGTCTTTGTTGTTGCATTAGCATTTGTCTTTTTCTTGTTGTTAACACTAAAGATAGTAGACCATTCTTTTGTTCCAAGCATAAAAACTATAACGCAAAGCACATCTGAGTCTATGGCAAGAGGGTTTGACCCGTTTCAGACATATCGAGATTTTGTTACTACGATAACTGGCCTACTTACTTTAATAATTGGTGCAATTGGAATAGGATCATTTATATCCTTTAGAAAATTTAAAGAAGAAGAAGCCAAGATTACTGATAGAAGAAATCAGCTTGATATGTTTTTGAAAATTGAAGAGGGACGTAATATCTCTGAATCAGAAGCAACCTACTCTACTGCAATCAAGCTTTATGATGAGGCGGAAAGGTTACATAGCAAATACCACATGCTATATACGTTAAGAGGCGAAGCATACTATTATAGGAATAGAACTGGTGATCTTCAGAATGCAATTAAAGATTTTGAAGTGGCTATAGAGTTAAAGAAGAATTCATCTAGAGCTTGGTTTGGGCTTGGACAAGCTCGTTTTAGGTTAGTAAGGAGAAAACATTGTAATATAAACAATCTTGAAAGGCATCTTGAGAACGAAGATGTTGCAGATTTGAAAATTGCTGACAATGAAGGGGTTATAGATAGAAAGAAAGAGACACGAGAAGCAATGGAAGACATAGAAAAGGCAATTAGTTTTCAATACGCTGAAGCTCCTGCACGTCTTGAGCTGGGTAAAATATATAAATCTATTGGTGATAATAAAGGCGCTCTAAAACAATACAAGCTGGCATACGAGAGCAATAAAGCACATGCTGCCTGCGGTTTTACATACGCTTTACTATGGTTGTCAGAGAACGATGATTGTTTAGAGAAAGCAAAAGAAGAAGGCATTCTCGACATAATAAGGAAGGCCAGTGTATACGATGTATACAACAGCAAGGCTGCGTATGCATTGTTGTGGTATTTATATAGCAAAGTGCCTGAATTGGGGGACGCAGAAAAAGCCAAATCGATGACAGATTCGTTGGTCATAAACGAACTATTTGAATTGAGGGAAACTGTTTAAAAATGATGTTTACCCTCCACGGCATAGAAACCAACAACCTCAATTCGGTTGACGTTTCCATCCCGCATGGACAGATAACCGCCGTTGTCGGCGGGAGCGGGGCGGGCAAAACCTCTTTAGCGTTCCATACACTCTACGCGCTCTGCAAGAACGAACTCGACATCATCTCCGGAGTCCCGGCCAGTCATCGCCCCAAGGTTCGAGATCATACCAATCTGCTCCCGGCCATCGCGTTGAAGCAGAAGAATGCCAACGTCAATCCACGGTCGAGCGTCTTCAGCTATCTCGGGCTCGACAAGTTGTTTCTGCCCCTGTTTGTGCAGGCCAACCCGGACATCAAGCGGAATATCCTAGCCCAGAACAATCCAGCCAACTATTGCCCGGCCTGCAAAGGGCTCGGCGTCGTCTTTCAGCCCGATCCGGCCCGGATTGTCGATCTACACAAGCCCCTTACGGACAAGCCGTTCATTTCCTGGAATAATTTCCTTTCCAATCATTACTATCCGTTACTTAAAGCCTTCTGCTCGAAGCGTGGTATCGACACGACCAAGTCCATTTCACAGTTGCCGTCCTGGCAGCAGGAGTCGCTGCTCCATGGTGCCAGCGACAAGCAATTTCAGGTCAAGTACAAGCAAAAGAACCGCTACCGCCAGAAGCGGTTTCCCTTTGTGGGCGCCATTCGGGAGATTCAGGAGTGCTGCGACAACCTGCAGGTGCCGGGAAACCGGCAGAAGGCCAAGTCGTATATTGCTGAACAGGTCTGTCCGGAGTGCCGTGGAGCAAGGTTTTCGATGGATCTCTCGGAGTACACAGTCAACGGCTGGACGATCCACGACATTCTTTTGTCGAGCTTTGATGCGCTGCTTCCTTTCATCCAATCAATTCCGGCTCATGAGTTCGCTGTAAACAAATTGAAGGACTTGATTGCCAACGCAGTCAGCAACAACTTGGGTTACCTAGCCCCGATGCGCTCGATACCGTCCCTTTCCGGGGGAGAGTTCCAACGGCTGCAACTGGCCTCGGTGCTCAACTCGGACTTCACGAATCTGCTCTACGTAATCGATGAGGTTTCTTCTTCATTGCACGTTGCGGAGTACCCGAACGTCATTTCGCAACTCCAGTCATTGAAAAAACGCAATTCCACCCTGGTCATGGTCGAACACGAACTGGAATTCATTGAGAAAGCCGACAACCTGATAGCCCTTGAGGATGGCAGGGTGATCGACTCAACGAATTGGCTTCAAAGACAGCGGGAGGTCTCCGTTGACCGTACCAACATCGAACCACGCGGCACTATGGATTTCACAGTCCACGGCGTCCACAATATCCGCCACCTTGATGTCTCCCTGCCCATGGGCTGTCTCATCGGCTGTTGCGGCGTGTCCGGTTCGGGCAAGTCCTCTTTTGCCAAGATTATCTCGGGCAAAACTGGCGTTGAGTACATCAGTCAGGGAACGATCCAGGGAAACAGCAACTCTACAGTGGCGACCTTTCTCAAGCTCATGCAGCCGATTGATACGTTTTTATGTAAAGCTCTGGATACTCCGCCGAAGACTTTCTTGTTCAACAACAGACCCAGCCAATGCCCCGCTTGCGAGGGCAAGGGGTATGTAGAACAGGAAGCCTCGTTTGGACATGCGTATCGTTCCGTATGCGAGGCCTGTGAGGGCAGACGTTACAATCCCGAAGTTCTTGCATACCGAATTAACTCGCTCTCCGTTCATGACATCCTGACGATGACAGTTACCGAGTTGTCGGCAGCCGGGGTGTTCGTGGAAAACAGGAAGATTGCTGCCAAATTGGAGGACATGATCAGCATCGGTCTGGGGCACCTGACCCTTTTCAGGCCCACCAGCGAACTCTCTGGCGGGGAAGCGCAACGGATCAAGCTTCTGTCTCGGGTGAAGGCCAATCTCAAAAACACCTTCCTCATCATCGACGAGCCCGCCAACGGCCTGGAGCGACACGATACAAAGCGTCTGATCGGATTTCTGGACAGGCTGCTCATCAAGGCAAAGGGGATCATGGTCATCGAGCACAACCTGTTCTTGCTGAAAAGCATGGACTACATCTTGGAGTTCGGCCCTCGCGGCGGCGACGAGGGCGGCAACATTGTTTTTCAGGGCCGCATTGAGGATATGGAAGACTCGGAGTCTATTCTCATGGATTATATTTAGGCATTCGCGCCGCGAGCCCGTTTAAATGCCAAGACCGCCCCAGTGGAGTCGTGTTCGTGTCCGCTATATGTCCGCTTTTCTCACGACGCCCAGCGAAATCAGCGACATTCCGCGCTTTCTGCACATCATGCTAGAGTGTGTTCCGAGTAGGCTTGGCGGCAAATAAGTCCAGTATTGTTGTTTGTTTAGATGGTCCTATAAGTTGAACGCCCTCAAAAATGGCATTCAAGAGGTCGTCAGTTCGATTCTGTCCAGCTCCACCAAGAATTTCAAGAGGTTATCCAGAAATTTGGATAACCTCTTTTTTGTTTTTGGGAGGTATCTGATTCTTTTTCGCTTCTTCATAACAGATTTGTCTCGTGGAAAAATTTCCCAAGGCCGCTCTAGCATTCATTTTTTAGGGATGGGCAAGACTGCCTCTTCATAGTTCTGTCAATAAGAAAGTACAGCATATTTGGCGAATTTTTGTCGAATCAGGTATATCGCAAAGCGACACGACGATGTCTCTGGCCGACACAGACCTGTTCTGATGGTTTTCTCCAAAAAACTCATGGTAGGCTTTTCGCAATGGGCAAAGGAGAATAGAAATGATAAAAAATGCACATAGTAATCGGAGATGATCAGCTTGTTTATGCTATGCCGAAACGTATGGTCGGAGTGTCAACACAAGAAGGCTTGGCGAAGTTCAAGAAATCTGAAGTCGAATACAAAAAGTATAATCGGGCGAGCAATTTTGACCCAAGGGGGATTATTGGACGGTTCAGACTATATCCAAGTTGACTATGTGAAAATTTTTAAAAATTGTGATGATTAACAATTAGCTTATCTGTCTTCGGCTTTTTTACTTCTACTTGCTTATGCAGTGCAGACGTTCGCATGCGACCTTTGTTTTCCCTGTGAAAACGTTAAGGGGATTGTAGCAAGTAAAGGGCAGACCATATTTTGGCGGAAAAAAGAAAAGGTTCTTTGCTGTAGGCATTGATGTGGATGCCACAAAGACCCAGTTTAAAAACTCATTGCGAACTGTGTTTATAATTCTATATATAGTGCGAAGAGGGGATACAGCTAGCGTAGTTTCCACGGAGGAGTTCCCTCCTGGTGGGCATGGTCCTGTGTCGTGCGTTCAACATCAGAAGAGGCTTTGGATGCAACCATGAACCTTTGTCCTGAGAAGGTCCAAAGCTATCTTCCATAAATATGACTTGGATACCTTCAGGTAGTCTTAAATCACCGTTTTCGCCCATAAAGATGCCTTTCTCAAAAAAAGAGTAATGATTTAAATTTTTTATAGGCTGAGCCATGAATGGCATCCATGAGGTCGTGGGGTCGATTTCCTCCCGCTCATCCACTTAATATTTCAAAGAACAAGGACCGGTTAGCTTGTTAGGCTAGGGGGCTTTTCTGTTTGTGGGGGGCAGTTGATCAACTAGTCATGGCATAAGTATCTGAGAGATGGGATGGAAGTCGAGATTGTGATTAAAGGATCAGCCTTCTAGCTTTCGTGCCAGCTGTCGTGTATCTGCTTGAAAGAGCATCAATAAGGCCCAGCTCTCCACAAATTAGCTTGCTCTTCATTCAAAGAGCTTTCTTGATAGCAATTCTTCCCAGCTGAGATCCGAGTTTATCGAGCATCTCGTAGCGAAAGGGCTAACTGTCTAATTCTCTCCTTGAAGTCAATTACCACCACTGGATACTGCTGAATGCAACGATCATACTATTGCGCAACTGGAGATCAGTTTTTTAAAGACGATTTGATGATGATCTTTGGGGAATTGACAAGCAACCACGCCTTTCCCCTTGATGATTTACAGAAGAATTCTTGGATGTCTCAAATCAAAATCCTCAAGAAAACGCTTAGCTCGCTTACTGATTCTTTCTATATCGCGTTTGAATACTCTATCCCTAGAATGGGGAAGCGCGTTGATGTCGTACTTCTCTATAGAGGACTCGTCTTCGTTGTAGAATTTAAGGTGGGTGAAAAGGTATACTCACGAGCAGCTATTGACCAGGTGTTGGACTACTCGATTGATCTAAAAAATTTTCACGAAGAAAGTCATCATTGTGAGATCGTACCTGTCGTGGTTTGCACCGAAGCTCTACCCAAGAGCATCCATATGGATGTTTACCCCGACAACGTTTGGATGCCAGTGAGTGCTAACAAGCACAATTTGGGGCAACTTATCGAGAGCATAGGGGTAAAGAGAGGCTTTCAGCCTACAAACCCTATTACCTGGATCAATTCAATCTACAAACCGACTCCAACGATAATCCAAGCTGCTCAGGCTTTATACAAAGGTCATAGTGTTGAAGAAATATCGCGATCGGATTCAGGGGCGATTAACCTCGGTAGGACCTCTGCGGCTATCTCGGACATAATTGAGCTTTCAAAGAGTGAAAAAAGGAAATCTATTTGTTTTATCACTGGTGTCCCAGGAGCGGGCAAGACTTTGGCAGGGCTTAATATCGCGAATGATAGACATAAAGCGGACGAAGGGGAGCATGCCGTATTCTTGTCAGGAAATGGATCCCTTGTAGATGTCCTCCAAGAAGCTCTTGCTAGAAATGAGGTGGATGAAGCAAAAAAAAATGGGGACAAACTCACTAAAATCGTTGCGTTGAGAAAGTCTAAAGCATTCATTCAGAACATACACCACTTCAGAGACGACAATCTTCAAACTGACAAGGCTCCGATAGAGAAAGTTGTAATATTCGATGAAGCCCAGCGAGCTTGGACCTCTGAGCAGACTGCATCCTTTATGTATAAGAAACGTGGGATCAGAAATTTCTCCATGTCAGAGCCAGAGTTTTTGATTAGCGTAATGGACCGTCATGAAGACTGGGCAACAATCGTGTGTCTAATCGGAGGTGGCCAAGAGATTAATACAGGAGAAGCAGGATTGCCAGAGTGGTTCAACGCTATTAAAAGGAAATACACTCATTGGGATGTGTACGCTTCGGATATGTTAACAGACCAAGAATACACTTACGGCGGTCAGCTGTATTCTATTGTTGACCAGGGCCAGTTGAATATTCAAAAGGACTTGCATCTTTCTGTCTCTGTGCGTTCATTTCGCTCAGAGCGGTTGTCTGAATTTATTAAAGCTGTATTGTCACTGGATGCTGAAAGTGGTGTTGAATTGTTCCAAGAACTACAGAGTTCTTACCCTATCGTTTTGACGAGGAATCTCCAAACTGCCAAACACTGGTTAAAGGCTCAAGCTCGAGGTGGAGAAAGCTACGGCCTTACTGCATATTCTGGAGCGCATCGCCTTAAGCCAGAGGGTATTCATATTAAATCGGCAATCGATCCAAAGACATGGTTTCTCAATGGATGCGATGATGTTCGCTCTGCTTCATTTCTCGAGGATGCCGCGACAGAATTTGATATTCAAGGGCTTGAATTGGATTGGACGTGTGTTGCTTGGGATCCCAGTTTAAGGAAGGGGATGGGGACGTGGGAATACAAAAAATTCATTGGAACTCAATGGCAAAACATCAATGACGCGTTGAGAAGAAGGTATCTTTTGAACGCATATCGAGTGCTTCTCACTCGCGCTCGTCAAGGCATGGTTATTTTTATCCCTCATGGGGATAATGAGGATGTCACTCGTCTTCCGAAATACTACAATTCTATTTGCCATTATCTTCAGGAACTCGGCATTCCCTTGATCTAAGTTCAACCCTAAACATTTAGTCAACAATCTGGTTAACCGAACGTATTTAACACATCTTCAACTTCACTGATTATCTGTTTACTTCAAAGTAAAAAAATTATTTCGGTTCTTATGATTCCGTCATCATGCCTGGCATCCAAGCTGTCCCCAGTTCGATTCTGTCCAGCTCACCAATTTTTCTTAATGGCTTCGGTAGATTGCCGGAACTGTTTTTGTCTGACAGTCAGAAATCCGGTTTGTGGTCTAACTGTGGTTTAATCCGAATCTCTGGCTTTTGCGTTGGCGGACATGAAAGTTGAAAAAAAATGGTCACTTAAATTGAGAAAGGTTGAAGTGGCCAATTCTTTCGTTTGGCATATGTGGTGTGCCACATAGACACGAAACCGATTGCTTTTCTGGCCCTTGAGTGAGCTGAGACTTGGCCAACTCATAAGTACGTTCAGACAGCCTCGTTTAAATCAGTCTGCAATCCCTTAAGCATCAGCTCCGGCACATGTCCCCTTATACGGAATAAAGGCTGCCCGGAGTTCCGGGCAGCCTTTTTACGATTACAGAATGCCGAATTTCTCTTTCGCCTCGATGCGTCGTGCGTGGAGAATCGGTTCCGTGTATCCCGACGGTTGTGTGCGGCCCTTGAAGATGAGGTCGCGGGCGGCCTGGAAGGCGACGCTTTCGGAGAAGTTCGGAGACATGGGGCGATAGCCCGGATCGTCCTGATTCTGCTTGTCCACGACGGCTGCCATGCGTTCAAGGGTCTGCGTGACCTGCTCTTCGGTGCAGATGCCGTGCAGCAGCCAGTTGGCAACGTACTGGCTTGAGATGCGCAGCGTGGCGCGGTCTTCCATGAGGCCCACATCATTGATGTCGGGTACCTTGGAGCAGCCGACGCCCTGTTCGACCCAGCGCACCACGTAGCCGAGGATGCCCTGTGCGTTGTTGTCCAGTTCCCGCTGAACCTTGTCCGCGGAGATGGGATCGGTCATGACGGGCAGTTGCAGCAGATCGTCAAGGCTGGCGCGGCGCTTGCCTGCCAGTTGTTTCTGGCGTTCGGCCACGTTCACTTCATGATAATGCATGGCGTGCAGGGTGGCGGCGGTGGGGGAGGGCACCCAGGCGCAGTTGGCTCCGGCCTCGGGGTGGGCGGCCTTGGTGTCCATCATCTCGCGCATTCTGTCCGGTTTGGGCCACATGCCTTTGCCGATCTGCCCCTTGCCCGCAAGCCCGCATTCGAGGCCGATGTCCACGTTCCAGTCCTCGTAGGCCGTGATCCAGCGCTGGGCCTTCATGGCGTCCTTGGGAACCATGGGGCCTGCTTCCATGTCGGTGTGAATCTCGTCACCAGTGCGGTCCAGAAAGCCGGTGTTGATGAAAATGACCCGGTCGACGGCCTGACGGATGCACTCCTTGAGGTTCAACGTGGTCCTGCGTTCCTCGTCCATGATGCCCATCTTGAGGCTCGTCTGCGGCAGTCCCAGCAGTTCTTCGACTCGGCCGAAAAGCTGCGAGGTGAATGCCACTTCGTCAGGGCCGTGCATCTTGGGTTTGACGATGTATGCGCTCCCCGATGCGCTGTTGCCGACGGTCTCTTCGCCCGTGATGTCGCGCTTGAAGATGAGACCCGTGGCAAAGGCGTCGAGAATGCCTTCGGGAATTTCCTGCCCGTCCAGAAGTACGGCCGGGGTGGTCATGAGGTGCCCGACATTGCGCACCAGCAGCAGGCTCCTTCCGGAAAGAGTGAAGGAGGATCCGTCGGGCGCGGTGTATTCCCTGTCGGGATTGAGTGTGCGGGTAACGATCCTGCCGCCTTTCTGGAAGCGCGCTTCAAGGTCGCCGCGGACAAGGCCGATGATGTTGGCATAGGCGAGCGCCTTGTCCGGACCGTCCACTACGGCGACGGAGTCTTCGCAGTCGAGAATGGTGGTCATGGCGGATTCGAGGATGACATCGCTGACGCCGGAGGGGTTGCCCGCGCCCACCGGATGGTTCCTGTCCACGACGATCTCGGCGTGCAGTCCATTGTTTTCGAGCAGAATGGAGAACGCCTCTTCACCGCCGGAGTAACCTTTGTAGCGATCCGGGTCGGCCAGACCGGTTTCCGTGCCGTCGGCCAGCTCAATGCCAAGGGCTCTGCCGCCGTCACTCAGGGAGTAGCGCGCCACATCCGCGTGGCTGCCATGTGCGAGGGGAGCCGCAATGTCGAGAAATGCCGCAGCTTCGGCGATCACCTTGTCGCCGCGCACCGGGTTGTATTCAGCTCCTTTTTCCGCACCGTCTGTTTCGGGGATGGCGTCGGAACCGTATAGGGCGTCATACAGGCTGCCCCAGCGGGAGTTGGCCGCGTTGAGCACGAAGCGCGCGTTGGTTACGGGCACCACGAGTTGCGGTCCGGCGATGGTGGCGATTTCAGGGTCCACATTTGCCGTGGTGACGCTGAAGTCGTCGCCTTCCGGGACGATGTAGCCTATTTCCTCAAGAAATGTGCGATATGCCTGATGGTCGTGGCTTTTCCCGGCGTGCTTCCGGTGCCATTCGTCAATGGACGCCTGAAGTTTTTCGCGCGTATTCAGCAGGTCGCTGTTACGCTCGCCGAATTCCTTCACGAGTTGTTCCAGTGCGGCCCAAAAGGACTCCACGCCGATACCGCATTCCTCCGCCAGCGGGGACAGCGTGTCGTAAAGCCGTTGGTCAACCGCGAGTTTGCCGGTGGTGATCCGTTGGGTCATTATGGCAGCTCCTTGCCTGTTCTGTGTCGCAATCCCTCAAGCGCTGAAAGCACGCCCGAGTCCGCAGATTTCGGCAAATATAGCGTTCCAGGAGATTTTTGCAAAGGGTTGTAGCTGGTTGTTGTGTCTGGTGTGCAACCAATTGCGGCAAGGAAAGGAAAACTAGGCTTTTGGCATTATGCGGCAGCGAAAAAGGGTGCCGCCTGATGGCGACACCCTTCACGCTGGTTTCGGAATGGCCGGTCAGCTTTTCCGAATCGGCTTGATAGTGACTTCTACGCGTCTGTTGCGCGCATGATCCGAAGAAACGGGACGCGACTCGCCGTACCCCACGGTGGTGATGCGCTGCTCTGAAACGCCGTTTTGGATAAGTTCGTCCGTCACGGCCTGAGCGCGTCTTTCGGACAGTCGCTGGTTGTACTCTTCCGAACCACGAATATCAGTGTGTCCGGCCACTTCTATCGTGGTGTGCGGGTACTTGATGAGCACGTCGGATATTCTTTTCAATTCGGGATATGCCCCGGGCTTGAGTTCGCTTTCATCGTAGTCGAAATACGCTTCGCCCTTGAACGTGGCCCGGAGGATTTCCCGGTCCCTCTGGACGCTTGCTGCCTCGGAAGCGGCCACGGCATCCCGCAGTTCCTGTTCATGCAGGTCCATGTACTTGCCCACCTGATTGCCGGTGAGTCCGCCGATGACAGTGCCGATCCCGGCTCCGAGAAGCGTGGCCTGGGTGCTCTTGCCGATGGCCTGCCCGAGGATGGCGCCGACAGCGGCGCCGGTGCCTGCGCCATAAGCGGTGCCCTTTTGCTGGTTGGTCTTCAGGTTTGTGCAGCCCAGAAGTGTCAGGCAAAGAAAGGCCGCCAGCAGCCATTTGAACCATGTATTCTTCATGAAAGCTCCTTTAGGTTGCATGGTCGTTCCAAGCATAGTTGAATAAACATGATAAACGGCGTGCGTTTTTTTGAAAAGGAGAAGTTGAGGATTCGTGAGTGCTTCGAGCCGCTCGGTTGCTGCGTGCCCTGCCTGAAAGGTGCGATTGGCCGCGACCCGGCTCAGATTTGATATTCGCCCAGATTGCGAAGCAGCCATTGCCCGGCCCGGCCAAGTTTCCTGTTGCGGTTGCGGATCAGATATAGCGGCGAAGCGTGTTCGCGTATCTCAAGCTCAAGCGAGATGGGCAGGATGTCGCGTTTTGCCAGCGCGCTCTTGAGCAGCGGAGCTGGAAAGAACGCCCAGCCGAGGCCGCGTTCCACCAGCGAGGCGCAGGCGGCGTAGCTGTCTATGAGCCAGCGCTTCTGGCTGAAGTGGGTTACCTCGGTATCCTTGTCTTCTCCGCGGCTGGTGACGACGATCTGTCGTTCGTCTTCAAGGTCTCCCACGGAAACCCCTTCTTTTTGAGTGAGCGGGTGGTGCCTTGAGGCCGCAGCCTGAAAGGGGATGTAAGACAAAAGCTTGTACGCCTCCAGACGCTTGGGGATGCCGGAACTGATCAGCAACCCCAGATCCGCCTTGCCTGCTGCGACATATCCCTCCACGTCATTGAAGATTCCTGTCTGAATATCCAGTTCCGTGAATGGAAACATCTCCTCGAAAGGTCTGAGGTATTGCTCGATGAATTCCGGATGTAGCGCCTCGTCCAGTACGATGCGGATGTGCGTGTCTTCCTCGGCGCAAAAAGAGAGGGCCCGGTCCTTGAGTCGTTGCGCCCCCCGTATGACCCCGAGCGCGTCGCGAAGGAGCGCCTCGCCTTCGTCGGTGAGCGTCAGATACTTGCGGCTTCTGTCGAAAAGCTGTGCACCGAGGTCGATTTCAAGGTTTGCCACGGCCGTGCTGACACCGGACTGCGCTTTGCCCAACAGACGACCCGCCGCCGAGAACGAGCCGGATTCAGCGGCAGCCACAAAGCATTCCAAGTGAGAAAAGTTGAATGAAATCAGAGGTAATATCCAGTGTTGTCAATTCGCTTGCCTGAAACACCATAGCTGAAGAATGGTTTCCGGTCCAGAACCTATCTAAAAAATAGATAGGTTCTAGCTTTGTGGTGGGGTGATTTGCGTATAGGTTGGCACCCGAACAACGCCGAAAGGGCGGTAAAAGATTTTTGAAACGCCAAAGAACCCGAGGTGGAATATGGCTCTCATAGAGTGGCATTCGGACGATCAAAGCATGTGCTGGCCGGAGCTGGTGGACCTTGCTCCCGAAAGCGTGGGCATCGATCTGAAGGCGGTTCGCCGTTACAGGCTGGGCCGTGTTCGCGAACAGATGGAGCGTTACGACGTGAACGCCATGATCCTGTCCGATGCGGTCAACATCCGCTACGCCACCGGCGCCAGAAATATGCAGGTCTTCTCATCCCGCAACGCTCCCTCCCGGTATCTTTTGCTTACGCAGGATAGGAGCATTCTGTTCGAATTCACCGGCTGCCTGCACCTTGCCGACGGCCTTGAGACCATCGACGAAGTGCGCCCCTCGGAGACCGCGAGTTTTGTAGCGGCAGGGCCGAACATCAAGGAGCGCGAGATTGAGTGGGCGCGCAAGATGATCGCGCTCATGAAGGAGCTGGTCGGTCCTGAACTGCGTGTGGGCATTGAACGGATGAACGCCGGGGTGGCCATCGAGATGGCAAAGAACGGCGTGCAGGTCGTGGACGCGCAGGAACCGGTGGAGATGGCCCGCTGCATCAAGTCCGACGAGGAGATCAAGTGCATGATCGCCTCGCTTCAGGCCACGGAGCAGGCCACCGGAAAGATGCGCGGCGCGATTCGTCCCGGCATCACCGAGAACCAGCTGTGGTCCATCCTGCATCAGGAAATCATCGCTTTGAACGGAGACTACGTGGAGACGAGGCTCCTGAGCTCCGGCGCGCGTACCAACCCGTGGTTTCAGGAATCCGCCAACAAGGTGATCGGAAAAAACGAGCTGATCGGCTTTGATACCGACGTGGTGGGCTGCCACGGATACTACTCCGACTTTTCCCGCACCTTCCACGCGGGGCCCGACGCTCCCACCGAAGAGCAGCGCACCCTGTATATGATCGCGTACGAGCAGATCCAGCACAACATCGGCATCATCAAGCCCGGAATGACCTTTCGCGAATACGCCGACAAGGCTTGGGACATCCCGGAAAAATACCACGCCAACCGGTACTATCTTTCCGCTCACGGCGTGGGCATGTCGGGCGAGTACCCCTACCTCTATCATCGCGCCGACTTCCCGGACGCAGGCTACGACGGGGTGATCGAACCGAACATGACGCTGTGCGTCGAGTCTTACATCGGGGAGAACGGTGGGCATGAGGGCGTCAAGCTCGAGGAGCAGCTGCTTGTCACCGAGCATGGCACGAAACTGCTGACGCACTATCCCTTCGAAGAGGAACTGCTGCGGTAAAGGGCACGGCCATGAATACGGATATCGCAACCCTCCACACCGAAACCGTCGAAGGCGACGGGTTCCGCATCGCGCTGCATAGGCGCGGCGAGGATACCCACGTCAAGCAGCGGCGTCCGGTGATGTACGGCGTATATTCGGAGATAGAGACCGAGTCCATGCTGCTTCGGTTCAATCTGAACAACGAGATTGTCAGGGCCGAAGGGCGTGGAGAAGACTGGCCGAGCGATCTGGAATACCTTAAGCGCACCGCCGGAAACGACTGGGTGTACTATTCCACCGGCGGCTACGCGGGCTCGTGGGAAACACTGACAGATGCCTCGTTTCCGGCCCCGGTCTCGTTCAAGATTCCCGAGCCGTACAGCGAAGTGTATAAAATGGTTGGAGAGTACTACCTCCCCAATCTGCCATACGAAACCAACACCATTCTCGGCGACGATCCATTTGCGTCACCGGGCGTGAGGCGGGTTCTGAACGGTTGGCATGACGAGATCGAAAAGATCCGCAACGCGGCTGACGATCTGCCGGGTCGGTTCCGGAGATTTCTGGATGAAGCCGCGCAGAATTCCCCCAAGCGCCTTCAGGCCAAGGCGGAAACTCTTTTTGGTGTGTGCGGCGGGCGGACATCCGTGCTGCCGCCCGATGCGCGGCATGCGGATTACGACGTCATTCCGCTGAACATCTCGCAGGGGTGCCTCTACAAATGCCGCTTCTGTTCGGTGAAGAACGACATGCCGTTCTCGGGGCATACCCGCGCACAGATTCGACAGCAGGTCGAAGCGCTGGCTTCGTTCTACGGAAACGACCTGTACAATTACAATTCCATCTTTCTGGGCGATCATGACGCGCTCAACGCCGACGAGGAGCATATTCTCTTTGCCATCTCGGAGGCGATGAAAGGGCTGAGGCTCAGGCGCTCTTTCATGCATGGCGTCAATGTCTTCATTTTTGCCAGCGTCGCGTCCCTGATGAACAAGCAGGACGCTTTTTTCGAAAAGCTCGATACATGCGGTGCGAAGGTCCATATCAATGTCGGCCTTGAGTCGGCGGATCAGGAAACGCTGGATTATATCGGCAAGCCGCTTGCGAGCGCCGAGGTGGTTCGCTGTTTCGAGCGTATGCAGTCGCTCAACGGCAGGCATCCGAACATTGAATGCACCGGTAATTTCGTTTTCGATGATGCGCTTCCTGCCGGACATATTCCCGCTTTCCTGGAACTGGCCGAAGGGCCCGTAACCGCCTCGCCCGACAAGGGGACGCTTTATCTGTCGCCCCTTTGCATCAGCAGGCCGTCCCCTGGGACGCTTTTTGAATTCAAGCAACTCAAGACGTTTAGTATGTTGCCGACATACTTGTATATCATACAGCGTATCTGATGACGGACGGCGGAGCTGACCGTCCAAATCTCGACAAGGCAGCGGGCTTCCAATTCGTCAAGGCATTTTTGTTGGACTCACCGCGGAACATGCAACAGTATCAAAGGAGTGGATGTATGATGAGGCTGAAAGGAATCATTGCGATCGTGGCCATGGCGTTTGTCCTGTCCGTCTTTTCGCAGCCGGCGGCTGCCAAGGAAAAGACGTTGCGTTTCGGCGTGAACAACTGGGCCGAGAACGTGGCTGTTTCGAACATGTGGAAGATTCTTCTGGAAGAGCGCGGTTATGATGTCGAGCTGACGCAGGTCGGCAACGGCGTCATGTACGGCGGCGTGGCATCCGGCTCTCTCGACATCGGTCTGGAAGTGTGGCTGCCCAACTCCGACAAGCCGATGGTGGATCGTTTCGGCAAGGACTTCGACATTCAGAGCGCATGGTACAAGGGTGCCAGCCTCGGACTCGTTGTGCCGTCGTATGTGGAAATCGACTCTCTGGCCGAACTGTCCGATAACGCCGAGACGTTCGAAAAGGAGATCATCGGCATCGACTCCGGTTCGAGCCTGAACGAAATGACCCGCGAAGCCTTGGATGCGTACGGACTGGAATATGAGTTCGTGGAAAGCTCCGAACCGGCCATGCTGGGCGTGCTGGATGCGGCCTACAAGGCGAAGAAGCCCGTCGTGGTGACACTGTGGAACCCGCATTTTGCCTTTGCCGAATATGACCTCAAGTACCTTGAGGATCCCAAGAACGTATACGGCGACGGAGACGACATCTTTTTCATCACCCGCAAGGGCTTTGAAGAAGACTTCGGTGAAGTGCTGAAGTGGATGAACAACTGGTTCATGACTGACGCCACCCTCGGTGAGCTCATCGGTACCATCAAGCGTGCCGACGATCCGGAGGAAGGCGCTGCAAAGTGGATTGACGCCAACCGGGAACTGGTCGACTCCTGGTTTGAATAGGTCGCCTTTTCCGCCCGGGACACAATGACCCGGAACGGACCATGCGCCGAACCGAATCGGGCCGACGGTTTTTCCGTCGGCCCCTTTTTTGTGCTGAAGGGGGGCAGATCTCGTGCGTTTTGTTCAGGCATGACACCAAACCTTTTCCTGTGCTAGCGTCGTACGGTGTATCGTTGCAAAGCATAAACTCTAGTGAGGTGCCGTATGACCAAAAAGGTACTGGTGGCAGTGACCAGCGTGGCGAAGTATCCGAATCTGCGACGCGCCACTGGCCTCTGGCTCAGCGAAGCCGTGCATTTCGTCAAGGAGATTCAGGAGGCCGGGTATGCCGTGGATTACGTCAGCCCGCAGGGGGGGTATACGCCCATCGACCCGCACAGCCTCGAAGGTGCCGACGACACGGACTGGCAATGGTATCAGGACAAGGCGTTCATGAACCGCCTCGGGGCCACCATGCGGCCTGACGAGGTCCGGGCAGAGGATTATGCCGCTATCTACTATGCGGGAGGGCACGGCACCGCCTGGGACTTTCCCGAAAATGAAGGATTGCAGGACATCAGCCGGAATATTTACGAAAACGGCGGGTACGTCACCGGAGTTTGTCACGGCGTGGTGGCCCTGCTGAATCTCAAGCTGTCGGACGGCAAGCTGCTCATCGACGGCAAGCGGCTGACCGGCTTTTCCGATGAAGAGGAGCGGCTTGCGGAACTCGATTCGGTCGTACCGTTTCTCACCGAAACCGAACTACGCGCCTGTGGCGGAATCTACGAAAAGGCGGACAAGCCTTTTGCCGGGCACGCCGTTGCCGACGGGCGTCTCATCACCGGGCAGAATCCGGCATCCGGCGCGGAAGTCGGTCGTCTGCTTGTGGGGAAACTCGGCGGCTGATGGTGGTTCGGATTGTTTTTGTCTGGCATTGGTGCTGGCAAGTGGACTTCAAAGCGGCGCACTGAGGTGCGTCGCTTTTCTTTTGGCTAATAGTAACGAGTCAGCTGGCGCGAAAGCTGGAATGAAGGGTTCATTCTTGAAGAGCTATCCTTTCGAACATCCAATCCCGTGATAAATATGCACGAATATGCAAAGAACCTTTGACTTGGGACATTTCTTTTGCAAGGTTGCGAAAAAGGCGGAACTACCCAATATTATGAAGGTTCAAACTCTTGATCGAATTGCGAAGGTTGTTCTGGGCAAGCTCTGGAGCTCGCTCAAGGACATGCTTCCCATCATTCTTGTCGTGGTCTTCTTTCAGGCGGTCGTGCTCAGGCAGCCTTTCCCGAATCTCGGGGAAGTGGCCTTCGGCAGTCTGTTGGTCCTCGTCGGGCTTGCGCTTTTCGTGCAGGGGCTCGAAATGGGCTTGTTTCCCATCGGGGAGAATCTGGCGCGCTCGCTTGCGAGAAAGGGAAGTCTGTTCTGGATTCTGACGTTCGCTTTTCTGCTTGGTTTTTGCACCACCGTGGCAGAGCCCGCGCTGATCGCCGTGGCCGCTGAGGCTGCGAGCATCGCCGCCACTGCAAATCTCATCGATGCCGGACAGTCTTCCATGGACAGCTACGCCATGGGACTGCGGCTGTCCGTGGCTCTCTCGGTGGGCGTGGCCATCCTGATCGGTGTTCTTCGAATAATACGAGGCTGGTCGATTTCTTTGGTGATTATAAGTGGCTATGTCCTCGTGATGCTGATGACCATTGTCGCGCCCGAAGAGATTATCGGTGTCGCCTATGACGCAGGCGGGGTGACCACCTCCACGGTGACCGTGCCGCTGGTGGCGGCGCTCGGCGTGGGGCTGGCCTCCATCATCCGAGGGCGCAGTCCGCTGCTGGACGGTTTCGGACTCGTGGCGCTGGCGAGCCTGCTGCCCATGATCTTCGTGATGGGCTACGGCCTCATAATCTTCTAAGCCTGGAAGCCGCATGGATTTTTTCATTGATTTCGGATCGGTCTTTCTGGCCACGGTACGCGATACGCTGCCTATCCTCGGACTGATTCTCGTCTTTCAGATATTCGTCATCCGCCAACCCATCCCGCATTTGCCGAGGGTGATCATGGGCGGTGTGTACATGGTGCTCGGACTGGCCCTTTTCCTTATCGGGCTTGAAAAGGCGCTGTTTCCTGTGGGTAAAGCCATGGTCGCGCAGTTAACCGCTCCGGATTTTCTCATAGGCGGAGTGGAAGCCCAGTCGGACTGGACGGCCTATCTGTGGGTCTACCTGTTTGCCGCCATGATCGGCTTCTCCACCACCATTGCCGAGCCGTCCCTTTTGGCTGTGGCGTTGAAGGCCAGCGAGGTGTCCGGCGGCAGCATCAGCCAGTGGGGGTTGCGGATCACCGTTGCCATTGGCGTGGCGGTAGGCATTACGCTGGGGGCATATCGGATCGTCACCGGCACGCCCCTTTCCCTTTACATACTTTGCGGGTATGTTGCAGTGGTGGTGATGACATTCTTCACACCCAAGAAAATTATTGCCATTGCGTACGACTCCGGTGGCGTGACGACGTCCACTGTAACCGTGCCGCTCGTGGCGGCGCTTGGTCTCGGACTTTCGGAAGCCGTTCCGGGGCGCAACCCCGCGCTGGACGGTTTCGGGCTGATTGCATTCGCCAGCCTTTTCCCGATAATTGCCGTCATGGGGTACGCGCAGATGGCGCATCTGTTGAATATGCGAGCCAGAGCAAAAACGCGAAAGGAATGATGTCATGAAATTCAAAGCTATTTTCGCCCCGGTCAAGACGCACAAGACCGATCCTATCGTGGATGCGGCCAAGGAGGCGGGCGCCACTGGGGCGACGATCATTTCCGCCCGCGGAACGGGGATGCGCGAGGCCAAGACCTTTTTCGGGCTGACGCTGGAAGATCAGACCGATATCGTCTTCTTTCTGATCGAGGAACACCTCGTCAATCCTGTCCTGGAGGCCATCCGTACCGCCGGTGAGTTCCAGAAGCCGGGCACAGGTATCGCGTTTGTGGTTCCCATTGAAAAGGTCATCGGGATGGAGAGCCAGATCGAGCGTTTCAAGGAAGAAGTCCGCGAGAAATATTTCTAGAAACCAGCATTTCAGGGAGTTGACATAATGAAACAGTCCATAGTTCGCGTCCGGGACGTGATGCATTCGGAAATCCTGAGCATCGATGGCATGGCGACCGTCAAAATGGCCGCTGACAAGATGCGGCAGGAACAGGTCTCCGAGCTTCTGGTGGAGCGCCGGCACGAAGATGATGCCTGGGGCATCATAACCATCATGGACATCGTGGAAGGCGTGCTTGTTCCCGGTCAGGACGCCGAGGACGTGAGCGTCTATGAAATAATGACCAAGCCGGTCATCACCGTTCCCGCGGTGATGGACATCCGCTACGCCACGAGGCTGATTCACCGTATGAAGATTCATCGCGCTCCGGTGGAGCACATGGGCGAGATCGTCGGCATGGTCACGCTCGACTCCCTCATTCTGGAACACGAGCTCCTGTAGCCGGAGGATGGATGTGGGGATTCTTCGTTGCGATCAATTCGCTGCTCAATAAGGTGCGGATATGCCCGAAGTGCCGCCACAAGCAGGCGGTGGGTGATTCGCAGAAGCATGATACGGTGAGGTGCCGCAACTGCGGGGCCGACATTCCGCCCAGTAGCGGACGCGGTAGGAATTCCTGATCCAAGCCGGTAGCACCTGCTTGTGTGCATGTAAATTTGTGGAGCGGGCCCGAGCGACATTGTCGGTCGGGCCCGTTTTGCTGTTTTACTAGCCCGAAGCGGCGTTTTTTTAGTAAAATTGATCGGATAGATGCTTAAGAAGGGCTGTCTTCCATGCGGCGCTGGGTCAGTTGTGCGCTGAGGGAGACACAGTCCCGGCAGGAGATGCGTTTGAGGGAACGAATCTGTTTGCAAAGGACTGAACCGGCCTTTTGGGCAAAGGCTTCCTGAACGTCATTGGTTTCTTTTTTACCCAATATGACGCTGGCGGCGAAAAGCGCGCCGCAGAGTCCGCCTTCGGCTTTGCCGCCACCGGCTCCGGAGGCAGCCTTGACTGCGCCTTCGGGGATGCCAGCTTCATGCTGGAAAGCCTTGAGGACCGCCTGAGCGCAGTTGTACTTTTCCTTGCCCCGAAAGTGTTGCAGTGCTTCTTGAGCTTTCATGAATATCTCCAACCGCCGGGCCGACTTGGCCTTGAGCGGGACTTTTCTTGTACGACTCGTCTGGGATTACCGGACGGCTGGTCGTGCCGTGCGGTCAGGATTTTTACAAGGGGGATGATGATCTGTCTACCCCATCCTCACGCTCGGGAAGGAGGCAGGCTGGCTGATACACGCACGAAAAAGAGTGTAAAGGATGTCATAACGGTGTCTTGAAAACCCTACACTTCAGGACCGTGGGAAAAGGTATAATGTCCATGATATTGAACGGTTATGGATGTGCACGCTTTTTGCAAATTCTGTTCAACTGGAGGAAATGCAATGAACAGGTTTGTCTGCGCGTGTATTATTGTTGTGGCAGTCGTGGTTGCCATGCCGTCATGGGCAAAGGCTTTCACGTTTCCAGATCCCACCACCAACGCCATGTTGTACGGCGATTTCTATTCGTACTCACTGCCGATCCTTGCCTTTCAATATGATCAGGAATTCGGCGGTGGTGTCGGCCCCGGGAATCCGTATTACGTTCAGTCCACCGCTGGTCATATCAAGGACAGCATCGTCATCGCCACCGGCTCGACCGGGACTGGAGTAAACACCAACTTCCCGGGAATGGATAATGCGTATCCCACCCCGAACAGTTCCGGTGTGTCCACTTTTTCGACAGGCACGACGCCTGACCCCGGGTTTACGCCGACCATGCCCGCCAATCAGGCGGATACGTGGGACTCGACCATCGAGGCGTTCATGGGGCAGATGGGCGGACAGAGTCCAGCCTTCTTTTTCAATAACAACCAGGAGCGGGTCGAGCAGGACCTGTGGGCCTATGGTCAGGTCAAGGTATGGAGCAGCACCGGCGGTGCCACTGCTGAATATTTCGATCTGGCAAGCCCCAATGGCGACGGAACCGGCATCTTCGGCGGCGATCCGGCAACCTATGTTTCCCCGACATATTCCGATGCATCCTGGGAGCCGACACCCTTTGAAGATTATATCATCTCCGGTGGGGATGTGTGTCTCAATGCTTCCGGCATACCTGTACCGTGTGGCAGCCCCGATGCGGTTGAGGGACCTTTCCCGCACAACCTTGGAGAAAACGAGGCAGCCTATGCCGTTTTCTCGCCAGAGCTGAATGCCATGCTCGCGGCGTGGAACGGAGACAGCCCGTACGACATGATTTCCATGGATTTCCGTATGCATTCGCTCAACAGCGGATACGAGCAGGCGTTCGTGATGCCCGCCGAGTTTCTGTCGCAGCCGGTTCCCGAACCGTCCTCCGTGCTTCTCATGGGGCTCGGTTTCACGGGGCTGGTCCTGGTCTCCATGCGACGGCGTTTTCGGCGTGATTGAGTAGGGATTGCGTTTCCTTGCAAGGGGTCGGCAGCAGCTGCCGGCCCCTTTTCGCATTGAGCAGACTTGCTATGTTGAAGGGAGGATCGGATCTTCGAGAGCTTCGTATTTCTCGGGGTCAAAGACAAGCTCGCCGCCGCCGAGGTGACGTTCGTATTCAATTCCCCATTTTCGCAATTCAAGCAGTGCGGGGAGCAGTTTTCTTCCGAGATCTGTCAAAGCGTACTCGACCTTGGGCGGAACCTCGGGATAGGCCGTTCTGCTCAAAACGTCATCCTTTTCAAGTTCGCGGAGCTGCTTTGCCAGCATCCTTTCGGATATTTCCGGTATGGTCCGCTTGAGTTCTCCGTAGCGCATGACCCCTGTGCGTGCCAGATGATATATGATGACGGGTTTCCACTTGCCTCCGAATACCTGAAGCGTCAGTTCGAAAAAGCATCGGTATTCCTTGTCTTTGACCTTCTTGAGGGGGCACTGCTGGATCATGGCGGTTCCTGACTTACATGCGTGTAAGTGGCTGACTTTGGTGTAACCTCTTGAAAAGAGAGTGAATCATGTTATGTTTGTCATCTGTTCGTACTAACGCAAGCCAAAGGAGGCAAGATGTACGCAGTAGCAGTAAACGGAAGCCCGCGAAAGGGCGGTAATACCGAGACACTTCTCAAGGCGACCCTCGAACCGCTGGAGCAGTCCGGCTGGGAAACCGAACTCGTTCAGGTGGGTGGTCGCAAGGTGCGCGGCTGTATTGCCTGCAATAAGTGTTTCGAGGAGAAAAACGGCACGTGCATCGCCCATGACGACCTGTTCAACGAGCTGATGGAAAAGATAGTACGCGCCGACGCGCTCGTATTCGGCAGCCCGACATACTTCTCGGACGTTTCCGCCGAGCTCAAGGCTGTGCTGGATCGCGCCGGATACGTGGGACTCGCCAACGGCGGCCTGCTGCGCGGCAAGATAGGTGCGGCAGTGGTGGCCGTGCGTCGCGGCGGTGGAATCCATGTGTACGACTCCATCAATCACATGTTCCTCATGTCCCAGATGATCGTTCCCGGCTCCATTTACTGGAACCTCGGATACGGTCTGAACAAGGCGGAAGCCGCCGGTGACGAGGAAGGTATGCGGAATATGGGAAACCTCGGTCGGACCATTGACTGGCTCGGCAAGGCCATGAAGCCGAATATGGATTCCTTCCCTGTGGAATAAGCGTTACGGCGCATTGCCGAATCGGAAGGACGAAAGGTCCGGGAGCGTCAGGCAAAGGCGTTCCCGGCCTTTGTTTTGGGGTAGGCACGGCGGAAGCTTTACATCTGTGCTGATAACGTCTACAAAGTAACACCTCAGCGTGACTGGACGCACGGAAACCCTCACGCCTGTTCCCCAACGGGCGACCCTGTTCCGCATCAATTCGGACCAAGATCGATTTTTCGTCCCAGAGACCTGCCTGAAGCTTCCCGGCACTGCCGGATTACGACCGCTGTCACGCGCCGTCGTTCATATTTTCTTCCAAATTAGGACTAGTTAGTGAATTTCGACCAATTTTCGTTTGACCAGCGCATTGTCGCTGGAATCAAGGCCTGTGGCTATGAAACCCCGACCCCCATTCAGCAGCAGGCCATCCCCGATGTCCTCAAGGGCAACGACGTGCTCGGTCTGGCTCAGACCGGTACCGGAAAGACCGCTGCCTTTGCGCTGCCCATTCTCCAGCGTCTGCTGGATGCCGACGCTCCCAAGCGTGGTCCGGTAAAGACGCTGGTTCTTGCACCGACCCGCGAGCTGGCACTGCAGATTCAGGAGAGTTTTGTCGCATTCGGCAAGCAAAGCGGCATTCGTACCGCAGCCGTTTTCGGCGGAGTCGGTTTTACCCCGCAGATCAAGGCCGCGCGCTCCGCCACCGTTATGGTGGCCTGCCCGGGCCGTCTGCTGGACCTGCTCAATCAGGGCGTCATCAAGCTGGATCAGGTTGATACGCTGGTGCTGGACGAAGCCGACCACATGATGGACATGGGCTTCCTGCCTGACCTTCGCCGGATCATGGCCAAGCTGCCCGAGCAGCGGCAGAACCTGCTTTTCTCCGCCACCATGCCGAACGACATTCGCAGGCTGGCCGACAAGATACTCGACAATCCCGTCACCGTGCAGGTGGACAACACCCGCCCGGCGGACAGCGTCAGCCATGCTTTCTATCCCGTCAGGCATCACCTGAAGGGACAGCTGCTGGAAGACCTGCTTGAGAAAACCGAGCATGAAAGCGTACTCGTTTTCACCCGTACCAAGCATCGCGCCAAGAATCTGGCCCGTAAGCTGGAACGCCAGGGTCACGAGGCCGCCTTCCTGCAGGGCAACATGAGCCAGAACCAGCGTCGCCGCGCCCTCGACGGGTTCCGCGACGGCACGTTCCGCATCATGGTGGCGACGGACATTGCGGCTCGCGGCATCGACTGCGCCCGTGTGAGCCACGTCATCAACTTCGACCTGCCGGATACCGCCGAAACCTACACGCACCGCATCGGCCGCACCGGCCGTGCCGAGCGTACGGGCGCGGCGCTGACCCTGCTGGCTCCTGACGACGACAAACGTCTCGTCGGACAGATCGAAAAGATCGTCAATCAGCGCATCGAGCGTCACAAGCTCGAAGGGTTCGATTATGACCGCGCAGATACCAGGAAATCCGCTCCGCGCCGTGGAAGGCCCGGTGGAGGTTCCGGAAAACGTCCCGGCCGCCCCGGTGGCGCCAATGGGTCGCGCGGAGGAAAACGCGCTCCCCAGTCCGCAGGACGACGCTAAAAAAACAGGACGCCCCGCAATTGCGGGGCGTCTTTTTTTGCAGTACCAATAATAAACGCTTCGTACTGCTTTTCTTATAAAAGCATTTTGACAGATTTTTGTTTAGAAACGGACTCATGGTCCTTAGAGGATGTGAACTGTCTGTTCATGGTTTGCCGGGGCTTTTGGACTTCATCTCAACTCAAGCATATCTGCCATGGATACTCTGGAATTTTTGAAGGATAGCCTTGCTCTAGACCGACCTGCCGCTCCCGAAGCCGTCTCATCGCAGGACATCCACCTCAGTATGGCCGCTGCACTGAATGAGCGGATGGAGAAGGAGCCTGATCTTGATTTGATCGTTCCCTTTGAAAAACGGGGAATGATGCGAGAGAATCATATCAATCATTTCCGTTACATGCATTCTGTGGCTCGAGTGTTCAGCCATGGGGATTTCGTAGAGACCGTGGCATGGGCCATGCGCACGTATCGGGGGCACGGCTTTGCCCTTGAATACTGGCGACGTATGCTGCCGCACTGCATCGAGCTTTGCCAAAGTCGTCTTCCTTTGCAGGAATCGAGATTTCTGGTCGGGCTTTACGAATGGATTCTCGGCAACATTCAGGAGCTGGACCCGCTCACCGCGCCAGAGCAAATGCAGGCAGGCGAACAATGAGCGGTTTCAGCCATGATCGCACAATGAAACTTGCGGATGACTATCAGCAGGCTCTTCTCGACGGTCAGCGGGACAAGGCAAGCGCCCTGATTATCGATGCGCTTGATGACGGGCTCGCTATCCCCTCGTTGTATCTCGACGTTTTCCAGCTCACCCAGCATCGCATCGGTCGTCTCTGGCAGCAAAACAAGGTGAGCGTGGCCGTGGAGCATTACAGTACGGCCGTCACGCAATTGATCATGTCCAATCTGTTTCCACGCATTGTGGGCGACGGTTCCGCCGGAAAAACGGTGGTGGGATGCTGCGTCAGCTCCGAACTGCACGAGATGGGCATGCGCATGGTCTGCGACTTTTTCGAGATGAACAACTGGACCACGCACTTTCTCGGATCGGGTATGCCCGACGCTGATCTGGTCGGTTTCGTTCGCGATAAACAGGCCGATCTGGTCTGTATTTCATGCACCACATCCTACAATGTGCAGGCGGTCAAATCGCTTGTTGCAGCTCTCAGTGACGATGCCGGGACCATGTCGGCGATAATGGTCGGCGGGGCGCCTTTTGCCGCGAATCCTGATCTGGTGGCTCTGGTGGGAGCGAACGCCACGGCGGCGGATGCCCGTGAGGCAGTCCGCAAAGGCTGGGAGTTGGTGTCATGACAGAGAAAGCTGCAGGCTCGCATCCGTCTGGCACCGCAGTTGTCTGCGACCAAGCCTCTCGTGTTTTGCGCGTGGTGTCCGACGGGCTCGGCATATTTCAATCCGGTGAACGCGAGGATCTTGTATCCATCGTGGATGACGGCACGCTGCATAAGCTTACCGATTTTCTGGAGAGGGTGCAGAAACAGAAATCCTCCATGGGATGGGAACTCAACACAATCACCTCCGAAGGCGTCAAAGCCCTTTACTATTTCGGCGTGCGTCACGATGACGGCTTGCTGGTGGTGATCTCCCCCATGCCGGAGAATCTGGTTCATCTTTATGATCAGATGGTCTCCATCGTGAATGAGCAGAGCGTCCGGCTTCGGGAATGCCAGCAGCAGCTTTCCCGCGAGCGCGATGCTCCGGATGACCCTGCACAGCTCGACAGTATGATGCAGCTCAACAACGAACTCGTGAACGCCCAGCGGGAACTCAGTATCCGCAACCGGCTGCTGAAGCGACAGAAGGAGAGGGCCGCCAAACTTTTCGAGATGAACCCCGATGCCCTGCTGGTCATTGATGCGACCGGGACCGTCATCACGGGCAACAGTGCCGCCATGAGGCTGTTTGAGACGGATGCCGAGGGCCTGTCCGGGGTGCGGATGAAGTTTTCGCTGGAGCAGGATGAAGGGGTCGAAACCTGCGTGCGGACCGCCGAGGGCACCAGAGTGATGGAAATCCGTTCCACGGAAACCGAATGGGACACCAAACCGGCCACACTTGTTTCCCTGAGGGATGTGACCCAGCGCAAGGAGCTGGATGAACTCAAGGATGATGTGGCCCGGATATCACGTCACGATCTCAAGAGTCCTTTATGCGGGCTGGTTTCCATGTCTCAGTTACTTCAGATACATGAAGATCCTGAGGTGCGGGAACAGGGGACTTTCATGGAGGCGGCAGGGCATCGCGTTCTGGGTATGATCAACGATTCCCTGGACCTGCACCGAATGGAACGCGGTGAGTATATACCGGATATCTGTGACGTGAAGCTCGAACCCGTCGTGCAGCAGGTCGTGGGGGAAAATGGCGCATTGCAGCAGTACAAACAGTTGGATGTGCATGTGGATGCGCGTTGCGAGTCGATCCCCGGCGAAGAATCGCTTTATCGTACCATGCTCACGAACCTGCTGAAAAATGCGTTCGAAGCCGCGCCTGCGGGGTCTACGGTTTCGGTGAAGTGGCAGCGGTGCGAGGACGGTTTTCGCCTCGAGATTCATAACCTCGGGGTTGTTCCGAAAGCAGTCAGGCACAGTTTCTTTGACAAGTACGCCACCGCTGAAAAAAAGGGTGGCAGCGGCCTCGGTACATACTCCGCCAGGCTCATCGCCAAGGCGCTTGGCGGTGCTCTGGACATGCACACTTCGCAAAACGAGGGAACCACCCTCACCTTCTCGCTGCAAGCCTAACCGATTCATTCCCTGCTTTTTCCTGCCTGCCCGAAATGAAATACATGGCTTCGTGTATCTTATAATCAGAATAATACACGATTCGTGTATGCTTGACCTCGATTGCTCAACTACTCACCAAACGGAGGAAGCATGTTCCGAAAGGTCCTGTTTTCCGTGGCGGCTTCGCTGGCGATGGCCGTCATAGTGACCACGGCGGTCGCCTATAAGGTTCCCGACGAAATCGTTCTGGAACGTCCCAAGGGCAACGAGCCGCTGGCCACATGGGTCAAGGAGGTCAAGTTTGCGCACGGATTCCACGCCATCAGGGTGCCGTGCCAGAAGTGTCATCACAAGGAGTCGGACAAGACGCTGGGAGAATTCGTGGCCTGCCGACAGTGCCACAGTGCGGACAATCCCAAGGACAAGACCGGCTTTTACAGGGCGTGGCATTCCGAGGGAGCGCCGAGCTGTCTCGGCTGTCATACGCAGAGGCGAGCCGCGGGCGGCGATAACCCCGTCGGCTGCACCACAGCCTGCCACAAGCCTGGTTAGCCAAGGAGGATCGCATGCCGAACTCGAACAGGTTCGATACACTCAAGATGATGGCAGGCACCGAGAAGCCCAGCCGTCGCGACTTCATGAAATTCTGCGGGACCATGGCCGCCTTTATCGGAATGGGACCGGCATTCGCGCCCAAGGTGGCCCATGCGCTGGCCGGAAAAAAACGTCCCTCCGTCATCTACATGCACGGCGCCGAATGCACCGGCTGCACCGAAGCGCTTCTCAGGGCCTACCAGCCGTATTTCGACGAAATCATCATGAATACCATCTCGCTGGACTACTGCGAGACCGTCATGGCCTCAGCCGGACAGGCGGCTCACGCCGCACTTGAGAAGGCCATGAAGAATCCCGAAGGGTACGTCTGCGTCATCGAAGGCGGTATCCCCACGTATCACGGCGGGGAGTACGGCAAGGTGGGCGGCGAGACCATGTTCCAGCTCTTTGCGAGGGTGGCGGCCAAGGCCAATGCGACCATCGCCATGGGTTCATGCGCCTGCTTCGGCGGCATTCAGGCGGCCGCCCCAAACCCCTCCGGCGCCAAGGGCACCAACGACGCGCTCAAGGCGGTCGGGGTCAACGCTATCAATATCGCGGGTTGTCCGCCGAATCCCATGAACTTCGTGGGAACCGTGGTCCATCTGCTGACCAAGGGCATGCCCGAGCTTGATGCGTGGAACCGGCCCAAGATGTTCTACGGAGACACCGTGCACGACCATTGCCCGAGGCAGGAGCACTTTAATCGCGGCGAGTTCGCTCCGGATTTCGAGAGCGACGAGGCGAAGAAGGGCTGGTGCCTGTATCAGCTGGGCTGCAAGGGGCCGTACACTTACAACAACTGTCCTACCTCCCTGTTCAATGAGGTCAACTGGCCGGTTCAGGCGGGCGCGCCCTGCATCGGATGCAGCGAGCCGAACTTCTGGGACGACTATTCGCCGTTCTTCCATCCCATCGAAGACGGACCGGAAACCTAACCCGCGCCATCAGGAAGGAGGAATTACCGCATGAGTCAAAGCAATGCCATAAACGGCACCGGCAACCGCCTGATAGTGGACCCGGTGACCCGCATAGAAGGCCATCTCAAGGTCGAGGTGGAACTTGAAAACGATCACGTGAAAAACGCGTGGGTCAGCACGCAGCTCTACCGGGGCATTGAGCAGATCCTCAAGGGCAGGCCGCCCGAGGACGCGCCCCTGTTCACCCAGCGCGCCTGCGGCGTGTGCACCAACACCCACGCTCTGACGAGCATCCGCGCCATCGAGAACGCGCTCGACATCGAAGTGCCGCCGCTGGCGGGGCTGATGCGCAACCTGATCCTGTCCGGTCTGGTGGTGCATGACCATCTGGTGCATTACTATCACCTGCACGGTCTGGACTGGATAGACATGGCCGCCGCCACAAAGGCCGATCCCGGCAAGGCTGCGGCGATAGTGGACAAGACCAGCAACCGCGGGGGCGACCCGGCGGACCTGTACATCGTGCGCAAACGGCTCAATGATTTCGTGGGCACCGGACAGCTCGGCTTTCTGGAAAACGCCTATTTCCTCGGCGGCAACGAGGCCTACCGCTTCTCGCCCGAGGAAAACCTCATCATGTCCGCACACTATCTGGAAGGATTGCGCGTTCAGCTCAAGCTCGCACGGGCCATGGCCCTGTTCGCGGGCAAGAACCCGCACGCCCAGTCCATGGTCGTGGGCGGCATGACCTGCTATGACAGCCTCAAGCCCGAGGTGGTCACGCATTTCCGCAGCCTGTGGGAGGAAACCAAGGAATTTGTGGAAAACGCCATGATGCCGGACATCGTCATGATGGCCAAGCGCTTCCCCGAAGCGTGGAAGTACGGCAGGACCGAGAACTTTTTCGACTTCAGTGATTTCTACGATCCCAGCACCGGCAAGGACCCGTACTTCCGCTCCGGCGTGCTCTGGGGCAACGATCTCGACAGCGCCGAAAAGCTCGACATCGACAAGATCGACGAGCACGTGGCGCGCAGTTGGTACAAGGGCGACGACGTGCTCAAGCCGTACGACGGCGTCACTGATCCGAAGTACACCAACTACGAGGACAAGGAAAAATACTCGTGGTCCAAGGCCCCGCGCTACAAGACCGAAGCCATGGAGACCGGACCGCTCGCCCGCCGGGCCATTGCCTACGCGCGCGGGGAGTCCGAGACAAAGAAGATGCTGGACGACGTGTTCGCGAAGACCGGCATGAAGTCGGAGCACCTGTTCTCCACCATGGGCCGCACCGTGTCCCGCGTGGTGGAGACAGCCATGCTCACCCGCCGAATGAAAGGGTGGATCGACGAAGTGGACGAGCGGGTGAAATCCGGCGACGACAAGATCTATCGCAAATGGACCATGCCGGACGAGGCCAAGGGCGTCGGCATGTGCTGCGTCACCCGTGGCGGCCTCTCGCACTGGATCCGCATCAAGGATAAGAAGATCGAGAACTTCCAGATGGTGGTGCCGTCCACGTGGAACCTCGGTCCGCGCTGCAAGGAAGGCAAGCTGAGTCCCGCGGAACAGTCGCTCATCGGCTGCCCGTGTCCCGATCCGGATCGTCCGGTGGAGATTCTCAGGACCATCCACTCCTTTGACCCATGCATCGCCTGCTCGGTGCATCTGGTGGACAACCGCAAGGGTACCCGCCAGAAGTTCCGCGTGCTGTAGCGGTCTCGTATAATGAAAGAATAAAGCCGGGCGTCCCATGGGGCGTCCGGCTTTTTGATGTGTGATTCGCTTTGGATCAGGCTTCGCGTCGTGTCCAGCGCCGCAGGAATTCCTTGGGAACCGTGATGAGGACGACGCCCGCAAGTGATACCAGACCGCCCGCAAGCGCCAGCGGGGCGGGGAATTCACCCAGCCAGATCAGGCCGATGCCGATGGTCAGCAGCGGCAGGGAGTACTGTGTCACCACGATCTTGGACACGTTGCCTTTGGACAGCGCGTAGGACCAGAACGCATAGGCCACCGCGCCCGGGCATACGCCGAGGTAGGCTACGGCGAGGATGCTTTCCATGGATGCCCCGGCCACGGCCTCTGGCAGTCCGGGCAGGAAGCGGCCCATGAAGATTGTCCCGGCGATGAGCGTGTAGGTGACGTACTCGAACGGCGTGTAGCGTTCGAGATAGGGCTTCTGGAGAACGATGTAGAGGCTCTCGGATACGGCGGCCAGCAGGATGAGCAGGGCGCCGAAGTCGAAGCTCATGCCGCCGCCTTCGCCGAAGGCGATGAGCGCGATGCCCGCCATGCTGATGCCAATGCCCACGAGCGTTCGCTTGACGATGCGCTCGCCCAGCAGCACCACGGCGAACAGGGTGGAGAATACCGGGATGGAACTGATGATGAAGCTCGCGGACCCGGCGCTGACCGTGGTTTCTCCGTAGTTCAGGGCCACGTGGTAGACGGTGTAGCCGAGGAAGCCGTGCAGCAGGATGATCGGCAGGTCCCGCAGTCTCGGCAGTCGGATTTTGGCGATGAAGGCGTAGACCAGCATGGCGGCCGAGGCGAAGAGGAAACGCAGCAGGGCGAGGTGGCCGGGATCGAAGTCGGGCAGGGCCGCTCGAATGCCGACAAAGGCCGAGGCCCAGAAGGTGAGGGTCGCGCAGAGTGCGAGGACGACGCGGAGTTGCATTACGCGTCCTTGTCGTTCTTGCGCTTCTCGTCCCTGCGCTGCTTGAAGTTGATGGCCGCGAGACACCCGGCCAGCCCGCCGAGCGCCACGCCGCGGGCCATGGGCAGGAGGTCGAACCATCCCGCGATGACGCCGAGGGAGCCTCCTGCGAGGATGCCCTTGGCGAGAACGTCGATCCATTCAAGGAACCGCTTGGTGCTTTCGTCAGCCATGACCGTTGCCCCTTTCAAGCTGTTTTCGATGCATTTTTCCGTTTCGGGAGATTTGACACAAAAGGGTCGTAGTTTCAAGAAAAACGCACCTATCGCCGGAACCTGTTGCGCAGCGCGAAACCGAACAGCGCCGCCTGGAGGGTGATGGCGACCTGAGAGCAGAGCATGAGCGCCCTCGGCAGCCAGTCGAATTCGGCCGCCTTTGGCAATTTCACCAGCGGAATAAAATGCAACCAGCTCGCGCCGAGGTCCAGATTTTCCAATGAATTTGGTATGTGGGGAAGAAACCACAAAGAGGCTGCCCCAAGCCAAAACGGGAGAAAAAAGCCCTTCGGAAAGGCCATCAAACCGATAATGGCAAGCCACAGCGGCAAATGAACAGGCAGGGGATGCATGAGCGCGCCGGGGAGCAGGATTAGCAACATAAGTGCCCCAAAGGCGCGCAGAGGCGACTCGCCGTAACCGCTGATGAAGCGGTACAGGGATAAAACAAGCCAGAGTCCGAGCCCTCTCGCCCGGTCGCGAAGACAGAAGCCGTGGTTGTTTTCCCGGCTGCGTTTGCAGTTGGTCAGCATGTCCCAGCCTCGGTGGCGTTGCATCTCCTTTTCCGCATAATGGAAATCCGAAGCCAGCGTCTCGTCATGCTCCCGGCGGGCGACTTTTTTCAGGCGGCGGTAGAGGTCTTCAAGGTGCCCCGGCGGCGGAATTTCTTCTAGGGTGCTAACTGTGTTCACGTTGTCCAGCGGAAAATAGCCAATTCCGTTCACCTTGCGCGCATCATAGGTTATGCGCCTGCCGCGTCGCGTGGGCAGCTTGCAGGCCATGAGCCGAAAGTCTTCTACAGGTGCGCCAAGCAGCTCGGCTTTGCGAAGGTCAGCCCGGTCAAAGACGGGCTCCTCGTAAAACCGGGACAAAAGGAAGGACACTTCCTTGAATGTGGTCTGTGAAAACGAGGCGTTTTTTTCAAACGTGGCTTTATCAAAAGAGGTTTTACCTTCAAAGGTCGTTTTGTCAGCGATCATGAAAGCAGAAAAGGTGGATAAAGGAAATTGAGCTTCGCTCTCGAACGTGGCCTTGCTGAAGTAGGCTTCCCTTCTGAACTTGGCGTTGCTGAAGTTGGCTTCCCCCCCCGAACTTGGCGCCCAAGAAGTAGGCTTCCCTTCTGAACTTGGCGTTGCTGAAGTTGGCTTCCCTTCTGAACTTGGCGTTGCTGAAGTTGGCTTCCCCCCCGAACGTGGCGCCCCAGAAGTTGGCTTCCCCCCCGAACGTGGCGCCCCAGAAGT
>Ga0182238_1000041_pt1 | contig 50983 bp, 41 predicted proteins | sample hydfrates6_PW_90_FD_132439 | JGI IMG/M metagenome (GOLD analysis project Ga0182238, IMG submission 132439) | Subsurface microbial communities from deep shales in Texas, USA - hydraulic fracturing test 6_PW_90 | ecosystem: Environmental > Aquatic > Deep subsurface > Shale gas/oil reservoir >... | reverse complement strand
TTTCAGCAGTAACTCTTATCTTATTATTTTTACTGACATCTATTGACATAGCATCTGTAATTAAATCCCATTCTGATCTGTCCTCTTTTGCATTATAACTTAAAGCCTTAATTGGTTTTAAATTTTCATAATCTCTAACAATTTCTTCAATTCTAATTGCACCTTTATTTGTTAAAACCTTATTACCTTTTTCAATACACCCTCCCGTATAAAGTGACTGCAGTTCATCCTGCAGCTCTAAAGCTGTAAAAATATCATCAGTTAAACCAACTGGCAGCTGAGTTGAGTTGGTGTAATAGGGATCTGCATCTTCTTTAACTACCCGCTCCTGATTGGCAGCAATTATCTGATCTCCAAACTTTTCTCGATCCAGACGGGCAAAACGATAGGCGGTTCCCTCAGCTGGAGTTGCTTCCAGATTATACATATTATCTGTTTCTTCCTGATACTGCTGCAGGCGCTCTCTCATTTTACCCATTACTTGCTCAGAAAACTGCTGTCCTTCGGGAGTAGAAATATCCTTACCCATAAAATTGAGCAGAGCTTCGTTCATTCCATTGAGCCCAATTGTATTAAAGTGGTTTTTCCAGTACTGATCAAAGCGTTTCTTAATATCTCTCAAATAAAATTTTGCGTAGGGGTATAATCCCTGCTCAGTTAAGGTTTCTAAAACTTTACGCTTAACTTCTAAGCTTTCTTTTGCCTGGTCCATCAGATAATAGACTTGCTGCATAAATTCTTCCTTATCTTGAGCCTGATAACCAATGCGGGGCATATTTAGAGTTACCACGCCTATGCTCCCTGTTAGAGGATTAGCACCAAATAAGCCACCACCCCTTTTACGAAGCTCTTTGTTATCCAGGCGCAGGCGGCAGCACATACTTCTTGCATCCTCTGGATCCATATCCGAATTGATAAAATTGGAATTATGAACAACCACATTATTTTTTAATGTAAATAAATGATTTTCACTATTAACATGAATGTCAACAGTTGATATTTCTTTTTTTATATTTGTTAAACTTTTTATTTCTACATAATTATTTGTTTCTTTAATTTTATTTACAAATAAATATATTCCATCTGTATCTTTTTTTACTCTAAATATATCTTTTTCCTTATATTGACGAAAGTCTTTACCAAACTCGTTTAATGACTGTTTTTTAGTTATGATCTTATCTCCTAAATTAGGTTTGTTACTATCTTTTGCTATTAACCTGCAGGCTTTTCTTGTTATTGAAAATCCAATTTTATCTTTAAAAATTTTTATATTTTTTTCTCCATGAATTCTAATCTCTCCATATTTTTTTCTTGAAGTCTTATAATATGCTGCTATTCCAAGAAACATTAAAAGTTCTAATACCTGCTGTAATAACTTTCTATTTTTAAGAGTAAGGGTAATAATAGGATTTCCACTATTATTTATTGAAATAGATCCATCAGTATCAAATAGTCCTCTTAATAGTGCGCCAATTTCTTCTTCATTTCTTTTATATATAATTTGGGGTATCTCTTTTTCATCTCCTCTTCCAAATTTTAATCCTATATGTTTCAAAAATTCTTTTAAAATTTTTGAATTTACAGTTACATCCAGACATGTCTCACTGTTTCCAGCTTTAGAAATTGAACTATCTAAATCAAATTTATTATTGATGGTCTTTACAAAAAAATCTATAATTTCACTATCATTACTTGTTAAACGAATAGAGTTTTTAGTCTTTGATAAATAGCCATCTCCTAACAATTGACCGATCATCTCAAATATTTCTTTATCTAATTTTTGGGGAATTCTTATATCTTTTAACGTAGTTTGAAACCTATTGGGTTCATAATTAAATTTGTCAATCTTTTTTCTTTCTCTATTTCTAATTCTTAAACAATAAAAATCATCAATTTTATTTTTAGTTATTTTTTCAAATCTTATCTTTTCCCCTGATTTATCAATTATATCAAAAAGATGATGATTCTCATATGATAATATAAACCCATTTTCAAAAACAATTTGTTTACCATATTCCTGCAACCTATCATTGAGTGATAAGTTTTCAGCTTTTTTTAAACCATTATCTGTAGGAAATTTATGATTCTTAGAACATTCAATTTTTTGTTGTTTTTCGGTAATTATTTTAATATACTCTTTATGCTCATTTTTAAATAAATTAATTATTCTATAAAAATTACCATCATCACCTAAAACTTTATCTTTATTGATATTAATATTTTTTAATTGTTTGGATCCTTTATCAGTTATGATGAATGTATTTTCACTCAAACAAAAATATGGTATCCCGAATTTAGCTGTCATCTGCCAGACCGGATCCAACTTTTCATTTTCCCATTCAAAATCCTCAGTTATGTTGTAAGTTGGAATCGGAAAGGAAAACATTCTGCCCTTGGCATCACCCTCCATCATCAGCTCGGCAAAGGCTCGGTTGAGCATATCCATCTCCTCTTGAAATTCACCATAGCATTTTTCCTGATAATGACCGCCAATTATAACTGCCTGGTCTTCTAAATAACTGGGAACTTCAAGGTCCATGGTAATATTTGTAAAGGGAGTCTGAAATCCTACCCGTGTCGGAACATTCATATTAAATAAAAATTCCTGCATCGCCTGCTTAACTTCCTCATAATTAAGGCCATCATAGGCTATAAATGGAGCCAGATAAGTGTCAAAGTTGGAAAAAGCCTGGGCTCCGGCGCTCTCACCCTGGAGTGTATAGAAAAAATTTACAATTTGCCCGAGTGCTGTCTTCAAATGTTTTGGCGGGGCACTTTCAATTTTAGTTGGAACCCCTCTAAAGCCGCTTCTCAAAAGCTCTTCTAAATCCCAGCCGCAGCAGTAAACACTCAAATTACCCAGATCATGGATATGTAAATCACCACCGCTGTGCAGCTCGGCAGTTTCTTTGGGATATATCTCCTGCAGCCAGTACTGACCAGTTACCTCAGAAGCAATATAATTATTTAAGCCCTGGAGGGAGTAACTCATATTAGAATTTTCATTTACTTTCCAGTCACTGCGGTCTAAATAATCATCCATAATGTTTACAGCATCTGCAAAAAGCTTTTTGCTGTCCCTGAGTTTGCTGTGCTGTTCCCGGTAAAGAATATAGGCTTTTGCAATTTCGGCATATCCCTTTTCAATTAAAACCTTTTCCACCAGATCCTGAATCTGTTCTACCTCTACAGTACCACCATTTTTAAAAAATATTTTTAAATAGGATAATACCTCAGCTGTTATCTCGGCAGCAATTTCAGGATCAGCCTGATCCACTGCTGCAGCTGCTTTTCCTACAGCATTTACAATCTTTTCTGATTTAAATTCTACCTTTTTCCCGTCACGTTTTTTTACATAATCTAAATTCATAATTCCTCCTTTTTCGAACTTATGTTTGCTATATATTTAATTATTTCTCTGCTGCTTTAAATAGTCCTGCTTATTTCTAATTTTATTTTCAAAACTTATGTAAACTAAAAAAATCCCTCCGCACAGGCTCTGCACGAAAGGGATTAATAATTTAAGTTAGTTGTCAGAATTTTATTTAAAATTAGCTCGTTATTCTTAAGCTGAAATAAGCTGCAGTCTTTTGCAAACTATCTAAAAGTCTTAAATAGTTTAGCTGCTGCCGGCAGTTTATTAAATAAAATCTGCTCAACACCCCCTCATGACCCGTGAGTTTATGGTGTTTATAAATAAAGGCAGGTCTTCCGGCTCGGTTCAGTTAATAATCAGCCTTCCCAGTTTTCCCAGTGGCAGTTTTGATTATCTTTAAACCTTACGGCGGCGGGACCGCAGAGGTTTTTCACCTCTTTCCCGTTTTAATCCAGCCAGTTATTTTTGCTGTTAGCGCTAAAATAATGACTGAAACCCTTATTTAAAACTATTCAATTTTTAATTAACTATTTTTATCTTAATACATCTGTCAGCAAATCACAAATATTTTACTTTTAATCTCTAAACAAATTTAAAGCTGAGCTTCAATTAAAGCTTAATTTTCTTTAAAATACTCACTTTTTGTTTTGAGCAGGGTTTTTCGACAAATAATTTTAAGCTAACTTTATTCATTGCGCCCTTTAATAGCTACCGAGCCAAAATAAAATAGAGCTGCTGTAATAATAATCACTGCTCCTGATGGCAGGTCATAATAATAAGAAAAAGTCAGACCGCTGAAAGAAAAAATTAGACCAAAAGCAACTGCAAGGCCCATAATCTTCTTCAGATCATCTGTATATAATCTGGCTGCAGCCGGAGGTGCAGTTAAAAGTGCAATTACCAGCACTATCCCTACAACTCTGATTAAAATTACAATTGCCAGGGCAATCATAATAAAAAGAAAGTTTTCCAGCAGAGTTGATTTCACACCTAAAACTCTTAAAAACTCTTCGTCAAATAAATAAGCTTTCCAGTAATTAAACAAACTCACTATAGCCAGCAGCATAAAAACTGTCAGGGCTCCCATCAGCCAAACATCGATTCTTCTAACTGTCAGGATATCACCAAATAAATAAGAAGAAATATCAGGTGGATAACCGGGTGTAAAACCAATAAATAAAACTCCAAGTGCCATTCCCAGGGACCAGAACATACCAATTAAAGTGTCTGAGCCTGTTCCAATTTTACGACGGATAGAGGCAATTGCCAGAGAAGCTCCCACTGCAAAGGCAAAGGCTCCATAGATAGGTTCAATATTTAAAAGATAGCCAAGTCCAATTCCACCAAATGATGTATGAGCTATACCTCCACTCAACATCACCAGCTTCTTTTCGACAATAATTGTCCCAATCAAACCACAGGCAATACTGGCCAGCACCGCTGCTGCAAAGGCATTCTGCATAAAATTATAATTCAAGACTGCTTCAATCATTATTCTCCTCCTCTCCGTGTGGTGCAAATACATGGTGAGGATGACCGTGAGCAATCAGATCAACCGGACAGCCAAAGACCTGTTCTGTTGTTTCCTGATCCAGATGCTTATCTCCATGATGATATAATTTCTCATTCAGGCAGGCCAGACTGTCAAAATAAGAAGAAACTGCTGCCAGATCATGAGTAACCACAATAATAGTCTTATCTTTATTTAGTTCTTTTAACAATTCATATATCTGCGAGGTAGAGCTAGCATCAACATTTGCGGTAGGCTCATCTAAAAGCAGTATTTCAGGTTCTACTGCCAGCCCCCTGGCAATCAAAACCCGCTGCAGCTGGCCACCTGAAAGTTTGCCAATCTGCCTATCTTTTAAATTCAACAAATTGAGCTGATCTAATACAGCTTCAGCCTTCTCTATATCTTCTTTCTGATACTGGTGAAAAAATCTGACTCTTCCTCCCAGTCTGGCCATTAAAACAACATCCAGCACACTGATTGGAAAACTGCGGTCAAAATTAGAAATCTGAGGCACATAGCCAATCTGATCAATAACCTCATTTAGAGGCTGTCCTAAAACTTTAACTTCTCCTTTTTGTGGTTCTATCAGACCCAGGATAACCTTAAGCAGAGTGGTTTTGCCACCACCATTTGGACCGATAATTCCCAGAAAAGCTCCCTCAGCAACCTCAAGATTAATATTTTTTAAAGCTTCTACATTACCGTAATTTACAGAAACATCATCTAATTCTACTGCATAAGTCATTACTGATCATCTCTCTGAGCAAGCTCTGCTGCCATCTTTTCGGCCATCTCTTTTAGATTTTGGATGTAGTTCTCAGACAGCGGATTTAATTGTACAATTTCTCCACCCAGTTCTTCTGCAACTGCTCTTGTTTTTCTGCTGTCAATTTCAGCCTGATAAAAAACATTTTTTATTCCTTTTTGAGCAGCATCTTCTATAACTTCCTGCAGATGCCGGGGACCAGGTTCCTTACCTTCTTCCTCAATGGCCATCATTTCCAGACCATAATGCTCAGTAAAATAGCCAAAAGAAGGATGATAAACTAAAATTACCTCACCCTGATGTGGACTTAGTAACTCTTCATTTTCCTGATCAGCTGCAGCCAATTTTCCCAGATAGCTTTCAGTATTAGACATAAATTCTTCTTTATACTCAGGTAATAATTCTATTAACTGATCCCTCATAATCTCCACCATAGATTCCACTCGAGCAGGGGAAAGCCAGATATGCGGATCACGTCCTTCTTGATGGCTGTGACCGTGGTCAGCATCTGTTGAATTTTCTTCTACCTCTTCAACTTGATGATCATCTTCTCCGCCAAAATAGCGGTGAGGATGCTCAGCTTCTATTTCTTCAAATAACTTTACAACTTTAAGCCCAGTCATTTCCTCTGCCCTGGGTAAAATATTCTGCATATCTGCAGGTACTCCCATCGAAAAATAAAGGCTGGCCTGATTAAAAGCCCTCATCTCTGCCGGAGATGGCGCATAATTCGAAGGACTAAAGCCCTTCGGAATCATTGCTACTACTTCCACTCTCTCACCAGTTATAGCCTCGACCATTTCTATTTGCGGCACTATTGTCACTGCCACTGTTGTCTCTGCAGCTACTGCTGAAAATGGTGCAGCCAGTAATATGATTAAAAATAGTGAAAGTGAGAAGATCTTTATTTTTTTATTCATTTTCATCACCTCATTTTAGATTCTAAATTATAGTTCTAATTAAAAGCTGCAGCAGGCCAAAGATTCCCCCAAACCAGCCGTACTGTTTAAGGTGGGCAAAATACCGACCGGCAAAACTATCAAAAACTTCTTCAATCTCTGCTGGATCCATTTTGCGCACTTCTTCAGCTGTCAGCTTCTTTAATTCTAAACTTTTAAGCAGAGCTTCCGAATTAGCCTTAAAACTATCCACTCCACTTTCTATAAACAACTCCAGCAGATATTTTAAGCTTTCTCTTTCCAGATTTTCTTCTAAAAACTCTGCCCCGGCTGTAATATCTGCGGCTGCCTCATCTAAAATCATTTTATTTAACTCAGGTTCTTTAATTAATTCTGAAATATTATTTAATATTTTCTTAAACTGCTGTTCATCCAGCAGGTCGGAAGAAATTAATTCAAGCTCTTTAAAGAGTCTCTTTAATTCCTGATTAACCCCTTTAAGTTCAACTTGACTTAAAAGCTGTTCCATCTCTGCTTTAATTAAATTTTCTGCCAGGAAATTTTTCAATTTCAGCAGCAGCTGTAATTTCTGCTCCAGATTTAAATGCTCTTTAATAAAATATTCAATATTAGCTGCTTTGATTTCCAGTTCCAGGGAGAATAAATCTTCATTTTTTGACTTCAAACTCTGATCCAGCAGCTTATTTATCTCATTCTCGCTTAAATAAAGGACTTCAGTTATTAAATTTGAACCCTGACTGGAAGCAAAAAGGCCTCTTAAAAGCTGTCCTAAATCAATCTTCTCCCTGTTGAAAAGCTCGCTATTACCAACATTTTCTATCAGATCAAGATAAAGATTTTCCAGCTTGGATTTTTTTTCAACAAAATACTCTTCTTTTAAACGCCTAAAGACTCTTTTGGTAACAGAATCAACAAATTCATCCAAATCAGCCATATAAATGGCTCCTGAAATAAGAGTGTTTTTTAAGAGTCCGCCTTTTTTCTCTTTTTCCGCCTCAATAATCTCATCTTTTTTGAAATTAATCAGTTGAGCTGCTCTTTCTTCTTTTTGAATTAAAAACTCTAAACTCTGATCCAGATAGTTATCGGATTCTGCTTTTAAAACTTCTATTATTTTTGCTTTTAAATCATAATCAATTTTAGTGTTTAAAAGCTCAGGGACAATAAGTCCGAAAAATGGATAGAGTTCTTTATTCTTCAATAAATTTTTTAGATGGGCTGAATTAAGATTAAATTTATATCTCCCGGCCGCAGCTGCAGTTAATTTTGTCAGATCAAGTTTTGAAATTAACTGTTCCTGCATTCCAGAAAAGTCTGATTTATTATTTAGATAATTTCTGATGACTTCTGCAAAATTAACCCCAGATATTTTTTTATCCAGATACTTATTTAATTTCTGATTGAAAGGAGCTGCTGCTTTTTCTAAATCTTCAGCTTTAAGCTTTAAAACTAGCTCATCTATTTTAGCCAGAGCCTCAGCAGCCAGCAGCTCATTGTTCTCTTTGATCAGCTCAAAAACCTGCTGATAATTATTCTGGTCAAAATATTCCAGAATAGTTTCTTTTATCTGGCTGCGGTTTTTTTCGATAATTTCTGCCGCAGAATCTGCTTTAAGCAGCTCTTTTTCTACAAATTTACCCATCGAATCAGCAAAACGACCTCTATTTTTAGCTACAACTCCGGGGGTAAATGGAATTCCAACACCTGCAATTTTCTTTTCCTGGTAGGGATGAAAAATCATCCAGATGGCCAGCACATTTGTCAGCCAGCCAACACCACCATATAAAACAGCAGAACTTAAATAATTAAGCCAGAGAGGTGCAGAATTAAAAATTGCCGCCTCCGCACCACTGAGAGAAAATATGAGTCCTGCTGCCGCACCTAAAACTGCACCTAAATAAGTTATTGGCTTTAATTCCTTACCCATAAAGTCCTCAATTGCCTGCTGAACTTCCTGGTCAGAAAGTTGGTGTAAATTTGCTGCTGCAGCCTGGGCAACCCGACCTTCTATTAGCTCAGGTAAATTATTATAAAAGAAAGCTGTAATTGAATCAGTTAAGTTAATAACAGTTTCTTCGCCTTTTAGTAATTGATAAAGTTCCTTTAATTCTTTATCAGCAAAATTATTTTCTAGTTCTTTAAAATAACTTTCAGCCTCATATTTAAAACTTTTCTGATTGGCAGTTAATTCAGAATTGAGCTGGCTAAAAAATTCATGATTTAGAAGCTGACTCAATTCAGCTGTAATTAAATTAGTCTGCCTCAGCTGTTGATAAAGCTCTTTAGAACTTTCTCTGCTTTTTTGAATTGCGATATCTTCTGTAATCAAATCTTCTACTTTAAAGCCTGTCAGGTAGTCAAAAATCACAGCTGCTGATTCTTCTGAACTATTTAGTTTTTTGATTAAAGAAAAAATAAACTCAATTATCTTTTCTTCAAGCAGCTGCTCCTGAAAAATATCTTCTGAAAATAACTCAATCACTTTCCTATTTTTATTTTCCTGGTAGAAATCCCAGATAATATTTTCTAAATTAGAAGCCTGATCTTTAAAATCAATACCGGCAATAAACCGCTTTAACTTGAAATCTTTAATTTCTGCTAAAGCAGATTCTGCCAGCTTCCAGCTCTCAGAACTTAATTTTTCCGAAAGAGAGTTTTTAAGGTGAGTTACGGGCAGTCCATATTCATCTATCTTTTCTTTATATTTGCTGTAAATCCCCTGCCTGCTCATAGCCTTAAAACCTGTGCTGGATTCAATTTCTGCTTCCACAGACTCTAAAATTAGACTGTTTAATTCTTCTGATTCATCCTCAAGCAGCTCTATGATCTTAGATTCTGAACTGCTGAATAACGCAGCCAGATCTTGCAGTATATTTTTTTCCAGCTCTTTGCTTAATAAATCTGCAATTTTTAAATTTGAGTTATTAATTTCAATCTTAAAATTGATTAAAATCTCTCTCAGAGCCTGCTGCAGAAATTTATTCTGTTTTAACTCCTCAAGCTCCTCTTCACTTTTAAAAAGATCACTAAGTTTGACTTCTTTAATTTCCTTCAGTAAAGCGCTGGTCAGGGAATCAAGGTTAAAAAGTTCTTTGAGCTGTTCTTTAAATTCTAATTTATCTGCCTGATCTAAATTCTGATAATTTTCATCAAAATAACTGATCACTTTTTTGATAAAATCTTTTAGCTCAAGCTTAACTTCACTGCTTAAAAGCTGGTCCAGACTTTTAGCTTTTATTTCCTGATAAAGTCCAGCCGTGATTTTTTCTAGACTATTTTGATTTTCTGCCTCATCTATACTTTTAAGATAAAGCTGCTGGATTATTTTTTCAAGCTCTGATTGAGAAATTATCTTTTCCAATTTTTCTGACTCCAGATTTTCCGTACTTTTCTGAAGCAGATCGACTGCACTACCACCGAGCAGTGAGGAAAGGAGTCCATAGTTTTCCTTCCAGGCTGGAATATCACCTAAAACATTTTTCTTAGTTCTTCGGTCCAGATAAACATTTAGAAAATCACTTAAACTTTGAGAAAAGTTTTGCTTAAATTCCGGCCGCGAAAACTCCTCCTCCAGAGTATGATGATTAATCAAATCTCTTTCTACAAGCTCGGAGATACTGTCAATAAATTCATCTTTGGTTTTAATTACCACTCCCCCAAGTGGGCCGTACTCTTTGAAAATCATCTTTAATGCCAGGTTGTTAGTTAAATAGCCGGTTACCGCTCCTGTTCCTGCTGCTGAAATAATTGCTAATAAATCTAGAGCCATTTTTTCCTCTTAAAATAAACAAGTTGGATTACTGCAATCACCAGCATCAAAAGCATCACAGCAGGATAGGCTATTTTTTGTTCCAGCTCCGGCATATATTTAAAATTCATTCCATAAACTCCAGCTATAAAAGTTAGGGGGATAAAGATTGTTGAGATAATAGTTAAAAACTGCATAACTTCGTTCATTTTGTTGCTCTTATTTGAAAGATAGATATCCAGCAGGTTGGAAAGCATATCACGGCCGACATCAATCTCATCCATTAACTGACCGATATGGTCATAAACATCACGCAGATAATAGTCAGTTTCCTTAGATAAAAGTGATGACTCAACCCGATAAAGATTGCCAAAAATCGTATTAAGAGGCCAGATAGTTTTCCGCAAAAAAATGATTTCCTGTTTCAAATCCTGAATAATCTCCAGAGTGTCAGGACCCGTCTTGGCTGCTACAACAAGATCATCAAGCTCTTCTAAAACCTCTTCATTTCTTTCTAAAATATGAAAATAATTATCCACTATTGCATCTAAGAGAGAATAATATAAATAGTCTGCTCCTTTTTTTCTTATCTGGCCTTTATTCTCTTCAATTCGAACTCGAACTGGATTAAAATCATCACCATGAGCTTCCTGAAAAGTAATCACAGAGTTCTCCAGCAGAATTAAACTCACCTGCTCTGACTGAATATATTCTCCCTGGTAACTAAGCATATCTAAAATTGTAATAATATAATTATCAAATTCTTCTTTTTTAGGCCGCTGGCGGGTATTTGTAATATCTTCTAAAGTTAAAGGATGCAGCTTAATTGCTTTACCAACTTCCTTAACCAGCTCTACATCATGAATTCCAGTAATGTTAATCCAGTTAACCTGGTCAGCTGTCAGTAAATCCAGCGAAAATTCTTCTACACTCTGCCGCTCGACACTGGCTTCATTAAACTGAATCAGCTCAATTTCAGCATCAATCATTTCTTCTATGCCGTGTAAGGTTCCAGGAGTATGGCCAATTTCACTAGATTTAATTCTCGAAAATCTTCTCATATTCAACCTCCTACTCTATTTTTTGGGTTTAAAAAGTTAAATTATGTAAATTATTATGCTTAAATTTAATAATAATCATTTTTGATATCCACAATTTGTGGATAACTTATTGGTAACTATGGTTATTAATCCACATCTTTTGTTAATTAATTGTTAACAACTGTGGATAAAACACCTGTTTTGTGGGTAAGTTGTGGATAACTTGATAATTAACCCTAGTTATCCACTTAGTTTTCACTTTCCAAAAATTTAATAAATTTATCCACAAGCTCTGGATCAAAAACTTTTCCCTGATAGTAACTCAATTCTCTAATTATTTCGTTATCCTCTAAAGCTCCAAAATAGTATTTGTCTTTAAATAAAGGATAATACAGGTTTGAACTCAGATTGCTGTAAAAATTAACTACCGCAAAGAGCCGACTTAAAAAAGGAATTTCTTCTCCTTTTAAACCTTCAGGCCAGCCGCTGCCGTCAAAATGTTCATGGTGGGCTAATACTAAATCAGTTATTTCTGCTAAATCATGATAATAACTAACAAAGTTAGCAGAGATAAGCACATGTTTTTGGTATTCATGCCACTCTTCTGAGGTCAATTTTTCCCCTTTTTTTAAAATGTTTTTATCTAAGGCCAGTTTTCCGAGATCATGATGTCTGGCCAGCAGCAGCATTTTTTCTGTTTCTTTTTTATTTAGCTGAAAGAATTTAGCAGCTTTTTTAGTTATCTCAATTAGTCTGTTTTTCTGTCTTAACTCTTTATAGTTGTTTTTCTGGACAAAATCCATCAGTGAAGAGTAAAAATCACTCTCACTGCTTGGTTTATATTTATTTAAATTTATTTTTGTCACTCCATCATTAAAGAAATCATGAGCACTTATTTGATCATTAATTTTCACCATCGGTACTGCAGCAACATCAATGTAAATACCTTTAATATTTATTTCAGCAACTTCCTTTTTTATATACTTAAGAGTTGCTTCTATCTCTTTTCTGCTCTGGTTTTTTAAAATTACAGCAAAATGATCGGCACACAGATGGGCTGCAATATTATTATTATTTGAAACTTGAGCCAGAATAGCAGCAATTTCTTTTAAAATTTGATTTCCCTGCTGATAGCTAAAAAATTTGTTCAGTAGATGAAAATTTTCAACATTAAGCAGAATTAAGGCTAGATTATCTTTTTTATTTTTATTTAACTCAGTAAATAATTGGTTGAAATACTGCTTATTATAAAGCCCGGTCAGTCTATCATGTCTTTTAATATAATCCAGTTTCTGCTGTTTAGCTTCCATATCAGTAATGTCATAGGAAGCTCCCACGATTTCTTCCACCCGTCCGTTTCTGACTACCGGATATAAAGTGGTCTGCCATATCTTTTTACCTGCTGGAAATTTAATTGTTTCCGTATAATTAATTCTCCTCTTTTTGCGCAGACATCTGCGGTAATTTTTCTCTAATTCCTGAGCAACACTCTCTTCAAAAATCTCTTCCGTTTTCTTTCCTTTTATTTCTTCATTACTTAGAGCTGTTAAACGCTGATGAGTCCCATTAATCCTCTTATAATAAAAATTTTCATCACAGTCGACTTCTATCAGAAAAATTGCATCATGTGTATGATCAATAATTGTTCTGTAATCATTTAATTTTTCCTTTTCTTTTCCCAGTTCTTTATTTTTTATTTTCTGTTTTAAAAGAGCTAAAAGAAAGTTATCTTTAAAAAACTTATAATCTTCTCTTTTTCTAATTATAGAAAGCAGATTATCAACATTACACTGCTGGAGATCAATTTCTTCTCCGGGGGCAGTTAGCAAAATTACTCCCGTATTAGAAAATTCTTTTTCCGCCAGAGTAATTAAATCCAGTCCAGAAAAAATCTCGCCAATTGAATTTTCAATTATTAAAAGATCAATATCTGAATTTTGATAAAGAAAGTTAACAGCCTCTCGGTTATCATCAAATTCCTTTACCAGTTCAAATTTCAGCTCAGATATCTTTCTTTTGGCCCGATTAAGATAAGATTTAATCTTATTTTTTTCTATAACATCATTTATAACTATTACTATTTTTAACAATTATATTCTCCTCTGTATTAATTTCTAAATATATAAGCTTTTATGATTTATGAATCGAAGCCGGGTCAATATGAACCAGTACATCTTTAACATCATCAGTATTGTCAATAATTATATTCTCTACCTGACAGGCTATATTATGGCCTTCAACTACGGAAAGCTGATCCCTAACTACAATTTTTAAATCTACAATGTAATTGGGGCCATAACTCCTCAATTTAATATCATGAATATCAATTACTCCATCAATCGACTCTGCTAAGTCCCTAATTTCTTCTATCTTTTCTTTAGCTGGTCTGCCGTCCATCAGCTCATAAGATGTATCCCGCATAATTTCGTAACCTACCTTTAAAATTAAAAAGGCAACTACCAGGCCAGCCAGAGGGTCCAAAAATCTAAAGCCCAGTTTTGCACCTCCGATACCAATTAAAGCAGCTATCGAAGAAAAAGCATCTGAACGGTGGTGGTGAGCATCAGCAATCAAACCACGGCTGTTTATTTTTTCCCCAATCTTGATTGTGTAGCGGTAGAGAAGTTCTTTTACAACAATTGAAATAAAAGCAGCAACTAAAGCCCAACTGCCGGGTTCAGCAATATCTCCCTCAAATATAGTTAAAACTGCATCTCTACCGAGAAAAAACGCTGTCAAAATTAAAATTACTGATAGAATATTTGTTCCCAGGGCCTCTGCTTTTTCATGTCCATATGGGTGATTTTTATCAGCCGGTGTTTCTGAAAATTTGATGCTGATCATTACAATAATTGTCGATGCCATATCAGATACCGAATGAAAACCATCTGCAATTAAAGCTTTACTGCTGCCGAAAAATCCAATAAATATTTTCAACAAAGCCAGCAGAGTATTACTGACCAGACTGATTACTGAAATCCTTCTTCCTTCCTGATAGCGCATATTTTCTTTTTCCATTATATCTAATCCTCCAGTAAATTAAATTTCTTATAGTCTTATATAATTAATTATCAATTATTCACTTTAACTTTAATTATATCAAGTCAACTGCTTAATAGCAATTGCTTAAAATATCAGTCATTCAATGCTGGAGCTAACTCCATTTCAACAGTAAATTAACTACAAAAAAATTTATATTAGCCCTTGCAGTTGAGTCTCCTCAAGCAATTATACTTTAATTAGAAAATCAAAAGGGGGAAATAAAAATGTTTAACAAAATCAAAAAGTTTTTAGCAATTGAGGATCTTTTCTGCCGCAGAAACTGTCAGCAGATGTTAAAAGAAAAAAGAATAATTGAACAGTATAAGTATCTTTATTGAAGTTCAAAAAAGCCTTAACAATCTTTTCCACTATTTGATTAAGTAAATTTATTGTAGTATTATTTACTTAAGAAGTTGTTAAGGTTTTTTTCTGGAGTAATGACTTTTAGTTAGAATTATTTAGTCTTTTTAAAGGAGTAGATCATGTATAACAGCAGAATTGTAGAATTATTATTCACCTTATTTAAAAGCATGAGTGTGATAGTAACTTTTGCCTATATCCTAAGCCGCTTAAACAGTGTTAAACATATTTTTTCAGAAAGTTTTGGCCGCTATGAAAAAATATTTTTAACCGTCTTTTTTGCTGTGCTTTCGATTCTGGGTACTTTTCTTGGAATTATTATTATGGATGCTTATGCAAATATTAGAGCCATTGGTGCTTTAATGGCCGGTCTTTTAGGTGGCCCTGTTGTCGGGATGAGCGCCGGTTTGATTGCCGGACTTCACCGCTTTTCTCTGGGAGGTTTTACAGCTCTAGCCTGTGCTGTAGGAACTACAACTACTGGCTTAATCGGTGGTCTCTTCCATCAAAAATATAAAAAGAATGAAATTGATTTTAAAAATGGATTTTTAATTGGTGCCGCTGCTTTAACTATTGAAATGGCAATTGTCATCATCTTCAGCCGTCCCCTCGATCTGGCTCTGGAGCTGGTCGGAATAATTGCTATTCCTATGATCTTAAGCAACAGCCTGGGAATTTCTATTTTTATCAGCATTTTAAATAAAGTTAAAGAAGACAATCAAAAAATCAGAGCTCTGCAGGCAGAAAAAGTTCTCTCTATAGCTGACCGCTCACTACCGCTGCTGCAGAATGGGCTTGATTCTAAATCAGCTGCCAAAATTATTGAAATGATCAAAAAAGAGAGTCAGGTAGATGCAGTTTCAATTACAGATACTGAAAAAATCCTTGCCTTTTCGGGCCTTGGTTCAGACCATCACCGCCAGGGAGAAATGCTCAAAACTGAAGCAAGCCGTAGGGCAATGCAGGAAAAGAAAACAATTATTGTCGATCAGAAAAAAGATATTAACTGTAATAATCAAAACTGTAAGCTCACTGATGCTGTGATTACTCCCCTCAAAATAGAAGATAGTGTCTATGGACTGCTTAAATTATACAGGAGCAGGGATAAAATTACTGTTTTAGATATCAAACTGGCCGAAGGAATTGCTGATCTGCTGGCAACCCAGATTAAACTGGCCAAGCTGTCAAAACAGGCAGAATTAAAAAGTGAGGCAGAATTAAAGGCTCTGCAGGCCCAGATCAATCCGCATTTTCTCTTCAATTCCTTAAATGCAATTGCTGCTTCCTGCAGGACAAAACCCGAACAGGCCAGAGAGCTTTTAATCAAACTGGCTGGAATTTTTAGAAGAACTCTAAAAAGAGATGTTAATCAGATAACGCTGGCAGAAGAAATTGAATTCTGCCGTGATTATTTAAGTATAGAAAAAGCCCGACTCGACAAACGGCTTGAGGTTGAATGGGATATCGAAGAGGAATTAATGAATACGATTATTCCACCCTTTATAATCCAGCCTTTAATTGAAAACTCTATTAAACACGGAATCCATCCTCAGGAAAAAGGCGGCAGGATCACCATTTCTGCCGAAGAAACTGATGATAATTTAATTATTACTGTAGCTGACAATGGCTGTGGAATCAAAGAAGAAAAAATAGCAGCTATCTTTGCCGGTAAAAATGATCGAATCGGGCTTAATAATGTCATAGAAAGGCTCAATTCCATCTACGGCAGCAGTGCCAATTTTAAAATCCAGGCAAACTCTGAAGCAGGAACAAAAAATATTATAAAAATCCCAAAAGAATTCCTTTTCGAGAGGAGAAAAGCTAACTAATGATCAAAACAATGATTGTAGAAGATGAGAAACTGGCCAGGGAAGAATTAAAATATTTGATTAATAAAGAAGATGATTTTAAGGTGGTTTTTGAAGCTGGTGACGGTCAAAAAGCGCTTGATATTTTAAATAAGCATCAGCTTGATCTGCTATTTTTAGATATCAAAATTCCAGGTATTAGTGGTATGGAAATTGCCAGAATTCTAAAAGAAAAAGAAAATTCTCCTTATATAATTTTTACTACCGCCTATGATGAATATGCAGTTGAAGCTTTTCAGCTGGCTGCTGTTGATTATCTTTTAAAACCAATCAGTGACCAGCGTTTTAAAGAAAGTTTAGATAAAATTAAAAAAGAAATTAGTGAAGGTAAAAATTTCAATCAACAGCTGGAAAATTTATTTGCCCGAATCAATTCTCAAAAAAAGGATAATTCCTTAAATAAAATTGCTGTGATGGAAAAAGATTATTATTTAATGCTTGACTTTAAAGATGTTTATTACTTTTCTACAAAAGATAAAAAAGTCTGGGCCCACTGTCACAAGAAATCCTATATGACAGGTTTTCAGTTAAAAGAACTGGAAAAAATGCTGCCCGATCAGTTTTTTAGAATTCATAAAAGCTATATAGTAAATTTGAAGCAGATCAAAGCAGTTATTCCCTGGTTTAAAGGTAAATATCAGGTTTTAATGGAAGATTACTCTGAACATAAAATTCCGGTCAGCAGATCCAAGGTTGAAAAAATAAATAAACTCTTAAACCTTAAATAATGCAATTGAGTATAATATTTTTACAATTCAGTTAAGATGCCTTTTATAATCCCCGGATCCAGATATAATTAAGATGTATTAAAAAAACTTTTAGGGGGTTATATTTAATGGCATCTTTTCTTATTTCTTTAGCTGTTTTAATTATTGGTTATTTTACTTACGGGAAAATTGTTGACAGGATCTTTGATTCACAGCCGGAGCGGGAAACTCCAGCAATTTCGATGGAAGACGGTGTGGATTACATATCAATGGACTGGAAAAAGGCCTTTTTAATTCAGTTTTTAAACATTGCCGGTTTAGGACCAATTTTTGGTGCAATCGCTGGTGCTTTATGGGGGCCAACTGCTTTTCTCTGGATAGTATTTGGTACAATTTTTGCCGGTGGTGTCCATGATTACTTATCTGGAATGCTTTCTATCCGTTCTGGTGGTGCCTCGATCTCTGAGGTTATTGGAGAAAATCTTGGTGGCACAATCAGACAGATTATGAGAGTTTTTAGTATTGTGCTTTTAGTACTTGTAGGAACAGTATTTATGACCGGTCCTGCAATGCTCTTAGCAAATTTAACTCCAGGTTTTATGGGAGTTAATATCTGGTTAATTATTATTTTAGGTTATTACTTTATTGCTACATTCTTACCAGTTGATAAGATTATTGGTAAATTGTATCCAATCTTTGGTCTGGCTCTTTTAATTATGGCCTTAGGTGTTGGTGGAGGCTTGATCTTTGGCGACTACAATATTCCAAATATCGCTTTAAATAACCTTCATCCTGGTGAATTACCAATGTGGCCTTTATTATTTGTAACTATCGCCTGTGGTGCAATTAGTGGTTTCCACTCAACTCAATCTCCAATTATGGCTCGCTGTACTACCAATGAAAAAGAAGGACGTAAAATTTTCTATGGAGCAATGGTAGCTGAAGGTATTGTAGCTCTAATCTGGGCTGCTGCAGCTATGACTTTCTTCCAGGGAACTGGCGGCTTAAATGAAGCCTTAGCTTCTCTTGGTGGACCAGCCGGTGTTGTTCACGAAATTACAGGAACTATGATGGGAGTTGTCGGTGGAGTCCTGGCAATGCTTGGTGTAATAGCAGCGCCAATTACTTCTGGAGATACAGCTTTTAGAAGTGTGCGTTTAACTCTATCTGATATCTTTGGCCTGGAGCAGAAATCAGTCAAAAATAGATTAATGCTTGCGATTCCAATCTTTATTGTTGGTGGAGCTTTATCTCAGATCAACTTCGATGCTCTCTGGAGATATTTCGCCTGGTCAAATCAGACAGTAGCAATGGTTGTTTTATGGGCAGGAGCAATGTGGCTTGCTAAGCGCGGTAAAAATCACTGGATTGCTTCAATTCCAGCCTTCTTTATGACCGGTGTTTCTTCAACCTATATTCTCTATGCACCAGAAGGATTCCAGCTTCCTTACAGCTTCTCAGTAACTGCCGGAATTATCATCGCTGTTGTGACTATGGGAATTTACATTAAAAAGATTAAGAGTACTCACTTTGAAGAAGAAATTATGCTTTCTGAACAGGAACAGGCTGTTTAAACAATATTTATTGGTACCAGGTCCAAATGAACTCATTTGGACCTGGTTATAAAGAAATATATCACATAAACGCAGACCCTAAATCCGAACTTTAGGATCTGCGTTTTTTTTGATTGAATTTCTCAAGTTTAAATCTAAAAAAATTCTAATTAACTACTGCTCTTCTTTCAAGTTTCTTGTAGATAGAAGCCCAGCTGCGGCGGGCATAAATAACACTAACTTCACTCGCTTTAGCTGCCTTTTTCACCTTGCGCATTACAGCATGATTTATGTAATCAGTCATCACCAGCACAAAATCTGTCTCAGCCGGAATTTCAAAATTCCTAAACTTTGACTTATTGCGGCCATCAAGATGGATAATCTCCTCAAAACCAAGATTTTTTACATTATCTCTAATCGATCCTAAATTATCTGCGCCAACTATCATTAAAGACATTCTACTCTCCTCCTCATATTTTTTGTACCGGGTACATAAAACCAATTTAAGTTCCAGCTACTATAACAATATTTATTAATTGAAAATGGTTCTCAATTGAATCTAAAATTTTTTATTCTTCTTTTCTTTCATCTCCACAGCAGTCATCACTGCCACAATTACAGTCTTCACAGCCATCTCCCGCCAGAGCAAAATGTCTAAGTGAAGTACCTGCAGATAAGACTGCAGAAATTATAATTAAAACTATTAATTGACTTATCATTTGAAATCACTCCCTATTAAGTTTGTGAATTGTTTTACTTGTACCAGGTTCAAATGAGCTCATTTGAACCTGGTACAAGTTCATTAATCATCAATCACAATCTCATCAAAATTATATTCCTTACCACCTGATACCGGGCAGCTCTGATCACTGCAGCCGGCACAGGGACTATCTGTTCCCTTAATTCCACCATAAACTTTCTTTCCTATATAATAAAGACTGCCAAAGCCTAAAATTCCTAAAAATAAATATTCCATAAATAATTTAACCTCCTTAAGCTGAAAAGCTTAAATTCAGTTTTAATATCCTTAAACACCAATTCCTAACAGCATTCCACCCTGATAGATTACAAAAGAAACTAACCAGGCTAAAACAAATAGATAAGACGCTGTAATTATTGGCCACTTCCAGCTCTGAGTTTCTGATTTAATAGCTCCCAGAGTCGCAATGCAGGGAGTATATAAAAGTACCATGGTTAAGAATGAATAAGCTGCCAGTGGGCTGAAGTTTGCTGTTAAAGCTGCTCTCAGTCCACCTTCTCCTGCCGCATAAACAACTCCTAGAGTACCTACAACTACCTCTTTTGCCAGAATACCAAAAACAAGTGATGATGCTGCCTGCCAGCTGCCAAATCCTAATGGTTCGAAGATTGGAGCCATCAGCTGACCAAATTGACCGATCAAACTCTGAGCTGAAGCATATTCCGCACCTAATGGTAAATTAGCCAGTACCCAGATTAAAACTACAACTGCAAAAATAATTGTTCCTGCTTTTTTGATAAAGGCTCCTACTTTTTCCCACATATGAATAAAAACTCCTTTTAAGGTTGGGAATCTGTAGGGGGGTAATTCCATAACAAAGTGTGAACGCTCACCCTTGAATAATATTTTATTAAAAATTCCGGCCATAATCACTGCCATTACAATTCCTAAGGCATAGAGTGAAAAAACTACTGTACTTGCGTGATTGGGAAATAAAGCTCCGGCAAAAACTACATAAACCGGTAATCTGGCTGAACAGGACATCAGTGGATTAATTAAAATCGAAATAATACGGTCCCGCTTGCTGTCTAAAGTTCTGGTTGCCATTACACCAGGTACATTACAGCCAAAACCAACAATCATTGGAATAAAGGACTTTCCGTGGAGTCCCAGTTTGCTCATCACCTTGTCCATTACATAAGCTGCCCTCGACATATAGCCGCTGTCTTCTAAAATACCGATTGCCAGGAATAAAAGAAAAATATTTGGGATAAAGACCAGTACTGAGCCCACACCACCAATAATTCCATCAGTGATAAAGGAAGTAATTAAAGGAGAAATACCCGCCCCAACTAAGAGGCCACCAAGCCAGCCGCCTGCAGCTTCAAAGAAGGCCTCGATATAGCCAATCAGTGGGTCACCAAGAGTAAAGGTAAATTTAAAAATTCCCCACATAACTGCCATAAAAATCGGGATTCCCAGATATTTATTAGTTACAATCGCATCAATTTTATCAGATACATTTTCTGGCTCCTGATCGGCCGCTGGCCGCTGCACACTTTCAGAAATAACTTTATTGATGAATTCATATTTTTTATCAATTATAATATTATCAAAATCATCTTCTGCCTTAAGTTCCCTTTCAGCAATTAAACTTTTAATCTTTTTAGCTTTGGAAACACCAACTTCTCTTTCCAAAAGTTTTACAGCTTCCGGATCATGTTCAATTAACTTAACTGCTGCCCAGCGCTGATTGATCTGACTGGTAAAATCAAATTCCTTGAGCATGGAAACTACTTCGGAAATTAAATCTTCTACCTCACTGCCGTAATCAATTTTTAGAGCAGCCTCAGATAAATCACGATGCTGAACAGTTTCTGCTAATAGACTGTCAATTCCTCTACCTTTACTGGCAACAGTTTCCACAACTGGAGTACCGAGCAGCTGGCCGATTTTTTCTTTGTCGATCTTGATTCCTTTTTTCTCAGCCTCATCTGCCATATTTAAAACTGCAATCAAATCTACACCCATTTCTAGAAGCTGAACCGTAAAGTATAAGTTGCGGTCCAGATTAGAAGAGTTAATAATATTTAAAACAACATCGTAATCACCAGTTGTCAGAAAATCTCTTGCCACTACCTCATCTTCTGAATATGCTCCCAGAGAATATGTACCCGGGAGATCAATAACCTCCAGTGAATAATTCTGATAGGAAGCTCTACCTGTTTTCTTTTCTACTGTAACTCCCGGCCAGTTTCCAACATGCTGTCTGGAACCTGTTAATTCGTTGAACATTGTTGTCTTTCCGGAGTTCGGATTACCGGCCAGAGCAACTTTTAATTCATTATTTTTTCTCTTGGTTTTATTTAAAGCCATTAATTTTCACATCCTTTAGTCTCTACAATTACTTTATGGGCCATTCCGCGCCCAAGTGCAACTCTATTATCTCCAAGACCTACAATCAGAGGGCCTCCAGAACTTCTATGAATTTTAACTGTTTTTCCACTAACAAAGCCTAAATCTGTTAACTTCCCTTTTGCGGTTCTACCACCATTTATTTTTTTTATACAGGCTGTCTCACCTGGTTTCAACATTGCTAAAGGCATCAACTTTAAACCTCCTTTACCAAGATCTCTGCTGCCTCATCCTGGCGTAAACTCAAACTGTATCCTCTAACCTTAATTTCGATCGGATCTCCCATTGGTGCTCTTCCTTTAACTTCAACTTTAGCACCTTTATTTAAACCCATATCCATTAACTTTCTTTTTAGACGACCTTTGGACTCAATTTTTACTACTTCTGCTTTAGAACCAACTTTAATTTTATCTAACATAAGCTGTTCTGCTGCCATTTTGGGTTCCTCCTTTTCTGCTTTCATTTTGAAAGCACAATTTTGCTCTTCTATATAATTGTTTTTAATTAGATAATCAACCATTTTGCTGAAACTTTCTTCACTCAAGGCATGTTCAATTCTGCAGGCATCATGATCAGCACTTTCCTGACTGACACCAAGAGTTTTGTGTAAAAAAAGATATAACATTCGATGTTTACAGCGAACCTTTTCTGCTGCTTTAAGCCCACTTTCAGTTAACTTAATCGGACCATATTTTTCCTGACTAATTAAACCTTCCTGATTCAGTTTTTTTAAACCCTGATTAACAGAAGATGCTGCAATTTTTAAATGATTTGCAATGTCTGTTACCCTGGCTGAGCCATTTTCTTTAATTAAATTGTAAATAGCTTCTAAATAATCTTCCATTGATTCTGATAAATTTATGTCTGCTTCCACTTTCTTTTCCCCCAATTTTTAGGTTAACCTAAAACTAATCTAAAAAAATTTAATTTCACAACTTTGCTGAACCTAATTTATAACATTTAAAAAACCAACAGACAATTATCTTTGAAACTTATTATTATAAAATAATTTAGTTTGAATGATTAATTGAAAACGATTCTCAACTTCAACTAAATTATATATAACTAAATTACTTTTGTCAAGATTATTTTGCAAAAAAAATGCTTATTATGCCCGCTATAACAGTTATTAGTAATAATTACTAATAACTGATTGTCCCTGAATAATTAATTTTAAAGATTATTTTAGATGGTGATTAAGAAGCAATAATTACCTGAGCAAATTTATTTACTAATTTAAAACTTTTTAATCTTTTTCTAATGTTTATTTAAAGTTTTTTTAATAATCCACTGATATTATATAATTGTAGCAAAGAGATAGAAATTTGTTATCCCCTTTTTTAAGCTGTTGCAGAGGACAGCTTTAAGCATAGATAAAAGTACTAGATACTTTTCTCCTTGTTTTAACCGCCTTTTTCCCGAGGCGGTTTTTTTATGTCTAATTTTATGTCTAATATTTAAAGCCCACTTCTTAATTAAACGCAGAAGTGGGCTTTATTTTTATCGTTATTTATTTCTATTAAGTTGATTTTAAGCTCGAACTTCTTTTCTCATAAATGACAGATAAGAGACTGCAAAACAGATTAAAGAAGCTGCAATTAAAGCTGTAAAGTGCGGCCAGACCAAAATTAGACTCTGATCAAGAGATAAAGTTGATGGAATTGCTCCCTGCAGCTGTTTAAAACTAAGGCCGCCTAAAGTTCTAATTGAAGGTGTTAATAGAATAGTCGTTAATTCATTATATAAATAGTTGGGAGAAAGCCTTGATAAAGCTGCAGTTAAACTCCTTAAGTCAAATGGATTTGACGCTATCGATCTGGCAGTAATATTAACCAGCATTGAGTAAAATACCGTAAAGAAAAGCCAAACAGCAAGACTTGCCAGTGCTGAAGTTGCAGACTGCTTAAAGATAATTGAAAATAAAATACCAAGATTAAGCCAGAAGGCAATATAGACTCCACTCAGAAACAAAAAGATGAATATTCTTAAGAATTCGCCTAATGTGGGTGGAAGCCCAATCGAAATTAATCCTGCACCCATGACCAAAAATCCGATTGAAAAAACCAGCAAAAAGACAAGCGAAATTGCTGCTGCAAATTTACTGGTAATAAAATAATCGCGGGGAATTGGCTGTGATAAAACCCTACTGATTGTTCCCTGATTTTGTTCCGAATTCACCAGGTCAAAACCGAGTGCTATCCCCAGTATTGGTCCCAGAAAACTTATCAATGTCATAAAATTCGGTATGCTGCCTGTTGTTGCAGTAAACAGTTTTAAAAAGAGGAAATTATCTTCCTGATTAATTACTGCAGCATTGTTTTTAATTAAATTCAAAATCGAATAGATGGAAGCAAAAGTGGTCAGCAGGATTAAAGCTACTATTATAATAAACTTCCAGCTTTTAACGTGATCTGAAATTTCTTTGTTGACCATTACACTAAAAGAATTATTATAATCGGGCATCAACTTCACCCCCTTTAAAGTAGTGCTGATAGATTTCATCTAAAAGATTTTCCTGTTCTTTAATTTCCCTAACTTCATCCAGAGCGGCAATCTTTTCAACAGTCTGTTCTGAATAATCCTTAATTTTAACATTGAGGTTAATCTCTTTCTCTTCCAGCAGCTGATCTGCCAGATCTTTAATACTTCCTTCGGCCAGCAGCTGTCCTTTAACAAAAATACCAACCCGATCACAAATCTGCTGTACCTGATTTAAAAGATGTGAAGATAAAAGAACAGTAATCCCATTTTCTTTACTTAAACTGCGGATTAAATCTAGAAATTCATTGATTCCTGTGGGATCGATTCCTATAGTAGGCTCATCAAGTATAACTATCTCAGGATCTTTAATTAAAACATCGGCCAGTCCCAGCCGCTGCCGCATACCTTTAGAATAGGTAGCTACTCTGTTATCAACCACATTATCTAAGCCTACCAGATTAATCATTTCTTCCGCTTTTTTCTCTGCAGCTGCAGCATCCATTCCATTTAATTGGGCAGTATAAATTAAATTTTCTTTGCCAGTGCTGTTATCATAAAATCCTACCTGATCGGGCAGATATCCGGTAAATTTTTTGACTTCAATTGAATCCCGGGTAGTGTTTAGTCCTTTAATCTCTGCCGATCCAGAGCTGGGTTCAGTCAAACCCAGGAGCATTAAAATTGTTGTTGTTTTACCCGCTCCATTTGGACCCAGCAGACCATAAATTTCACCCTTTTTTATATTCAAATCCAGCTCATTTACGGCCTTTATATCACCATATTTTTTTGTTAGTTCACTGGTAGAGATAATTGTTTCAGCCATTATTATCTCCTCCCGTATTTTCTAACGAAATAAAATATAACTGCTATTACTGCCAGAATAATCAAAATTCCAGCCCATCCCCAGACCATAGAAGTTTTTACTGTAATTCTGAAGTTAGCCTGAGAACTAGCTTCAGGAGTATTGGCTTTTAAAGTAAGCTGATAGTCACCAGCAATTGCCTGGTCACCTGCTTTTATATCTGCAGTTATAGTTTCAGTTTCTCCTGCTTCTAATTTTGAAATTTCATCTTTTTCAAAGTCAACAGACCAGTCAGAAGGTGTAGTGGCATTAAGTTTAATATCTCGTAAAGTTATGGTTCCAGAATTTTTTATTGTTAAGTCAATTTTTTTGTTTTCTCCAGCCACAATTTCTCTGCTCAATCGGCCGGAAGGAGTTGTTAAATTCAAGCCGTATTTACCTTTAATTACTGCTTCTAAATCAATTTTTTTAGAAGTAGAACCGGAATTTGCTTCAACTGAAAATTTATATGTATCTGCAGCAACATTTACTGCCGGTTCAACCTTGACTGAAATCGTCTTACTTTCACCGGATTCGATAGTTATCGAGGTAATATAGGAACCGGCTTCTCTAAATCTTACATCCCAACCCCGAGGAGCATCAGCTTTTAAAGCATAATGCTGCTTTTCTGCAGTTCTATTTCTTAAGGTTGTATCATAAGTAAAGGTTGAATCAGAGTAGCCTTCCATGTTATTCTGATCAACTGTAAATTCAGTTTCAAAAACTCCTCTTTCAGCAATTTTTACATCTAAAGGCAGCTGAAATATTTCGCCACTTTCACTTTTAGCTGTTAAGGTAAAGCTATAATTTCCTTTTTCTATCTTCAAAGGTACATTGACCTTTAAGTCAATACTTTCTTGATTTTCGTCTTTAAAATCTTTGGATTTTACTGCCAGTTCCTCTATGCTTTTACCACCTGAGGTTATTGTATAATCCCAGCCTTCTGGCAGATCCTGTACAGCAAAACTCAAATTTTTAATTTCATAACTGTTATTTAGCACATCAATATTATAATCCAGACTTTCACCCGGAGTTACCGATAAACCTGTATAAGGTGTATATAATGTTATATCACCTTCAGCTGCACTGACTGCTCCAGCAAAAACAAAAATAAAAACCATTAAAAAAAGAAGTGAAATCCCAACTCTTTTTGACATTTGAATTACCTCCCTAATTTTAATTATTTTAATTTTAGTTTAAACTGTTTTTTCCTGTAATTTCCAGTAAGCAATATCTGACTCCTCTTTATTTATCACCCCTCCCTGACTTTTTAATTCCATCTATAAATATTATATTAAATTAATTTGAAAATTCAATTAAAAGAAAATTAAATTTTAATTAGAAAAATTCTCCATCCCTCTATTAACGGCTGAGTAGGTACCATTAATAAGAAATGGAGAATTGATTAGGGAAATCTATGTTAATTCAAATTAATTAGATTTTTTTAAATTTAAGCTATTTAACGTGCTCATATATAAACTGCTTCTTAAATTAGAATCTAATGTCTAAAGTGTCTTTTACCTGTAAAGACCATGGCAATCCCTAATTTATCACAGGCTTCAATTACCTGATCATCTCGGATTGAGCCACCGGGCTGAATAATCGCTTTGATTCCCAGTTCAGCTGCTTTTTCTACAGCATCCGGGAAGGGGAAGAAGGCGTCAGAAGCTACAACTCCACCCTGCTGACGGCCGTCAGCTTTGCGCCCGGCAATAATCATCGAATCAACTCTGCTCATCTGACCGGCACCAACACCAACTACCATCTCATCTTTAGCCATTACAATTGCATTTGATTTGACATGTTTAACAACTTTCCAGGAAAATAAGAGATCCTCAATCTGCTCTTCAGTCGGAGCTTTTTCAGTTACTACCTCTAAATCTTGGGCAGTAGTCTGAGCTAAATCTCTATCCTGAACTAAAAGTCCACCGGTTACTTTTTTCATACTATAACCCGGCTTTTTGTGATTAATAGAAAGCTCACCAGTTTTTAAAATTCTCATTTTTTCAGAGCGCTCTTTTAGGATTTCCAGTGCCTCAGCCTCATAATCTGGAGCAATTACAACTTCAATAAATTTATCCTGATCGGCAATTTCTTTAGCTGTTGCTGCATCAATTTTTCGGTTGGCTGCCACAATTGAGCCAAAAGCAGATAAAGGGTCACCAGCATGAGCATTGACAAAGGCATCTTTTAAATTGTCAGCCGCAGCGATTCCACAGGGGTTGGCATGTTTGATTACTGCAGCAGTTGGCTTAGCTTCAAATTCTTTAACCAGCTCTAAAGCCCCATCTGTATCATTAATGTTGTTATAGGACATCCCTTTACCATGAAGCTGCTCGGCTGTCGAAATTGAAGGCTCATTCTGCTCATCTTCTAAGTAAAATGCTGCTTTCTGATGCGGGTTTTCCCCGTAGCGGAGGTCTTCTCTTTTATCATAGCGGTCTAAAAGTGTTTCAGGCAGCTGCTGCTTTTCCTCTTCTTCCAGCACAATTCCTCCCAGATATTTCTGTATTCTCTGATCATATTCTGCAGTGTGGTAAAAAGCCTTGTAGGCAAGCTTTAATTTTTGAGTTTTAGTTAAAGCACCATTTCCAACCTTCATCTCAGCTAAAAGCTGATCATAATCAGCTGGATCAACTACCACTGCTACGTCATTATTATTTTTAGCAGCTGAACGGATCATTGTGGGACCACCAATATCGATATTTTCAATCGCTTCTTCTAAGGTAACATCATCTCTGGCAATGGTTTCAGCAAAGGGATAAAGATTGCAGACCACCAGATCAATTGGCTCAATATTCTGAGCTGCAATTTCCTTTAAATGCTCTTCATTATCTCTGACTGCCAGAATACCACCGTGAACTGCCGGATGTAAGGTCTTAACTCTTCCATTCATCATTTCCGGAAAATTTGTTACCTGATCAATATCTGTAACTTCGATTCCATTTTCTTTCAACATTCTACCAGTACCACCTGTTGAAATGATTTCTACATCAAATTCTTTTAAACCTTCAGCAAAATCTACAATACCTTCCTTGTTTGAAACACTAATTAATGCTCTTTTAATTTTAGACAAAGTTATTTTTCCTCCTTTAGAATTTTAACTTTTCGTCCTTTAACTTTAATTCTTTCCTCTGCAATTAACTTCACTGCTTCAGGATAAATCTTGTGTTCTTCTTTTAAAATTCTGGCAGCCAGATCATCAGCAGTATCATCATCTTTAACCTCTACAACTGCCTGTTTGATAATAGGACCTGTATCCATTCCTTGATCAACAAAATGAACTGTACAGCCGCTGTATTTAACTCCATAATCAACCGCCTGTTTTTGGGCGTTAAGACCTTTAAAAGCAGGCAAAAGTGACGGATGAATATTGATAATCTTATTTTGAAAATGTTTAACAAAAATTGGTGATAGAATCCTCATGTAGCCTGCCAGAACAACAAGCTCTATCCCAGCATTCTCTAAAATTCCAATCAGCTCCTCTTCATAATCAGCTTTTGTCTCAAAATGAACAGGGTCAATAAATAAATTTTCAATATTTTCGTGTTCTGCTCTTTTTAAAGCACCGGCATCCTGGCGGTCACTGATTAGAAGTTTAGCTTCAGCTGGAATATCTCCACTTTTTATTTTGTCGATAATTGATTGAAAATTTGAGCCTCTACCTGAGGCGAAAACAGCTATTTTTAGCATTTATGCACCTTCTTTACTTTAATTCGAGAGATGAGTCCCCAGCTCCTGCTTTTATTTCTCCAATCAGACAGGCTTTTTCTCCCATTTGCTCAAGTTTACTAAGTAGTTGAACTTTATCATTTTTTTCTATAACTAGCGTCATCCCAATTCCCATATTAAAAGTTCTGTACATTTCTTTTTCCGCAATTTCTCCTGCTTCTTGAATTAGCTTAAAAATTCGCTGGGGCTGCCAGCTTTCTTTTTTAATTTCAGCTTTTAGCCCGTCTGGAAGTATTCGAGGTAAGTTTTCAATCAAGCCACCCCCGGTTATATGGGCAATTCCTTTAATTTTAAATTTATCTAAAAGTTCTAAAACAGTTTTTACATAAATTTTTGTCGGTTGGAGCAGTTCTTCACCAAGATTCTTTTCCATCCCCTCTATTTCTGCAGTATAATCATAGCCTGCTTTATCAAAAAGTGCTGCCCGGGCCAGAGTAAAACCATTGCTGTGCAGTCCATCTGATTTAAGTCCGATAACTAAATCTCCGGCTTGAATTTCTTGGCCAGTTATGATCTGATCCTGGTCGACTATTCCAACTGCAAAACCTGCCAGATCATATTCGCCCGGCTGATAAAAGCCTGCCATTTCAGCAGTTTCTCCCCCGATTAAAGCAGCTCCTGCCTCTTTACAGCCGACTGCAATACCTTTTACAATCTCAGCTGTTTTTTCTGGCTCCAGCTTACCGGTTGCCAGGTAGTCGAGAAAAAATAAGGGCTCTGCTCCCTGAGCCAGAATATCATTAACTGACATCGCAACCAGATCAATACCAATTGTATTGTGCAGATCCAGTTTGAAGGCCAGTTTAAGCTTGGTTCCCACCCCATCTGTACCGGAAACTAAAACGGGATTTTTATATTTGCTTAAATCGGGTTTAAATAGCCCCCCGAAACCACCCAGTCCGGTCATAACTTCCGGACCAAAGGTTGACTGGACATTTTTTTTAATCAGTTCAACTGCCTGATTACCGGCATCAATATCCACCCCAGCTTTTTTGTAATCTAAGCCCATAATTATTCCTCCTCACTTAAGTAGCGGCTGTCTATTGGATAATCTCCATCAAAACAGGCAGTGCAAAAACCGAGTTCAACATTGGTTTTAATTGATTTGAGCATCCCTGCCTGACTTAAGTAATAAAGGCTGTCAGCTCCAATGCTCTCACTAATTTCTTCAACTGTACTGCTGCTGGCTATTAATTCCTGGCGCCGCGAGGTATCAAGACCGAAATAGCAGGGATGTTCTACAGGTGGGGAGGAGATAGCCATATGAACTTCTTCAGCACCTGCTTCTTTAATCCTGCCAATGATCTGTTTGCTTGTTGTTCCTCGAACAATTGAATCATCGATTAAAATTACTCTTTTACCCTCAATAATTTCTTTGATTGGTGACAGCTTAAGACGTACTTTTAAATCTCTGATCTCCTGAGTTGGCTGAATAAAGGTTCTGCCCATATAGCGGTTCCTTAAGATTCCCTGAGCATAGGGAATACCTGATTCTTCAGCAAAACCAAGAGCTGCTGCTATCCCTGAATCAGGTACTGGGACAACTATATCTGCCTCAACATCCATCTCTCGAGCCAGCTGTTTACCCATTTCCTTGCGGGCAAGCAAAACATTCTGACCGGCTATATTACTGTCAGGACGGGCAAAATAGATATATTCAAAAACACAGAGACTGGTCCCATTTTCTCCTGTATAACGTCTGCTTTTTATTCCATCTTCATCAATTACAACAACCTCACCTGGAGCCACATCCCGTACAAATTCTGCTCCAATTATATCAAAGGCACAGCTTTCGGAAGCTACAATATAACTGTTGTCTAATTTCCCAATTGAAAGCGGTCTAAATCCTCTTGGATCTCGGATTGCAACCAGCTGGTCTTTGGCCATTGCCACCAGAGAAAATCCACCCTTCAGCTGATGTAAACTCTGAACTAAGGCTTCGACAATATCATCTTCAAAGGATCGGGCCACCAGATGGGCAATTACTTCTGTGTCTAAAGTAGAATGAAATATCGATCCATTCTGCTCCAGATTATTTCTGAGCTCTGCTCCATTAGCCAGGTTACCATTATGGGCTAAGGCTAGGTCACCTTTGATACTGTTAATCAGGATTGGCTGAGCATTAGCAAGTTTGCTGGAACCGCTGGTAGAATAGCGGACATGTCCAATTGCCATCTCCCCTTTTAGACTTCTTATATCTTCTTTTTCAAAAACACTTTCTACCAGACCCATTCCCTTATGCAGATTGAACTCACCCTGGTGATTTGCACAGATACCAGCACTTTCCTGACCTCGGTGCTGCAGGGCAATTAAACCAAGATATGTCAATTCAGCAGCACTGCTTTCACCATCTGCATTAAAAATACCAAAAACTCCACATTCTTCTGTCATTTTATCTTCACTAAGTTCAGCCTGAGTTAATTTTATCTCATTTGAAATCGGCTTAACTTGGTTTAAATTCTTATTTTTGCTAGAGAAATCAAGGCTTTCTCTCATCAATTTTCCTCCCTTAATCTTAAACTTATTTCCAGTCCTGGCCGGTTATTCGTTTATACATTTCATGATAGGCCTCTTCTACATCACCAAGATCACGACGGAAGCGATCTTTATCCAGTTTTTCTTTAGTTTCACTGTCCCAGAAGCGGCAGGTATCAGGTGTAATCTCATCAGCAAGGATGATTTCTCCTTCAGCAGTTTTCCCGAATTCCAGTTTAAAGTCCACCAGATCTACATTTCGCTCTTTTAAAAATTTAACTAAAATATCATTAATCTTATGACCGAGTGCAATTAATCTTTCTAATTCTTCTCTGCCTGCCAGTCCCAAAAGCTCAATGTGAGAAACATTGATTAAAGGATCTCCCAGGTCATCATCTTTATAGTAAAACTCAATTACCGGCTGTTTAAGTGGTTCTCCTTCTTCCATACCAATTCTTTTGGCCAGACTACCAGCAGCTACATTACGCATTACAACTTCCAGAGGAATAATATCCACCTTTTTAACCAGTGAATCACGCTCATTTAGTTCTTCTATCAAATGAGTCTTAATCCCTTTTTCTTCAAGTAGTTTAAAAAAGAAATTGCTAATCTTGTTATTTATCTTGCCTTTTTCTGCAATCTGACCTTTTTTCTGACCATCAAAAGCGGTTGCATCATCTTTAAAGTGAACAATCACCTGATCATCTTTATCAGTCTTAAAAATTTGCTTGGCTTTACCTTCATATATCATTTCCCTTTTTTCCATCTTTTATAAAACCTCCGTTTTGAGATCATAGTCAAATTTCTGCTGCCAGTTCTTAATTATTTTTTCAGTTTTCTCTGCTGCTATCCCTGTATAATTTTCAGGTTTTAAAATTAATTCTTTCTGCTTCTCAGTAAATTTATCCCAATAACCCTGCAGTTCCTGACTCTGATCAACCAGTTCTCTTAAAGAAAGATCTGTCTTCTGGGCTTTCAAGGTCAGTTTGCGTACTGCCTCATGAGCATCTGGATGACCGGCTGCTGCTAAAAGAATATATAAGGGCTCGGCCACAATCATCTTCTTATTCTGTTCAAAATTCTTTTTAATATTCTCCTGGTCAACTGCCATTTTAGAGCTGACTCTGGTCAAACGAGCTGCTGCTGAAAGGAGGGCAGTAATTAATTCAGGAATAAAACGGGAAGATGCTGAATTTGTTAGATCACGCTGATGTTCAGAAAGCTGATCCATATAAACTGTTGTCATCTGAGGCATAAAGGCCTTCCACAAGCTCTTAACATTTTCATAATTAATCGGGTTCCTTTTGTGGGGCATCGTTGAAGATCCAACCTGGTCTTTGCCAAAATGCTCACCAATTTCTGCAATTTCAGAACGCTGCAGATGGCGCATATCGTCAGCAAAGGCTGCCAGAACACTGAAAGTTGAGACCAGAGAATGAATAAAGTCTGTCATCGGTTCAGCCTGCACAATCTGAGTTGAATGCTCACCCGGTTTTAAACCGAGCTCTGTTAAAACTTCTCTTTCAAACTCTTCCGGATCTTCAAAAAAGATACCGCTGGCATTGTAAGCACCGACCGCTCCGGCAAATTTACCAACCAGTTTAGATGCTTTTGCTTCAACTTCTTCAATTCTTTCTCCCAGGCGGGCCACATATTCAGCAATAGTAAAGCCAAAGGTCACCGGTACTGCATGCTGACCGTGGGTTCTCCCGATCTGAACTCTGTCTTTTTCTCTGAGAGCAATCTCTGCCCAGCTTTTGTGTAATTCTTTTAATTTAGGTATGATTAATTCCTGGGCTGCCTTCTGATAGCGGAGTGAGTTTGCTGTATCTACAATATCATAAGAAGTAGCTGTAAAGTGAATATAGGGGCGGGTTTCTTTACTTACTTTGTTTTGAATACAATTAACTAAAGCTCTAATATTATGTTTGGTCTTTGCTTCCTCTTGATAAACCTCTTCTGTAGTCAATTCACTAATTGCCTTTTTAACTTCCGCTGGAGCCTTTTCTGGCGCCATACCTCTTTTAGCAAGAACCTTAACTAAAGCAAGCTCCACCTCAGCCTGGAAGGCAATTGTTGCATTTTCCGAAAGGTATTTCCCAATCTGATCAAAATTCTTTTTCCGCCTTGAATAACGATGATCAAGGGGACTTATATTGGCAAAAATATCTCTAGTCTGCAAATTTTTTGCTCCTCTCAAGGTATTTTTCATATCCCTGCTCTTCCAATTTATCTGCTGTTTTTAATACTTTGGTTTTCATTTCTTTTCTGTATTCTTTCTGCCTTTTGTTTAATTCTTCGTCACTGCGGGCTAAAATCTGCACTGCCAGTAAGGCAGCATTTTTAGCTCCATTGATTGCTACAGTGGCTACTGGAACTCCAGGCGGCATCTGGACTATAGAATAAAGTGAATCAAGTCCGCTTAATTTTGAAGTTTTAACCGGAACTCCAATGACTGGAACTGTTGTTACAGCTGCTACCATTCCCGGTAGGTGAGCTGCTCCTCCGGCTCCAGCGATGATCACATCTAAGCCTTTTTCTTCTGCAGTTTCCGCATAATTATATAATCTTTTTGGTGTTCGATGAGCTGAAACAACTGTTAGCTCATATTTAACCTCAAATTGATCTAAAATTTCTGCTGCCTCTTTCATTATCGGCAGATCTGAATCACTGCCCATAATAACTCCTACTCTAGGCTTCATAAATTTTACCTCCTAATTTTTTTCTCCTTTAATTTCAATTAACCGGCTGGCTTCTAGAGCAAGCTCAGAAGCTTGATCTAAACTATCTGCTGTCACAGTTAGATGGCCCATTTTGCGGCCGGGTCTGGAAATAGTCTTCTGATAAATATGTACTTTGACTCCTTCTACTGCCAAAGCTGAATCTAATCCAACTACTTCTGCTTTTCCTTCTTTCCCACTACCCAAAATATTTCGCATAACTGCTGGTCGAACTAAAGTTGTATCTCCCAACGGCAGAGCCGTGATCGCTCTAATATGCTGTTCAAATTGAGAAGTCACACAGCCTTCAATTGAATAGTGACCTGAATTATGGGGTCTCGGAGCAATTTCATTAACCAACAGCTGATTATCTTCTGTGACAAACATTTCTACACAGAAAATTCCAATACCTTCAAAAACCTCGAGTACTTCTTTCGCAAATTCTTCAGCCTCTTTTTTAAGCTTATTTGAAATATCTGCCGGTACCTTTGTTTCAAATAATATATTATTTTGATGCTCATTTTCTCCTATAGGGTAGACATTCATCTCACCGTTCAAACCACGAGCAGCAATGATCGAAATCTCTTTTTTAAAAGGAATATATTTTTCTATCATCAATTTAGATTTCTCTGCTCCCAGTTCCTGAAAAGCTCTTTCCACCTCAGCTTCACTGCCAATCAAAGCATTTCCTTTACCATCATAACCACCTGTACAGCTTTTCAGCATCAGGGGATAGCCGAATTCTTGCGCAGTTTCTTTAATATCATCAGGACTGCTGACTTTTTTAAATTCTGGCACAGCTATCTGGTCCTGTTTTAAAACATTTTTTTGATGATACTTGTTTTGAATAATTTCTAAACTGCGGGCAGTCGGATAAATCTTATTTCCTTCACTTTCTAATTCTTTTAAGACCTCAACATCTATGTGTTCAAATTCATAAGTTATTAAATCTGATTTCTCTGCTAGTTTTCTAATTGCCTCTCTATCGTCAAAATCAGCAACCAGATGCTGGTCAGCAATACTGTGAGCCGGACATTTTTTTGTTGGATCTAAAATTATGACATAAAAACCCATTTTTTTGGCGTCTAAAATCATCATTTTTCCCAGCTGGCCACCACCGATAATTCCAATTTTCTGTCTGGTCTTATCTTTAAATTTCAAATTATAACCTCCCGGTTAAATTTATTTTTTCAGTGCTTTATGTCCAATATCCTTTCTAATCTGAAAATCTTCAAAATGAATTTTTTCTACACCCTGATAGGCCTTATCTATAACTTCCTGAAAACTATCGCCTAAGGCTGTAACTGCCAGAACTCTACCTCCATCAGTCAGAAGTTTATTTCCTTCCAGCCGAGTGCCAGCCTGAAAGACAATTATATCCTGAGCAGCCGCTGCTTCCTTAATTCCGGTGATTTCTTTACCTTTTTCGTAATTAACAGGATAACCACCTGAAGCCATTACCACACAGAGTGCCTTTTTGTCTTTCCACTTTATTTCAATTTTATCAAGATCTTCTTTTAATACAGACTCCATAATATCTACCAGATCTGTTTCTAAAAGCGGCAGTACAACCTGTGCTTCCGGGTCACCAAAACGAACATTATATTCTAAAACTTTTGCCCGAGAATTTTTTATCATCAGACCAAAATAAATAATACCTTTAAAATCCAGTCCTTCACTCTGCAGAGCTTTTAAAGTCGGTTCCATGATTTCTTTTTTAAAGTCTTCCATAATTTCTTCTGTAACTACAGGTGCTGGTGCATAAGCTCCCATCCCACCTGTGTTTGGACCTTTACCTCCATCATAGGCAGGTTTATGATCCTGAGAAGGAATCATCGGAACTACTGTCTTACCATCACAAAAAGCAAGTATTGTTGCTTCTTCACCTTCTAAAAATTCTTCTATAACAACTTTTTCCCCGGCTTCTCCAAATTTATCATTGAGCATTATTGTCTCAACTGCTTTAACTGCTTCTGCTTCTGTCTGAGCTACAATAACACCTTTACCTGCTGCCAGGCCGGATGCCTTAACTACAATTGGTGCACCTTTTTCTTTAATATAGGCTTTTGCCTCATCTGCACTGGTAAAACTCCTGTACTCAGCTGTAGGAATACTGTATTTTTCCATCAGCTTTTTAGAAAAAGCCTTTGAGCTTTCCAGCTGTGCTGCTGCTTTTTTAGGTCCAAAAACTTTTAAATCGTGTTCTTCAAATAAATCAACAATTCCTGCTGCCAGCGGTGTCTCCGGTCCAACTACTGTAATATCAATCTTTTCTTTTAAAGCAAATTCTAATAGTGCTTCCTGATTACTTTCGTCAAATTCAAGATTTTCTCCATATTCTGCAGTACCTGGATTACCTGCTGCTATATATAACTCTTTTACTCTACTGCTCTGTGCTAATTTCCAGGCGAGTGCATTTTCTCTTCCACCACTTCCGATGAGAAGAATGTTCATTCTATCCACTCCCACTTTTATATTTCCAGTTTTAAACTGGATTATCGTATACTCAAAGATTCAAATTTCTAACCTCAAATCAAGCAAATTATCTGAACAAATAAAAATAGCCCAGGTAGGAAGACTCTACATTCAATGCGTAGAACCTCCCCGCCTGGGCTTTTATCCCTTCGGTGTGATATATCAATATCTGTACCGCTCGGACCAGCCAGTATTTAAGCCAAACTTTATGTAGGTTAAAAAATATAAACTACCCCTACTTATACTGCGGAAACCTAGGTACACTTCCCTCATAGTCGAACAATTTACGGTGTTCGGTAGAGACTTGTGAGCCATATTCTCACTATTATATGAGGTACAAATTTAATTTTTGATTTTACAACTTCATCTTAACAGATGGTATTTTTAATGTCAAGCATAAACAAATATCTTATCCTTAAAAAAATTGGAAATAACCAGCATCTTATATCATTTTTATAGTAATGGACTGTATTCCTGATCTATTTCTTTACCTAAATACTCATAATATATTTTTTTAAATAATTTAATCCCTTTTCTAATCTCATCTTCATTTACAGCTGCAAAACTTAAGCGAATATAATTAGAAAAAATATTATTTAAAGAAAATAAATAACCAGGTGAAAAAACTAAACCTATACTAACTGCAGCTTGATAAAGTTCTTTAGCATCAACATTTGCTGGCAGCTTTAACCATAAGTAGAGACCTCCTTTTGACTCATAAACAACTTTAATTTCTGCAGGAAGCTCACTTTTAATTTCAGCAGTCATTAAATTATACTTCTTTCTAAATAGTTTTCGCTGCAGATCTATATGTTTATCTAGCAGACCTTCCCGCAAATAGAAATCAAAAGCCCGTTGGGTTAAGCCTCCACTTGAAATATCAGTAGCATATTTAGCTTCCAACAATTCCGGCAGCAGCTTATCTGGTAAAATTATGAAGGCCAATCTTAATCCAGGCATAAACACCTTTGAAAAACTTTTAATATAGATTACTCGATCTTTTTCATCAGATTCTTTTAATGTTTTTACTCTACTTTCATTATAATACAAATCAGAAAGAATATCGTCCTCAATAATATAAAAATCATATTCTTCTGCTAATTTCAAAAGCTGCTGCTGCTTTTCAAAACTCCAGTTGACACCAGTTGGATTTTGGAAGTTCTGCATGGTAAAGAAAAATTTAATTTGCTTTTCTTTAAGATGAGTTTCTAACTCTGCTAAATCTGCTCCATCAGCCTGCATCTTAACTGTTATTATATCTGCTTTCCTGGAATTAAAAGCCTGAAGTGCTCCAAAATAAGTAGGATCTTCAACAACAATTTTTTCACCAAAATCTAATAATATCTTACTTAAAATATCAATTGCCTGCTGAGCTCCAGATACTACCTGAATTTGTTTTAAAGAAGAATTTATTCCATTATTCATAAAATATTTTTGAATAGATTTCCTTAAAGGTAAAAACCCCTGGCTTTTTTGATAACTAAAAGCTTCTCCCTGGTCTCTTTCCAAAACCTGATTAATCGCATATTTAAAATCTTCAACGGGAAATAATTCTTTGCTGGGAGCAGCACTTGCTAAATTAATATTCTCAGATAATTTAATCTGCCCATGTTCCAGCATGTTTTCACCTGTTTCAGGTCTTATAACTTTTTGAGTTGGAGCAACAAAACTTCCACTACCTACTTTTTTATAAATTAAATTATCTTCTGCTAATAAATTATATGCTTTAACTACAGTTGCTGGATTGACTCCAACTTTTTCTGCTAATTTTCTAATTGGCGGCAGCTTTGTATCAGCAGGAATATTATTTTTAATCTCGTTTTTTAACTTTTTATAGAGCTGTAGGTAAAGAGTTTTATCACTTTCCTTATTTAGGCTGAATTCAAAAATAACAATCACTCCTTTGTGTTAGTACAATTATTTATTTTTAGAATTTTGTATTAGTTATTGACATTTTGTATTACTTAATCTATAATTGTATTGCGATTTAGTAAATTGAGTTTCTTTATATCATTATTGTATCATTACAATTTAAATTTATCAATTGGAGGAAATTAAAAATGTCAGAAAAATATCGTTTAAACAAGAATCTAGCTCAAATGTTAAAAGGTGGAGTTATTATGGATGTCACTAATGCAGAAGAGGCAAAAATTGCTGAAGATGCTGGAGCAGTGGCTGTTATGGCTTTGGAAAAAGTTCCAGCAGATATTAGAAAAGAAGGCGGAATCGCCAGAATGTCAGATCCAAAAATGATTAAAGAAATTGTAGAGACAGTTTCAATTCCTGTAATGGCAAAGGTTAGAATTGGACATTTTGTAGAAGCTCAAATTTTAGAAGCACTTAAGATTGATTACATAGATGAAAGTGAAGTTTTAACTCCTGCTGATGAAGCTCATCATATTGACAAGAGAAATTTTAATATCCCTTTTGTCTGTGGAGCTACTAATCTTGGTGAAGCTCTTAGAAGAATTGGAGAAGGTGCAGCTATGATCAGAACAAAAGGTGAAGCTGGAACAGGAAATGTAGTTGAAGCTGTTCGTCATATGCGTAAAATCAAATCTCAAATCAATAGGCTAATAAATATGGGAAGTGAAGAATTGATGGCAGCTGCTAAAGAAATGAGAGCGCCTTTTAATTTAGTAGAATATGCTGCAAGGAATGGCAAATTACCTGTGGTAAATTTTGCTGCTGGTGGAATCGCAACTCCTGCAGACGCAGCTTTAATGATGCAGCTTGGTTGTGATGGAATTTTTGTTGGCTCTGGAATCTTTCGCTCAGGAAATCCTGTTAAAAGAGCTGAAGCTATTGTTAAAGCAACAACTCACTATCAAGATCCCCAGATTGTTGCAGAAGTATCCGAAGATTTAGGAAAGGCAATGTCAGGAATTGATATTAACGGCCTAACAGATGCAGAAAAAATGGCTGATCGGGGCTGGTAAAATGGAGATTACAGTTGGAGTACTTGCTCTACAGGGAGGATTTAGAGAACACATCGATCATCTAAATCGGATTAGGGGTACTAATGCAGTCCCTGTCAAAAAACCAGTAGAGCTGCAGAAATGTTCTGGGCTAATCATTCCTGGTGGGGAGAGCACCACAATGAGAAAGTTAATTGAAAGCTATAAATTCAAACAGCCTATTATTAACTTTTATCAACAGCAAAAAGTAATCTGGGGGACTTGTGCAGGTTTAATTTTAATGGCAAAAGAAGTTGAGGGAGAAAATGAAGACCAACTTGGATTACTGGACATTAAGATTAAAAGAAATGCTTTCGGCAGTCAGCTTGATAGCTTTGTAGAAAGGAACCTGATAAAAAAAGTGTCAAATATTCCACAAGAATTAGTCTTTATTAGAGCGCCAATAATAACTAAGTTTAATCAAAAACTAGAGATATTACACAAAAAAGATAAGCAAATTACTGCTGTAGAAAGTGATTGTCTGTTAGGAACAGCATTTCATCCTGAGCTTACTGATAGCTTAGCTTTTCATGAGTATTTTGTGAATAAAATAAGGAATAATAAAAATACGAAATAACTGTATACTATTATATAAACTCAAAATCACTTGCTTTATTATTAAAGCCAGACTATAATTTACCCATAGTTAACACATACCTAACACAAGGAGGAAATTATTATGAGTAGTAGAGTAATGAGTAGTAAGGCTTTGAAGGTGATTTTGACGACATTTATGCTGGTTATCTTATTTAGTGGTATGGTTTTTGCCCAGGAGGATCAGGCAGCAGCAAATGCGATTGCAATTGATACAATGTGGACTTTGATTGCAGCATTCTTAGTGTTTTTTATGCAGGCTGGATTCGCAATGGTAGAGGCTGGTTTTACAAGAGCCAAAAACGCAGGTAACATTATTATGAAAAACATGATGGACTTTGCTTCTGGTTCTTTAGTATTTTGGGCTGTTGGATTTGCTTTTATGTTTGGAGCAGGAAATGGCTTTATTGGAAGTACAGGTTATTTTCTTCAGGATACATTTGCAAACTTAGGACTTGATATTCCTATTGCAGCATTCTTTATTTTCCAGACAGTTTTTGCAGCAACTGCAGCAACAATTGTTTCTGGTGCTATGGCTGAAAGGACTAACTTTTCTGGCTACTTAGCTTACAGTGTTGTTATTACCGCATTTATTTATCCTGTTGTAGGACACTGGATCTGGGGTGGCGGCTGGTTAGCAGGAATGGGAATTGTTGACTTTGCTGGTTCTACTGTTGTTCACTCTGTTGGTGGCTGGGCTGCTTTAGCTGGAGCTATTGTTTTAGGACCAAGAATCGGTAAATATAATGAAGATGGAAGCGCAAATGCTCTTCCAGGTCACAACCTTTTAATGGCTGCACTTGGTGTATTCATTCTCTGGTTTGGATGGTTTGGATTTAATCCTGGTTCTACTGTAGCTGGTACTGACTTATCTATCGCACCTATTGCAGTAACAACTAACCTGGCAGCTGCTGCTGGTGCAGTTATGGCCATGATTGTCAGTTGGATTAAGTATGGTAAGGCAGATGTTAGTATGACCTTAAACGGAGCTTTAGCTGGTCTGGTAGGTATTACAGCTGGTACAGCAGCTGTCGGCAACTTATCTGCCGTAATTATTGGTGGAATCGCAGGTATTATTGTTATCTACTCTGTTGAATTCTTTGATAAATTACAGATTGATGACCCTGTTGGTGCTGTTTCTGTTCACGGTGTCTGTGGAGCTTTTGGAACAATTGCAGTTGGATTTTTTGCTACAGAAGGTGGACTTCTTTTTGGAGGCGGAGTTAGTTTACTAATTACTCAGATTATTGGTGTTGTAGCTGTATTCTTCTGGGCTTTCGGACTTGGATATATACTCTTTAAAGCAATTGATGCTGTAATTGGATTAAGAGTATCTAGAGAAGACGAAATCGAAGGTCTTGATTACTCAGAACACGGTACAGATTCTTACCCAGATTTTATGGTAAACATTAAAACAGATAAGTAAAGTAAATTAAAAATCCAAAATAGAGGTGTTTTTTTAAATGAAAAAAATTGAAGCGATTATTCGTCCAGATAAAACTGATAGAGTTATTGATTGTCTCGAAGAAATTGGTATTAGCGGTCTTAATATTAAAGAGATTCAGGGTTATGGTTCTCAAAAAGGACAGACTGAGATGTACAGAGGTGTAACCTATCGAATAAGACTTCGCAAGAAATTTAAAGTTGAAACTGTTGTAGATGATTCCAAGGCTGATCAGGTAGTTAAAGCAATCACAGAAGCTGTACAAACTGGTGAAGTCGGAGATGGTAAAATATTTGTCTCTGATGTAGAAAATGCAGTTAGAATCAGAACCGGTGAAGAAGGTACAGATGCTCTTTAAAAGAATATAATTAATATAAAAAACTCCTGCTTATTTTAAAAAAAGCAGGGGTTTTTAATTTAATAGTTAAATTAAAGTGCATTCTGCAGGATTTGAAAAACTTCCTGATAAATATTTGTATCAACTTTAAACTCATCACCATAGAAATAATTATAAGCATCAACAATTTTTTTGAAATCCGTATTCCCAGCTCTCTCTCCAATTCCGCCAATGGTTGTACTAATATAATCAACTCCTGCCCGATAAGCAGCTAAAGAATTAGCTACAGCCATTCCAAAATCATTATGGGCATGAAACTCCAGTGCAAGCTCCGTTTTATTTCTTAATTCTTTTAAGCTTTTATAACTAGTAAAAGGATCCAAAATCCCAACTGTATCAGCATACCTAAACCTATCAGCACCGGCATTTTCTGCTGTTTCAAGATACTGATGAAGGAAATCTTTTTCTGCTCTTGAAGCATCTTCTGCCCCAATAGAAACCATGCATCCTGCGGATTTTGCATACTTTACTACTTCTGCCATTTCAGCCAGCAGCTTTGATTTTTCTTTTTTCAGTTTTAGCTCTAACTGAATATTTGAGACAGGCGCTGAAAGATGAATATTTTTAGCCTTACAATTTAAGGATAGTTTAATATCCTCTATCTTCATTCTGTTCCACACCAATATCTCTGTCTTAAGATTTAAATCGATTATCTTCCTAATTATTTCTCTTTCTAATTCTCCTACTGCAGGAATTCCAACCTCAATTATACTAATATTTAAGCGGTCAATATTTTTGGCCAGCAGTATTTTTTCTTTTTTAGAAAAAACAACTCCAGGAGTCTGCTCACCATCCCGGAGTGTTGTATCAACAAATTTGATTTTTCTCATTCCAAAATAATTCCTTCCTTAGATTATTATTTAACAAGTTTATTTTAAATTGAATTTATTTCAATTTCAACTCTAATATGATTAAAGGTAAAGAAAAAGTAACTATTAAAACAACAGCCAAAGCAATTGATTGGCTCAAGTCTTTTTGAGCCATTATATAAATAGCCGTTGAAAGCGTCTGTGTTTTTCCAGATAGATTACCAGCAAACATCATAGTTGCTCCAAATTCACCTGCTGCTCGAAGACAGGACATAATAATACCCGTTAGTAATGGTTTAATACTTAAAGGAAGGTAGATTTTAAATAAGATATCCTTTTCTTCTGCTCCAAAAACCATTGCTGCTTCTTTTACTTCCTCGTCTATCGCTTCAAAACCATTTTTCAATGATTGAGTAAAGAGAGGCAGCATTACAAAAACCTGTACAATAACCAGAGCTGTAAAAGTGAAGGGCAGATTAAGATTTAGCGTATTAATAATATCACTTAAAATACCCCGATTACCAAAAGTAAGCAAGAGAGCCAGTCCGGCTACAGTTGGAGGCATAACAAGCGGCAGTTTGATAAACATATTAACTACTTTGTTGATCCTACTTCTATTCTGACTTACAACATAACTAAATGGCACTCCAACTAAAACTGTAATCGTAATTGATATTAGAATCGAAAGAATTGACACTTTTATTGCCATCAGAGTATTTATATTATTTACTGTAGTAACCAATCCCTCAATAGAAGTGCTTAAAAATAAAGAGGCTATAATTAATATTACAAAGACTACATTTACCCCCGCTAAAAAGAACAAAATCATTTGGGTTAAATCTAGATCTAAATAATTACGAAAGTAGTCTAAAAAACTATTCTCCAGAATAATGTCTGGAGAAATAGCTTCCGTATTTTGTTTGGGTCCTATATTATTTTCCATTTTAATCACTACCTACTCTTACAAATCTGTATTTATCTAAAATTTTACCTCCTGCATCAGAATAAATGTATTCAATAAAGTCTTGAGCTTCTTTTTTATTAGCAGAAAAATTTAAAACTGCTATTGGATAAGATGCAATAACATTATAGCTATCCTCTATTTCTATAACCTTCAGTTTTTCTGAGGTTTTTGGAGTTATATCAGTTTGATAGACTATACCTGCATCAACTTCACCTAAATAAATCTTGTTAACAACACTTTTAACATCAACCTCTTTAGATACTACATTATTCATGAATTTTTCTTTAAAATCACTCTCTAACTGAGAATTATCTTTTTCTTTGTTTAACATTTTAATAGTATATGATCCAACAGGAACTGATTCATCAGCTATTACTAGTTTAACTTTTTCTAATGCAAGCTCACTAAACTTATTAAGACCACTTTCCTTATTAACAGCAGCTATCAGTTTATTTTTAGCAAATATTTTTGGGTCTTCAACTATCTCTTTCTCTTCAAGTTGGTCCATATATTTTACATTTGCAGAAGCAAATATATCTGCTCCAACTCCCATTATTATTTGACTGTATAAAGCCTGGCTACCAGCAAAATTACATTCTACTTCAACACCACTCTCACTCTCATATGCTTCAGCAAGTTCTGTAAACATTTCTGTTAAACTTGCTGCAGCCATCACCCTTATTTTTTCTTCAGCTCTGATTGAAAAACTAAAAAAAATTAAAATTAATAGGATAAACATAAACAAAGAAATTATTTTACTTCTCTTTAATTTTATCATAAAATCAGCTCACCAAAAATATAATTTATATTTCTAACCTATCTACTATTTTATCATTTAAAATATGAGATTTAACTATTTCTTCAGCATCATCTGGAGTAACACTTCCATACCAGACAGCATCAGGATAAATAATTACTATTGGACCTTGATTACAGATCCCCAAACAGCCGGTATTTGTAATTATTACCTCAGAACTTATGCCCTGTTCTTGAACTTCTCTCATCAAATTTTGTATTAACCTGATAGAATCTTTTTTTTCACAAAAACCTCGCTGTTGACCGTTAATTCTAGAACTACTGCAGACAAATATGTGTTTCTTGGGTTTGTTCATTATTATTTCTCCTTAATATTATTATTTAACTTATATAATTATTTTAGGCTATTTTTTGGGTTTTGAATCTAAAATCAGCCTGTGTTTGCAGAATACATTTCTCCAAGTGCAAATCTAATCGCTGCCTCAATTTTATCATAAACCATAATAGCTTTGATATTATTTCTTAAAAGCTTTCTTTTAGGCACAGTTCCAATTCGGACTGAAAGGACTGCTTCACAATCAGAGATAGTGTTAATAATATTACCTATTCTATCTTCTTTATCATCACATTCTTTATCAATACAATATTGCTTGACATTCCTCTTTTCTACAAATTCAATGGAACTACCTTTAACTTTATAAATATAGAACTCTTCTGCATGACCAAAGTGAAGATTTACTATCTCTCCATCTTGAGATGCTGCAGCAAAAAGTCTTTCTTCTTTTTTTAGATAATAGTTTCCTTCAAGTGTTTTTGGAATCTGACTCTCTTTAGTCTCAGTTTGCAGCCCATCTTCTTTCTCTTTAAATTCTAATGATCTATCTTTTTTTAAGCATCCAACAGCATCAGAACGACACTGCTGGCAGTGATACATTTGTTTTAAATTATCTTCACATTTATTTCTTAAATAATCAAGTTCAACCTTACTTGTCAGCGGATTGTTTTCAAAAGGTGTATTTTCTACTGGAATCAAAGGCATAATATTTGTCATAAAAGCTCCAGCCTCTTTTACAGTTTTTACAACCTCTTCTATATGATAATTATTTATCCCTTTGATCAAAACAATATTAACTTTACAAAGTACTCCGTTCTGGGCCAGATATTTTAGACCGGATAGCTGGTTTTTTAGTAGAACTTTTGCTCCCTCAATCCCAGTTAATTTTTGACCCTGATAATTAACCTTCTCATATATTTCTGCACCAATCTCAGGATCTACAGCATTAATGGTTATTGTAACATGACTGACCCCTAGTTTAACTATTTCCTCCTGATATGAAGGTAAACTCAAACCATTTGTTGAAAGGCAAAAAGTTAGTTCAGAATCTTCGGCTTTAATTAACTCTATAGACTCTCTAGTTTCCTCAAAACTTGCCAGAGCATCTCCAGGGCCAGCAACTCCAACAACACTCAGATTATCAACTTTATTTCTGACCATTCTAAATCGTTCCAGTGCTTCATAAGGTGACAACAACTTACTTGTTACCCCTGGTCTTGTCTCATGTAAACAGTCATACTTCCGGTTACAGTAATTACAGCTAATATTACACTTTGATGCTATTGGGATATGCATTCTGGCATAATTATGAGCAAATTTACTGTAACAGGGGTGAGTTTTCGTTTTATTTTCTATCTCTTTTGCTTTTAAAGCATCAACTTTTGCCTTTATAATTTCATCTCTGCTTTTAATTTTAGTATTCAAAGCCATTATTTCTCACCTACTTTTAATTCTTCAGGCTTTTGGGAAGTTTTTTTGTCATTATTAGACTGATAATACTCTTTATATAGATCTTTTCGGTAATTATTATGCTTTAATGCCAGCAGCTGATTAGTTATCTGATCAAGAAAATTATTAGAACCCTGATAACCTATATTTTGCTGTCTTGAAGCACCTACTCTATCGTGAATTGGAAATCCAACTCTAATTAGAGGAACTCCGTCTTTTTCTTCTATAAATGCGCCATCTGAGTTTCCTATCATAATATTAATGTCATATTCATTAACATAATTTCTGATTTCTTCAAAATCAGTGTCGCTAAAAATTAGATTATTTACCCTGGTTTCTGCAGTTAATTCCTTTAATTTCTTCTCAAAAATATCTAAATCAGTTCCAGTAGCCATAATAACTGGATCGATTCCATTTTCCTGACAGATAGAACTTACTGCATAAATCATTTCTGGATCACCAAAAATAGCTGCTCTACCTTCTCCATTATACTTATGAGAGTCAATCATCGTATCTATTAGTCTGCCTCTTTCTTCTTTTAAACTTTGAGGAATTTTTTTGCCGGATATTTCTGCCAGAATATTAATAAATTTATCTGTGTTTTTAAGTCCAATTGGAATCGGAAGTCTATAAGCAGGTATCTCAAATTCATTTTTAAGATATACAGCAGTCGACAAACTGCTGTCAACTAAATCTCCAAACTCAATTGTAAAGTCTGCATCCCCCATTTTTTTAATTTCGGAAACTGTAGTTCCACCTGGAGGAATTTTACTATAATCTTCTGTAAAAGGAACAGCCAAAGTTCTTGAAATATCTGGCAGCATTGTATATTCAAGATCAAATAAATCTAAAATCTTCTTAATTTCCCTAATCTCTGCTGGACTCAAGCTTGCTGCAATAACATTTACTTTAGAACTTTTGTAGCCTGAACTTTCTGCTAGCTGTTCTATAATTTTTCTTAATGTAAGATAATAACCTTCAAATTGAGAACCTCCATAACCAGGTGTTGATACAGTTATTATAGAAATATCTTTAACATCATTTTTCTTTTTAAAGTCTACTACTATTCTGTTAATATCTTCACCAATAGTTTCTGCAAGACAGGTAGTTACCACTCCTATAACTTTAGGAGAGTATAATTTAATTAGGTTTTTTAAACCTTGCCTTAAATTTTCTTCTCCTCCATAAACAGTCCCCTCCTCATCAATTGAAGAAGATGCGATATCTATTGGCTCTTCATAATGTGTTGACATATGTCTTCTCATATAAGTACTGCATCCCTGAGAACCGTGCATTAAAAGCATACTCTCTTCTATACCTTTAAAAGCAATAGCAGCTCCTATAGGCATACACATCTTACAGGGATTTACATTTAATCTTTTTAAATTACTCATCTATACCACTCCTGATTGCCTTCCAAATCGGACTGTTAATTGTCAAATCCAGTTCCTGAGCCAGATTAACAACTCCTTCAAAACCTACAAGCGGATGTTTGCGTTCATGATTATGATCAAAAAAAGCAATTCCCATTTTATAGGCCAGAGCCCTATCTTTTACTCCACCTACTAAAACATCTGCTCCTTTTTCACGCATAAAAACTTCCAATTCAGATGGATTAGCATCATCTAAAATAATAGTTCCAGAATCAGTTAACTCTTTTAACTCTTCATAGTCCGATTCCTTACCATTTTGAGTACCTACCATAACAGTTTTAATTCCTAAATCATTGAACTGTTTAACAAGAGAAATTGCCTTAAAAGCACCTCCAACATAAATTGCGGCTTTTTTCCCAGCCAGATAGTTTTTATATATTTTTAACTTTGCTTCAGTATCTGGCAATCTTCGGGCAATTAACTTTTCAACTTTATTAATAATTATCTGATCATCTAAAAATCGAGCTATCTTTCGCAGAGAATCTAGACTATCCTGAAGTCCTAAAAATGATATCTCTAAAAATGGTATTCCAAATTCTTGCTGCATCCTTTTAGCTAAATATTTCATCGAACCAGCACACTGAACTATATTTAACTCAGCAGTTGGTGCTCTGCGAATATCTTTTATACTTGAATCACCAGTAAATCTGGCTACAAGTTCTATTCCTACTTCATTTAAATAATTTTCTATTATCCAGCCTTCAGCTGCCAGATTATAATCTCCAAGCAAATTAATTTTTTTTCTATACTTTCCTTTTTCAACCTGTTCTTTAATTTTTTTATTCTTAAAATCATCTATTGCTTTTCCAGTCTGTAGAGAATTAATATATCTTAATTTTTTCTGCAAAACCCTAATTTTTTCTTTTGTATTCATACCAGTATAATCTTCACTTCTATCACTTATTTCTTTGATTTTATTTTTTCTATCTGCGGCTTTTTTATTACTATCTACTCTATTACTTTCAGCCTTAAAATCACTCATTAAATTTAATAATGCCTCACAAGCAGCTTTATATCCTTTTGATTTTGTACCAGCAAAACCTGAAGATTCGACAGGAATCACTCTAACCCCATATTTTTCTTCTGCTTTTCTAGCTACAGCTTTTAAATCATCACCTATAACTCCAACTACACAGGTTGAATATATAAAAATTACTTCTGGCTTATACTGTTCTTTCTCCATTAATTCTTCTATAACAATTTCTAGTTTCGCTTCCCCACCAAAAACAATATCTTTTTCTCTTAAGTCAGTAGAAAAACTGCTGCGAAAAAAATCAGCCCCTGAAGTTAAACTTCCTCGAATATCCCAGGTATAGCTGGCACATCCAATTGGACCATGAACAAGGTGATAAGCGTCTTTTACTGGATTTAATACAACTCTAGCTCCTGAATATACACAGGCTCTCTGACTAACTGCACCAGCCAAACTATGTTGATCACACTTAATATTTCCCTTATTATCTCCTTTGGTCATAATAAAATCTTTTCTCTCCGCAAGAGCTTCATTACTCTTTGGACTCTTCATTTTTTCACCTCCAAAATGAAAAAATAACCCATCTGTTTAAAGCAAATTATCATTACCTAACACTACTCTCTACTGATGATATTCCTAAAAAAACAGATGGGTTAAATATTTTAACTTCAATTTAATATTTTAGTTAAAAATGAAGTTATGAATTAATTTACAATGAACTCCAATAAAGACAGCTGTTAGTTAAAGTACAAACTCTGTCAATTGAATGTCAGTATCTCTATCTCTTCTATCAAGTAAAGCACCACTGATTTTTTCCAGAAGCAGCATAGCCCCTTTATAACCAACTGTTGGTAAATATGAGTGTACTGTTCTATCCAGAATAGGGAATCCAACTCTTACAAGGGGAATGTCTTCCTGTTTGGCAACTAATTTACCATAGGAGTTACCAAGCATTAAATCTACAGGATCATTTTTAATCCACTGATGAAGCTGGAATAAGTCTCCTCCTGCAGTTATATTATAATCCCAGTCTGCATCTTCCATCATTTCTTCGACTATTTTTTCAAACTTATTGTCCGGAGTACCTGTTAATACATGAGCAGGTCTCATTCCCAGACTTAAAACAAATTCAGTTAAAGAAATTACTATATCAGGGTCCCCATAAATAGCTACTTTTTTACCATGGAACTGATGATGAGTATCTGCAATAATATCAACCAGCTGTCCTCTTTCTTTCTCTATTTCTGCAGGAACCTCTTTTCCAGTTAGTTTCATCAGCTGCATTAAGAATTCGTCTGTTGCTTTAATGCCCACCGGTGATTTTAAAGTATATGGTTTTACATCATGCTTTTTTTCCAATTCAAAAGCAGGATCTGAAGAAGCAAATTCTCCCAGTGCAATAGTAGCCTGTGAATTACCTGTGTCATTTAATTCTGGAATGGTAACTCCCCCTTCTGGATACATATCATAGTTGCCATCCAAAGGTGTATCAAGTACATCACTCTGATCCGGAAATAAAATGTAGTCGATATCCATAGCTTCTAATATTCTCTTAATCTCGCGGATATCTCCGGGATCGACAAATCCAGGTATTAAATTTAATTTATTGTTTGTCTTAGCATCTTTATTCTTTTCTGAAAGCTGTTTAATCATTGCCTTAACCATATTTGAAAACCCAGAAATATGGGAACCAACATAACTTGGTGTACTGGCATGGATAATTGTCTTTCCTTCTGGAACATCATATCCATTAATGATTGATCCAATATCATCACCAATTGTTTCTGATAAACAGGTTGTATTAATCGCTACAACTTCAGGATCATAGACAGCAAATATGTTTTTTAAAGCTGTCTCAAGATTAGCCCGACCACCAAATACTGAGGCTCCTTCTGTAAATGAACTGGATGAAGCAACAACAGGTTCTCTAAAATGTTTAGTTAAGTGCATTCTGTGATAAGAACAGCATCCCTGTGAACCATGACTGTGCGGCAGAGCTCCGTGGATGCCTAAAGCTGCATACATTGCTCCAATGGGCTGACAGGTTTTTACCGGATTTATAACAAGTGAATTACGTTCTTTATATTCTTCTGGTACTAAGTCCTGCATTATTTGACACCTCCTATTGTGCCTTTTAATTC
>Ga0182238_1000040_pt1 | contig 51190 bp, 61 predicted proteins | sample hydfrates6_PW_90_FD_132439 | JGI IMG/M metagenome (GOLD analysis project Ga0182238, IMG submission 132439) | Subsurface microbial communities from deep shales in Texas, USA - hydraulic fracturing test 6_PW_90 | ecosystem: Environmental > Aquatic > Deep subsurface > Shale gas/oil reservoir >... | reverse complement strand
TAATAGGAGTATCAGTAAATCAAATAAATACTTTGGTAGATAGAACAATTGCTTCACAAATAGCAGTAGGTGGAATATCAGCTCTAAACTATGCCAATAGACTTAATGGATTTATTCAAGGCATATTTGTTATGTCTATTGCAACTGTAATATACCCTATGATTTCAAAAATGGCAGCAGAAAACAATATGAACGGACTAAAAAAATCTGTATCAGAAGCTATAAGTTTTATAAACTTATTAGTCCTACCAGCCACAGTAGGAGCTATGATTTTTGCAGAGCCTATAGTAAAGTTATTGTTTGGTAGAGGTGCTTTTGATACTCAAGCTATATCCATGACTTCTTATGCTTTATTTTTCTATTCGATAGGTATGATTGGTTTCGGCTTAAGGGAAGTTTTATCAAGGGCTTTTTATGCTATACAAGACACTAAAACACCTATGATTAATGCAGCTATAGCTATGGTTATGAATATCATTTTAAACATTATTTTATCCAAATTTTTAGGCATAGGTGGACTTGCTTTAGCTACAAGTATATCTGCTATATTCTGTACAGTACTACTATTTATTAGTTTAAGGAAGAAAATAGGACCATTTGGTATGAAGAACATAACTATTTCATTTATAAAAGTCTTATGTGCTTCATTGGTGATGGGAGTAATAGCTAAAGTTTCTTATAATACTTTTCTTAACAGTATAAATGCTAATTTATCTTTAATACTTTCAATAGGAATTGGAGCAGTAACATATTTTGTTATTATCTATTTTATGAAGATAGAAGAAGTTGATACTGTTGTAAATGCTATAAAGAGAAAAATGATTAAGACTGCATCTTAGAGCAAAAAAACATTCTTAGGGGGATAAACGTATGTCTATATTAATAACAGGAGGAGCAGGTTATATAGGAAGTCATACCTGTGTAGAACTTTTATATGCAGGTTATGATATTGTTGTAGTTGACAACTTTTCTAATAGCAAACCTGAAGCTTTAAAGCGTGTTGGGGAAATAACAGGAAAAGAATTTAAATTTTATGAAATAGATATTTTGGATAGAGAAGGGCTTGAAAAAGTATTTTCTGAAAACAATATTGAAGCAGTGATACACTTTGCAGGACTTAAAGCAGTAGGTGAATCGGTAGAAATTCCTTTAAAATATTATCATAACAATATTACTGGTACTATTATACTTTGTGAAGTAATGCAAAAATATGGCGTGAAGAAGATAGTATTTAGTTCATCTGCTACTGTATATGGAAACCCTAAAAGTGTACCAATTACAGAAGACTTTCCTCTTGGAGCTACCAATCCTTATGGTCGTACTAAATTAATGATAGAAGAAATTTTGAGGGATGTATATATTTCAGACAATGATTGGAGTATAGCATTACTTAGATATTTCAATCCAATTGGAGCCCATGAAAGTGGTAAAATTGGAGAAGACCCAAATGGCACACCAAATAATTTAATGCCATATATAACACAAGTAGCAGTAGGCAAAAGAGAGAAACTTAATGTTTTTGGAAATGATTATGATACCCACGATGGTACAGGCGTTAGGGATTATATACATGTAGTTGATTTAGCTAAAGGACATTTAAAAGCCCTTGAAAAGATTATGTCTACTAAAGGTATAGATGCATACAACCTTGGTACAGGAGTAGGATATAGTGTACTTGATGTAGTCAAAAACTTTGAGAAAGCTACAGGGCAAAAAATTCCTTATGTTATTACAAAAAGAAGACCAGGGGATATAGATAAATGTTATGCAGATCCTACTAAAGCTTATAAAGAACTTGGATGGAAAGCAGAAAAAAATCTTGAGGATATGTGTAGAGATTCATGGAACTGGCAGAAAAATAATCCGAATGGATATGAGAAGGAATAGATATGAAATGTCTAAGAATAAAATAACTATTATATTTTCATGGACGGCTGTATTGTTATGGCTCGTCCTTATATTTTACTTATCATCACAACCAGCAGTACAGTCTGATGGACTTAGTAGAAAGGTTACTGAGATTATTATTGAGAAAGTAGGTACAGTGATGCCACTTGATAATGAAACAAGTACTACAGTAGATTTAGTAGCAAGGTTTAATCATGTTGTGAGGAAATGTGGTCACTTTGGACTTTATTTTGTGTTAAGTGTATTGATGATGAATGCTTTAAGGGTTAGTGGAATAATTGGGTTTAAAGGATATATACTTTCTCTTGTATTCTGCATACTTTATGCTATAAGTGATGAAGTTCATCAGCTATTTGTACCGGGGAGAGGTGCACAGGTTACTGATGTACTTATTGATAGTTTTGGTGCATTTATTGGGATTGGGATGTATGGAGTAATTGGTAAAATTAAGAAGGTCATAGATAGTAATTAAGCAGTTTACTAGTTATGACCTTCATATATATAATATGTCTAAAGAAAGCTTGTCCTATTTTTTTCCTAAGTAATTTGAATCTGGTATGTAAGAAATATTAAACTTATGACCTTGTCTATTTAAAATATTAGCTTTCATTAGTACTAATTCTTCATGAACATTAAGTTTAGCAGCTATTTGGCTTGAAGTATATCCCATTGTAGCATAATCAAAAATATCATTATCATCTATTAGTAATTGTGCAGTAAAAAGATTTGCTTCAATTTCACATGTATCTGAAATGTTGTAGATATTATAATCTTTCATTAAGCCAAGTTTTGCTATAGACAGACCTATGTAATCTATCATGGCCTAGTTCATGACAACATGTAATAATCTTTTCAGCTTTATCTAAACGTGAATTTAAGACAATAAATCTATTACGATAACTATAATTATAGAAACCTTTAAGCTTAGAGAACTCACCATATTTAATAGTAATATTTAGATATTCAGCAAGTTCAAAGGGATTTCTAGTTTTATAGCGCTTAACTAGAGCGTTAGCTTTACATATTATGTTCTCCATTCCCTTCCCCCTGTTAATTGTCTTTCTTTTTTCTCCCGTACTTTTTATTAATTTTCTTGGACTCAAAATACATTTCAGTAACAAGTCTAAAAAACTCTTCTTTGTCCTCTTCAGGAAGTTCTCCACCGGCAAATAAAGCCTGAACATCATTTAAAACTTTTTTTGCTTGCACCTTTCCAACATAACCATATTCTTCTTCAGCATTTTGTATAAATACGCCATCATTTCCTATAAGGTAATCTAATGATACATTTAGCACTTCAGATAATTTTTTCAACACTTCAGGATTTTTAGGGAAGCGATCATTAGATTCATAATAGCCTAAAACTCTATCCGAAACTCCTATCAATTTACCTAGTTCTGCTTGGGTCATTCCTTTTTCTTCTCGAAGCTTTCTAAGACGATCTCCGAACAACATATTCTAACACCTCCATGAGTACTTATAAACATTATAACAATTTGTTCGATATAAAACAATACCACGAACAAAAAATTCGAAAAATTTTTAAAACACATTGACTTAGAATAAAATATTCGATAAAATATTTACAGAACAAAACATTCGGATGATAAAGGGGGAATTTCATAAATATGTATGAAAAAGTGGAATGTCCAATTTGTGGACATAGATTATTTGACAAAGAAAGCGAAGCAAAGGGAACTATATCAATAAAATGTCCCCATTGCAGAAAAATAACAACAGTAAATCTTGGAGATTAAATATTAGATAAAAAAGAGAAAAAGACTATACCGAGCAGCGGAGTGAAATGAACTACCAAATAGCCGGATAGCTACTTTTAATTTAAGTAGTTATCTGGCTATTTTTTTTACCCATTTTTAGAAAAAAAGATGTACCGAGCAAAGGCACCATTATGAGTGACCAAATGGCCGGACAGTGACTGATTTATCTCAGTTATTGTCCGGCTATTTTTTTTGTCTTTTTTGAGCCTTTGGCAAGAAAGCCACAGTTTCTGACTGCCTTTTTATATATAAATTCAAATCTTAAAAAATTTAAAGGAGAGATGAATTCATGATAATTAAGTATCAGTTTTTAACTGGAGAAGTTGTAGAAGTTGAAGTATCTGATGAAATAGGAGAAATATCAGTAGAGATTGATAGAGATATCTATAACAGTAATCGAAGAGAAACACGTAGACATAATTCAATTTTTTCTATGGAGGAAAAAGGACATCAATTTAAAGATGATAGTTGTAATGTTGAAGTAGCTTTAGAAGATAAAGAAAGAACTGAAAATCTAAAAAATGCATTAGAAAAGCTTTTACCTCAGCAGAGAGATTTAATTCAAAAAGTTTTTTATGAGGAGCTTAGCATTGTTGAAATTGCAAAGCAAGAAGGAGTTAGTGAAGCAGCAATAAGAAATCGACTTAAGAAAATTTACAAAAGACTTAAGAAAATTTTAATTTAGGGGGTTCGATTTAGCCTTTCCCATGGCTATATAATAGAGGCACTTTTTTAAGCTTAAAAATTACTAATGAGGAGGTGAAGAAAATGCAGACAATTAAAATCACAATAACAAGTCCTACTCCTTCAAATATTCATATTAAGGAAGATAAAACCAAAGAGGTAGATTTGAAAGAAAAGTTAGGAGAAGCATTAAAAAAACTGAGTTTAAAAGATGAGAACAATAAGAATATGGAGGGATAACAAATGAATGTAAACATTGACTTAAACATTAAATTATCTAAGGAAGCATTAGACAAGGTAGCTGAAATACTCAAAGTAATGCCAAAAATGGAATTTAGTGAGGCAAAGACAAATGAAGATAATGGGATTGAAGTAGAAAAAGCCCCCAAAGATATAACATTAGAAGCAGTACGTGGTAAGTTAGCTTCTCTTTCCCAAAATGGTAAACAAGCTGAGGTGAAGGCCCTTATATCAGAGTTTGGAGCAAATAAATTAAGTGAAATTCCGAAGGAAAAGTATCCAGAGCTTCTTAAAAAAGCGGAGGTGTTGTAATGGGAGAACACGCACTCTTGTCAGCTTCAGGAGCTCATAGATGGCTTAAATGCACTAAATCACCTAGACTTGAGGAAATGATTGAGGAAAAGTCAAGTGAGTATGCAAAGGAAGGTTCATTTGCTCATATGCTTGCAGAACTTAAGTTAAAGCTATTTCTAGAGCATATAAACAAAAGACAATTTAATAAAATCAAAAGCGAAATGATAAAGAGTAGTTATTATTCAGAGGAAATGGATAAGTTTGTACAGGATTATGTTGATTATGCTGTGGAAAAGATTAACGAATCAAGGAGTAATACACAGGATGCAGTAATACTTCTAGAACAGAAACTTGATTATTCAAATATAGTACCAGATGGGTTTGGAACAGGGGACCTAGTAATAATCGCTGATGAAGTGTTAGAAATTATTGATTTTAAATATGGTAAGGGCATTTCTGTGTCAGCAATAGAAAATCCGCAGATGATGCTTTATGCCGTAGGTGCTATTAATCAATTCGGAATGCTTTATGATATACAAACAGTCAAGATGACAATTGTTCAGCCTAGACTTGATAGCATATCTACATATGAATTATCAGCAAATGACCTTATCAATTGGGCAGAAGAAGTAGTAAAACCCAAAGCAAAACTTGCCTGGAATGGTGAAGGAGATTTTGTAGTAGGTAAGCATTGTGTTTTTTGTAAAGTAAAAGCAACTTGCAGAGCAAGGGCCAATGAAAATTTAAAATTGGCTTGTATGGATTTTATAGAGCCTCCTCTTTTAACAGATGAAGAAGTAGTAAAAGTTTTAAAACAAATAGGGGAGCTTCAAAAATGGGCATCGGATGTGGAAAGCTATGCCTTGTCTACAGCAATAAATGATGGGAAACAGTGGCCAGGCATGAAGCTTGTAGAAGGCAGAAGAAGTAGAAAATACACATCAGAAGAAGAAGTGGCCCAGAAGTTATTAGACGCAGGGTATTCAGAAGACATGATTTACTCAAAATCACTTCTTAGTCTTACTAAACTTGAAAAGAAAATAGGTAAAAATGAATTTGAAAAGATTATAGGAGATTTAATAGAAATTTCTTCTGGCAAATTAAAACTTGTGCCTCTGGAGGATAAAAGACCAGAAGTAAAAAGCACTGCTGAAATAGATTTTAAATAAAAGAAAGGGGAATTTAGTTATGCAAAATACAAAAGTAATTACTGGTAAAGTTAGATTTTCCTATGCAAATGTATGGGAACCAAAAAGCATTAATGGAAGTGATCCAAAATACAGTGTGAGTCTTATTATTCCAAAATCAGATAAAGAAACAATAAGAAAAATTAAAGCAGCAATAGAAACTGCTAAAAAAGAAGGTATAGCTAAACTTGGAGGTAAAATACCAGCTAATTTAAAAACACCTCTTCGTGATGGTGACATAGATAGAGCTGATGATGAAGCATATAGAGATAGTTATTTTGTTAATGCAAATAGCACTACTAAACCTGGAATAGTAGATAAAAATGTAGAGCCAATACTCGACCAAACAGAGTTTTATAGTGGCTGCTATGGAAGAGCTTCAATAGTTTTTTATGCTTATAATGCTAATGGGAATAAAGGGATTGCCTGTGGCCTTCAAAACCTTCAAAAGTTAGAAGATGGAGAGCCACTTGGAGGAAGAAGTAGAGCTGAAGATGATTTTACAGCAATTTTTGATGATGAAGATGACATATTAGGATAAAAGCTATGAAAACTTTAGCAATAGACATTGAAACTTATAGTAGTGTAGACCTCACTAAGTGTGGGGTCTATGCCTACACTGAATCACCAGACTTTGAGATTTTACTCTTTGGGTATGCCTTTGATGATAAGGAGGTAAAGGTAGTTGATTTAGCACAAGGGGGAAAAGTCCCAGAAGAAGTAATGACTGCATTAACTAATCCAGCAATAATTAAAACAGCTTTTAATGCAAACTTTGAAAGAACGTGTATAAGTAAGCATTTTAATATACCTATGCCTCCTAATCAGTGGCGTTGTAGTGCAGTTCATGCACTAACACTTGGACTTCCAGGAAATCTTGAAGGAGTGGCTAAAAGTCTAAATTTAACTCAGCAGAAAATGAAGGAAGGAAAGGCCCTTATAAGATATTTTTCAGTTCCTTGTAAACCTACAAAAGCTAACGGAGGAAGAACTAGAAACCTTCCAAAACATGACATAAAAAAGTGGGATACTTTTAAAGATTACTGCAAAAGGGACGTAGAAGTTGAAAGAGCAATACGTAAAAAACTTGAGAGTTATCCTCAAGCAGATAAGGAAATAAGACTTTGGCAGCTAGATCAACAGATTAATGATAGAGGAGTTTTAATTGATAAAGATTTAGTAGACAATGCAATAAAGTGTGATGAAATATATCAGAAAAAGCTATTAGAAGAAGCCATCCATTTAACAGGACTTGAAAATCCTAATAGTACTGTCCAGCTAAAAGGGTGGCTTGAAAATAAAGGGATAAAAATAAAAAGTCTTTCTAAAGAAAAGGTATCAGAAATACTTAAGGGAACGGATAACCCAAAGATTAAAAGAGTATTAGAACTTAGGCAGGAAATGTCAAAGACATCAGTTAAAAAGTATGAAGCTATGGATAGAGCTATATGTAAGGATAAAAGAGTAAGAGGACTACTTCAGTTTTATGGTGCAAATAGAACAGGAAGATGGTCAGGTAGACTCGTTCAAATTCATAATCTACCTAGAAATGACATTAAAGATTTACATTTAGCAAGAGAGCTTTTAAAAGCTGGAGATTATGAAACAATAGAGATTTTATTCGATAGTGTACCAGATGTGTTATCCCAGTTAATTAGAACAGCATTTGTTCCTAAAGAAGGTTCAAGATTTATTGTAGTTGACTTTTCAGCCATAGAAGCAAGGGTTATAGCATGGCTAGCAAGAGAAAAGTGGAGAATGGATGTATTCAGCTTTCATGGTAAGATTTATGAAGCTTCAGCATCACAGATGTTTAAAGTACCTATTGAATCTATTGATAAGGGTAGTCCTTTAAGGCAAAAGGGTAAAATAGCAGAACTGGCCCTTGGATTCGGCGGTAGTAAAGGTGCACTTATAGCTATGGGAGCTTTAAAAATGGGGCTTAAAGAAGAAGATCTTCCCGAGCTAGTTTCAGCTTGGAGAAAGTCGAATCAAAACATTGTTAAGCTTTGGCATGATGTAGAAAGTGCTGCAATAAAGGCAGTTAAAGAAAAAACAGTAGTCAAAATGCAGTATGGTCTTAAGTTTTACTATAAAAGCGGAGTTCTATTTATTAGACTTCCATCAGGAAGAAATCTTGCCTATATTAGACCAAGGATTGAAATTGATGAAAGATTTCATAAAGAAATGCTTACCTATGAAGGAAATGAACAAGGAAGCAAATGGGGAAGAATTTCTACCTATGGAGGGAAGCTTGTTGAAAATATAGTACAAACCATTGCTAGAGATTGTTTAGCAGAAGCTATGCTAAGACTAGACGAAGCAGGATATAGGATTGTTTTTCATGTACATGACGAAGTAGTTTTAGAAGTCCCAAATGATTTTGGTTCAATAGATGAAGTAAAAGAGATAATGGGTAGATCTATTGATTGGGCTCCGGGTCTCCCTTTAAGAGCAGATGGGTTTGAAACTAAGTTTTATAAAAAAGATTAGAGATAGGTACCTAACGAAAAGGGAGGTACCCACCCACTAAAGTTTGTTTAAAATAAATTGAAATTCTGTTAATAATTGAGTTTCAAAAGAGAAGGATTAAGGTTCGGAAGATTGTTCCGATCCTTAGAAGAGATAGATACATTCTACACATGTATAAATATACATAAGTGATGTATAACCCTTGAAAAGAGAGGTGTTTAGATATGAACAAAAGACCATTTGTATATGTTTGCTCTCCACTAAGGGGAGATATTGAAGGAAATATAAAAAGAGCAATAAGGTACTGCAGATTTGTCTATAGAGAAGGCGGAATACCACTAGCACCCCATGTAATCTTTACAACTTTCCTTGATGATAACATTCCCGAAGAGAGAAATGCAGGTATTAAGATGGGGCTAGATTTGCTTTTAAAATGCAATGAACTTTGGGCCTTTGGTGAAAAAATATCTGAAGGGATGAGATCTGAAATAGAAATGGCTAAAGGGCTAGGACTTAAAGTAAGAAGATTTAACGGAAGGTGCGAGCTCTTGGAGGTGGTAGATGGTGAATCTAAATCCAAAGGAAATTAAATCATTAAAGCATGATGGGCTGCTAACCATTGCCACAGGAAGAAGTAGAAAAGAGTTAAATTGGAAAAACAGAGAAATGCTCTGGTCTGAATTAGTTAAAAGGTTAAGTAGCACTATCAGAACTTCTGAAACCTATGAAGAATATAAAAAGCTCTCTAAAGCTAAAAGAGATGAAATAAAAGATGTAGGTGGCTTTGTAGGTGGAACGTTAAAGGGAGGAAGAAGAAAAGCAGACTCTGTAGTATGGAGGCAACTAGTTACCCTTGATGCAGATTATGTAAAAGGAGATTTATGGGCTGGAGTTGAGACTATGTTTGGCTATGGGTGCGCTATGTATTCAACCCATAGCCACAGCCCTACAAATCCAAGACTTCGAATAGTAATACCATTAAAAAGAGCAGTAACCCCTGATGAATATCAGGCTATAGCAAGACGAATTGCTGCAGATATAGGAATAGATTTCTTTGATGATACTACCTATCAGCCCCATAGATTAATGTACTGGCCATCAACTTCTTATGATGGAGAATATATATTTAAAGTATTAGATGAAAAATGGCTTGAGCCTGATGAAGTTTTAGCTAGATATCCTGACTGGCAGGACTCAAGCTACTGGCCTGAAAGTTCAAGGACTAAAAAAGAGATAAAAAAACAAGCCGAAAGACAAGGTAATCCTCTTGAGAAGAATGGATTAGTTGGAGCTTTCTGTAGGACCTATACAGTACATGATGTAATAGAAAAGTTTTTAAGTGATATTTACTCACCATGTAAAGACCCTAATAGATATACTTACATACCCGGCACATCCTCTGGAGGCCTTGTAGTATATGGAGATGGACTATTTGCATATTCCCATCATGGTAGTGACCCTATAAGTGGTAAGCTTTGTAATGCATTTGACCTTGTAAGATTTCATAAATTTGGGGATTTAGATGAGGAAGCAAAGGAAGGAACGCCTGTAGTAAGGCTTCCTTCATATAAGGCTATGCAGGAGATGATAGTGAAAGATGCCCAGGTAAAAAAACAGATAGCTAGTGAAAGAATTATGCAGGCTAGTGAGGATTTTCAAGAAGAATGGCAAGCAAACCTTGAGATTAACAACAAAGGAGAACTAAAAAACACTCTTACAAACATGATATTGATACTTAGACATGATCCTGAGCTAAATGAAATTTTTTATAACGAGTTTAGAGGGGGAATTGATGTGGAAGGTAAAGCGCCTTGGAAAAGATTAAAAGCTGGGTGGAATAAAACAGATGAAGTTTCACTTGCAGGATATTTTGATGAAAAGTATAAACTCTACTCTCCAGGCAGGCTTAAAGAGGCTGTACTTAAAGTTTCAGTTGAAAGATCAAAGCATCCAGTTAAAGAGTTTTTAAATAACTTACCAGAGTGGGATGGAATAAAGAGAATAGATAATTTATTAATCAAATATTTAGGTGCAGAGGATAATGAATATACAAGAGCAGTTATGAGAAAAACTTTAGTTGCTGCAGTAGCAAGGGTAATGAAACCAGGGATTAAATTTGATACAGTTCTTGTATTAAATGGTCCTCAGGGAGTAGGGAAAAGTACTCTCTTTGCTAAACTAGGAGGAAAATTTTTTAGTGATTCATTAGCAATTTCAGATATGAGAGATAAGACAGCAGCAGAAAAACTTCAGGGATACTGGATTATAGAGGTAGGAGAGCTTGCTGGTATTCGTAAAGTAGATGAAGAAACCTTAAAGTCCTTTTTATCAAGACAAGATGATAAGTATAGAGCCAGTTATGGGTATACAGTTGAGGACCATCCAAGACAGTGTATAATTGTAGGAACTACCAATCAAGAAACTGGATTTTTAAGGGATATAACCGGAGGCCGCCGCTTTTGGCCTGTTAAGACCCCGGGCAGTAAGGGAGAGAAGCCTTGGGATATTAAGGCTGAAGAAGTAAAGCAGGTATGGGCTGAAGCTTTTGACTTATACAATAAAGGTGAGCCTTTGATTCTACCCGATAGTCTTATTAAAGAAGCAGAAAAGGCTCAGATTGATGCCCTTGAAAGTGATGAAAGAGAGGGACTTGTTAGAGAATATTTAGAAAAACTTCTTCCTTCTAACTGGGATGATATGGATATCTATGAAAGAAGAAGTTTCATAAGAGGAGATGAATTTAGTAAAGAAACAGTAGGTAATGTAAGAAGAGATAAGGTATGTGCTATGGAGATATGGTGTGAACTTTTTGGAAAAGAACCTAGTGCCATGAGGAAAATAGATTCCTATGAGATAAATGCAATTCTCCGAAAGATTGAAGGCTGGGAGAAATATACAGGGAATAAACAGGGTAGAGCAAGAATTCCCATTTACGGAATACAGAGAATTTTTGTACGTAAGGATTGATAAATTTGCGTGAACAACGTGAACAAGAAAAATGCTTGTTCACACCCTTTGTTCACACTCCTAATCCTTTAATATTAAAGGATTATAACTAATATGTGAACAATGTGAACAAGATTATATATATAGATAAAAATAAAATAAAGAATATATAGATATAGATGTATTCTATAAATTCTATAATTAAGAATACTCTATAAGGAAATCTTGTCATAATGTTCACATAGGATTAATTTAAAATGATTGAAGCCTTGTAATTAGTAGGTTTGGAGTTCTAAATATAGCGTGAACGACATTTATATTTTGTTCACAGTATCATAAAAAGAAAGGATTAAATCGTTAAAGAATATGAAGGAAAAACAAATAGAATCTAAATTAAAACGGGAAGTGGAAAGAAAAGGTGGACTAGCATTAAAATTCATATCACCTACTATGGCAGGAGTACCAGATAGGTTAATACTTCTTCCAGTAGAAAAGATTTATTTCGTAGAGCTTAAAGCTCCTGGAAAAAAGCTTAGACCTATTCAGCTAAAAAGAAAAAAGCAGCTGGAAAGCTTAGGATTTAAAGTTTACGTTATAGATTCGTTTAAAGCAGTTGATGATTTTATACAGGAGGTGATGGGTTGAAATACACACCTTATCCTTATCAGAAATACGCAACAAAATGGATTATAGATAAAGAAAAAGCAGGCCTTTTGATGGAGATGGGCCTCGGGAAAACAGTATGTACTCTAACAGCCATTAATGAACTTTTATACGATTACTTCGATGTTGTAAAAGTATTAGTTATAGCACCTCTTAGGGTTGCAGAGAGTACATGGGGTGAAGAAATAAAAAAGTGGGACCATCTAAGACATTTAAAAATATCAAAGGTGTTAGGAGCAGAAAAAGAGAGAATAAAAGCTCTTAACACAAAAGCTGATATTTATATAATAAACAGAGAGAATGTAGCATGGTTAGTTAATTTTTATAAATCAAATTGGCCCTTTGACATGGTTGTGATAGATGAGCTTTCAAGCTTTAAGTCCCATAAAGCTAAAAGATTTAAAGCACTTAGAAAAGTAAGACCCTTTATAAAAAGAATTGTAGGACTTACTGGAACTCCAGCACCAAATGGACTTATTGATTTATGGCCACAGATATATCTTTTAGATGGTGGTAAGAGACTTGGCAAAACCATAACAGGATTTAGAGAAAAATATTTTCTTCCGGATAAGAGAAATAGAGAAATTATATTTTCTTACAAACCTAAAGATGGTGCAAAAGAAGCTATTTATGAAAAGTTATCAGATATATGTGTTAGCATGAAGGCAAAAGATTATCTAGATCTTCCAGAAAGAATAGATAATTTTATAACTGTTTACTTAGATGATAAGGCAAAAGGACAATACGAACAGTTAGAAAGGGACTTACTGTTACCTCTAAAGGATGCAGATGTAGTGGCAAATACAGCGGCAATTCTTACCAATAAACTTCTTCAACTATCAAACGGAGCTGTTTATGATGAAAATAAAGATGTAAAGGAAATCCATGATGCGAAACTTAAAGCCCTTGAGGATGTAATAGAAGCAGCAAATGGAAAACCAGTACTTGTATTTTATACTTATAAGCACGACCTTATGAGAATCAAAGAGCATTTAAAAAACAAGATATTAAGAGAACTTAAATCAGCAAAAGACATTGAGGATTGGAATAAAGGAAATATAGAAGTACTTTTAGCCCATCCAGCTTCAGCGGGACATGGACTAAATCTTCAAGCTGGAGGGAATATCATAGTTTGGTTTGGACTTACCTTCAGTCTTGAACTGTATAGCCAAGCAAATGCAAGACTACACAGGCAAGGACAAAAAGAAACAGTAATTATTCATCACTTAATAGCAAAAGGAACTATAGATGAAGATGTTATGAAGGTACTAAAAAATAAAGAAGCAACTCAAGAATCACTTCTTAAAGCAGTGAGGGCAAGAATAAATAGAGTTGCATAGAGGGGGAATTAATGTGGAAAAAAGAGATTGCTTTGCTTATAAGAATAAAAGATGCAAAATTTTAAAACTTAGAAAATGTAAAGGAACTGATTGTGGATTTTATAAAACAGAGGAAGAATTTAAGCTAGGACAAAAAAAGGCCTTAGAGAGAATACTTTCTTTGGATAAAGAAAAAAGGGATTATATAATTGAAACCTACTATGGTGGAAAAATAGAGGTGATATAGCCATGAAAGCTAAGGAATATTTATCACAGGCCATTTGGCTGGATAGAAAGATTAACAACAAACTGGAACAAAAAGAAAGACTAGAAAGTTTGACACAAAAAGTCACAGTAGATATTACACAGGAAAAAGTATCATGCACAAAAATGACAAGTCCTATGGAAAATGCTATTGTTAAGCTTATAGATTTAAGTCATGAAATTAATGATGATATTGATAAATTAGTTGATTTGAAAAAAGAAATTTTAGAAACAATCAACAAGGTAAATGATATTACTTGCCAAGTTCTTTTAGAAATGAGATATATATGCGGTAAAAGCTGGGAAGATGTAGCAAGTGCTATGGGTTATGATAGGAGTACAATATTTAGAATTCATGGAAAAGCATTAAAAGAAGTTCAAAAAATAAAAAGTTGCGACTAAATGCGATTGAATGCGACTATGAAAGTGTAGTAAAATATAAAATGTAAAGGTATAGAAAAATCAAGAGTACCATATGCTGTTTGAATAGGCCGAGGTTATATCGATTCGATTCCGAGGAAACGCAGCATTCTTGATAATGGGCCCTAAGAGATGAACTCTAGAGGGCTTTTTCTATGCCTTGAAGAAAGATTTTGCTAACTAAAAAAAATTGATATTTGGTTGAATAAATTAACCATATATGTTATATTTTGAATAAAATATGATGTTATAAAGAGTGGGGGATAAAATAATGGACCTTTCTAAAGTTGAGTTAGCTTTAGATAATATTGATATTGGATTAAAGAAATATTTAACTATTATGGAAATATTTCACAAAGTAGATGTATCAAAAGATAGAGATTTCCAGAAAAAATATAATGGATTTTACAGAATGAGACAAAGAAAACAGGAATTTTACAATGAGTATTTTACTTTTATGGAGAATTCAAAAAGTAAAGATATAACATTCGGTGAAGTTTTAAATCATTTCTATGAGAAGTTTAATAGAGTTGAAGCTTCTTTTAGTAGCAAGTTAGTAGCTACAATTAATCCTAATTTACCAGTATGGGACGAACATGTTCTTAAAAATTTAAATATTAAGAAGCCATCATATTCTTGTAAAGATAGAATAAATAAAACAATTCAGATATATTCTGAAATTTGTAAATGGTATAATAGATATCTATCGACTAGTGAATCAAAAATATTATTAGATTTATTTAATAAAAGATATCCTAATATTAATATAACTGATGTTAAAAAACTTGATTTAATACTTTGGCAAATGAGATAAATAAATTGATATACTTTATTATGTCCTAAAATACTAATTTTAGGGCTTTTTCTATGCCTTCAAAAATTAAAATCACCTTTACAACGAACTTATGTTCGCATAAAATATACTTATAAGAACATATGGGGTGATAAAAATGATGATAACAGGAAAAGAAATAAAAATGATTGATAATTTAATTATTAAAGGATTATCCTATCCTGTTAAATTTGCATTTGAAGCAAATAACGAACTAAAATCAATAAAAGTTGATAAAATAAATAAAGTAAACATAGAAGAATTAGAAGGAAAAGAAGTTTATATATTTTCATTAGAAAGTGAGATTGAAGATGAAAAGTTTAAGTTCGACTTAGCATTTGAAGATAATTCTAAAAAATGGTTAATAACAAATATAGAATAAATTACTAATGGGGTGTAAAAATTGGAAAATAGAGAATTTATTCTTGTCTGCAGAAATTGTGGACAAAGATTAATTTTAGAAAATGGCATAGAATATGATAAGATAACAGAGAAATTTAACATAGTTATTAGCGACACGAAGGAGATTTTAATCATATGTAATGAATGTGGTAATAGAGTTAGATTTTAAACATTAAATATATTTATTATTGATAGAAAACTAATAAAAAATAGATAAGATAAATAAATGTCACTATTATAATTTTGAATTATAAAAAATATAATAAAGATAAGAGAACCAGATGCTTCAGAATAGACTTAATATATATTGAGTTGGTTTCTAGAAAAAGATATAAATTTGTGGAAATAATGAATTGCTGTTAAAGGCTATTTTAAGAATAATTGACAAAAGAGTTAATTTAGTATACTATCAGTAGTAATAGAGCTCACTACGCCTATTAACAATGCGGACCAGGGTGAGACTTTTAAATAACTTGAGATGAATGCTCAAAGTGGTATCAAAGTCAAAGATGGGGAGTCACGAGTGGGCTCCCTGGTATTATTTTAAATATAAAAATTTACTTTAGCTAAACACTTGGCTGGATGCTATGTATTTTTTAGTGTGGATTTGTACAACTATTTTATATGATCAACATATTTTCATTATTTGATAAAAGACTTAAGCTCTGAAACATTTGTTTTCAGGGCTTTTTCTATACCCTAAAAATCAAATTTATATTATTTTATTTGAATTATCGGAGATTCACAATACATATTATAATAAAAATGTATCAATTAATACATAACTTGTTGTAATTTTAGTATATTTAGTATATAATTTGATTATAATATAAGAATAGGAGTGACTAAAGTTTGAAGCATTTCAAAAGAAAAATTAATAAGTATACAGATTTTACTCCTGAAGATATAAAAAAGTACCTTGATAAGTTTAGAAAAGCTGTATTAGAGGGAAAGTATATTATTTCTAAAAATCAGAATAGGCAAGAGAATATAGAGTTTATTGAAGACTATAAAATTGATACAAAAAAGGAAAAAGAAATACTATTAGGGATTCAATATGATGATTTTTGTTATGCTGTAGATAACGAGAAAGAAGAATTTGCCCATGAGAAATTGTACATATTCTGTAAGTGTCAAGAGTTAGATTATTGGGGCACTTTAGAATCTGTTGACATATATATTAAAATAAACATGACTCAGACAAAAAGAGGAGATGATTTTACTATAGTGGTTTCTTTTCATAAAAGAAATAAACCAATAGAATATCTTTTTAAATAAATTACTTGATTACACTAAATTAAAAGTTGATAATAAATAAAAAGGAGGCGCCCTAAATGAAAGGGTTTTGTGAAAAATGTCATGAAATGACAGAATACTCTATTAAAGAAGTAAAAAAGGAAAAAAATATTAAAGGTAAGAATATTAAATATATAGGGAAAGAAGCTTATTGTAATGAATGTGGAAGTGAAATATTTGTGCCTGAGATTCGTGATTATAATTTGGCTATGTTAGATAAGGCGTATAGAGAAAAAGAAGGATTAATTTCAGTACCAGAAATTGAATTAATACTTGAGAAATATGATGTAGGAAAAAGACCTTTATCTCTATTATTAGGTTGGGGAGAAGGCACTTTAACTAGATATTTAGATGGAGATATTCCTTCAAAACAATATTCTGATACGTTAAAAAGATTACTTAGTGATTCTGATTACATGAAAGAAATATTAGAGCAAAATAAAGATAAAATTACAGATTTAGCATATAGACGTATAATCAATGCTTTAGAAAAAAATGAAATTGCAGTAGAAGCTATAGAACCAGAAGATAAAATAGATTATGTTGTTAAGTATTTGTTAGCAAATTCTTTAGATATAACACCACTTGCTTTACAAAAACTATTATATTATGCTCAGGGATTTTATAAAGCATTTACAGGTGAGTATTTGTTCCATAATAATTGTGAAGCTTGGGTACATGGGCCTGTATATAGGAGCATATATTATAAATATAAAGGTTACGGTTATAATCCAATTGACGATCCAGATTTTAAATATGAAGAAATTAAATTAACAACAGCAGAAAAAGAGATACTAGATAGTGTTATTGCAAATTTCGGTTGTTATAGTGGTAAGGTTTTAGAAAAAATGACTCATATCGAGGAACCTTGGAGAATCACTAGAAAAGGTTTGAGTGACAATGAAAGCTCAGATAGAATTATAAATAAAGAATTAATAGCTAAATACTTTGGAGAGATTAAATCTAAATATGGTATGCTTAATATCTCTGATATTAAGGATTACAGTAGGGATCTTTTTAGCAAATTATATAATTAGAAATAAAAAATATATAAATTAATATTTAATCTAAGCTCTGAAGCCTTCACTTTTCAGGGCTTTTCTTATACTTAATTTTGGAGATGAAAAAAAATGAAAAAATGTAAAAAATGTCTCTGGGGAACATGGCTTACACGAAATAAAGTGTATTGCATGTTCCCTGTTTGTTTTAAAGAACAAATTAAAAAGGAGAATAACTATGCCAAGAAAACCAAAGCGTATGTGCAGCTACCCAGGTTGCCCAGAACTGACGGAAATAAAGTACTGCGAGAAACATCAGAAGGAAGAGACAAAGAAATATAACAGAAGCAGAAAATATAAAAAACTCTATAACAGTAGTAGATGGCAAAGGTTAAGGAAAAAGGTGTTAGCAAAACAGCCTCTTTGTGTAGAGTGTGAAAAGAATGGAAGGCTTACTCCTGGGGCTGTAGTGGACCATATTGTACCCCATCATGGTGATGAAGATTTGTTTTGGAATGAAGATAATCTTCAGGCCTTGTGTAAGTCTTGTCATGATAAAAAGACAGCAAAAGAAGATGGACGATGGGGAAGGAAAAATAAGGTGTACACCTACTAAATATATGTGGATAATTCTGTGGATAAACTGTTAACAATCTGTGGATAACAAACATAGAGGTAGGGGGTATACAATCTCAACAACCCTCAAACCAAGGAACGGGGCGGCCCTCACACGGAGAAATTCGCAATTTTTAAGGGTGGGGGTATAAGACATATGTTATAGATGTAACCATTGAAATTGCAATATTTACAAAAATGTAGTGTCTAAAAAAGTATACGAAAATAAAGGAAAAAAGCTCTCTTTTGAGAGCTATTTAATATACCGTTTTAGTTGTTCATAAAAATTTTCACGAGTTCCAGCAAGAAGTACGATGATTTTTTTTCCATTGACTTCGCTGATGGTGTAGGCAATTTCATAATTTATACCTTTATACTTTACGTCGAATCCATAAATACCAGCTAAATCACCACGTTTTGGTTGACCTATATAAGGGTTTTCTCTTAATTTTAGTAAAGCTGTTTTATAGGCTTCTTTTAAAGGTTTTTCTTTTAGTTTTTTAAAAAATCGTTCAGCAGCTGGGCTGAATAATATTTCATACATAATCAGTCCTCCGAACCAAAAATATCATCAAAATTTGCTGCAGATTTTTCACCGGCTGCAATTGCATCTGCTTCTTCAAGCATATTGGCAATGGCCTTTTTAATATTTTTACTTGCTGCTTCAAAACGTTTTATTAGTTCATCACCCGAATATCCTTGAGAAACCAAGTCTTTGAGTATCTCAACGGAAAACTCACTAGGTTCCCTGTGAAAAGGTCGAATTACAATGGCACCATCTTCAAGTGAGCATTCAACTTCACTTTTAATGTTAAGATGTTTATAAAATTGTAAAGGTATCGTAATTTGACGCTTCTTTGAAACGCTAATTACCTTACGATCCATAATATCACGCTCCATAATATTTGTAGGCATAGATTCCACCTCCTTTATAGTATATGCACAATTGGTTAAAAAATACCTGTATCTTTGTATCTTTAAAAATATTATAACAAAGAAACAAAGAAAACTCAATATAAGTTAAGAGGTGAGGAAATTGGATATACAAAAAGTGTCAGTAGAAAAACTAAATCCTGCTAAATATAATCCAAGAAAGGATTTAAAACCTAGTGACCCAGAATATGAAAAACTCAAAAGGTCTATAGAAACCTTTGGATATGTAGAACCAGTGATTTGGAACAAAAGAACAGGCCATATAGTAGGAGGTCACCAGAGATATAAAATTTTAAAAGCTCAAGGAGCCAAAGAAATAGAGTGTGTTATTGTTGATATGCCTGAAGATGAAGAAAAGGCACTTAATGTTGCTTTAAATAAAGTTAATGGTGAGTGGGATTTACCAAAACTTGCTGATTTGATTAGTGAATTGGATGAATCAATGTTTGATATATCCCTTACAGGTTTTGATGCTGCTGAAATTGAGGATTTATTTTCAAAGGTCCATGATAAGGATGTTAAAGATGATGGATTTGATGAAGAAAAGGCTATAGAAGAAATTGAAGAACCAATATCAAAGCATGGTGATATATGGATACTTGGAAAACATAGACTTATCTGTGGGGACAGTACTAAAGCAGAAACCTATGCAGCCTTGATGGAAGATAAGAAGGCCAATCTGTGCGTGACCGATCCACCGTATAATGTGAACTATACAGCCGGAAGAGAAAATGAAAGAAAGATAAAAAACGATAACATGGAAGATAAAAACTTTTATGAATTTCTTTTAGCAGCTTTTAAAAACATATTTACTGTTCTTGATGATGGAGCAGCAGTTTATGTATTTCATGCTGATACAGAGGGACTTAACTTTAGAAAAGCTTTTAAGGATGCGGGATTTCATCTTGCAAATGTGTGTATATGGGTTAAAAATTCCTTAGTCCTTGGTAGAAGTGATTATCAGTGGCAGCATGAACCTATTCTCTATGGCTGGAAGCCAACAGGAAAGCACCGCTGGTATTCAGATAGAAAGCAAACGACCATTTGGAACTTTGATAGGCCTACAAAAAGTCCTGACCATCCTACTATGAAGCCAGTGCCTCTTGTAGCCTATCCTATTCAGAACAGCACCATGACAAACTGTATAGTCCTAGAACCTTTTGCAGGAAGTGGGTCTACTCTTATAGCCTGTCAGCAGACAGGAAGAATATGCTACGGAGTAGAGCTGGACGAAAAGTATGTGGATGTTATTGTTAAAAGATATATCGAGTATGTTGGAGCTGATGAAGAAGTTTTTCTAATAAGAGATGGAGAAAAAATAGCTTACAGAAATATCAATATAACAAAATAAAGACTTGATATTACCTGTGTTTAGAGTGACATATAGACTACAGTAAAACGCAGGAGGCTGGTAAAATGAAAACTTTCACAACCTATTCAATAAGATTAGTTAAAGAAAAGGCAGCAAGGTATAATATCGACAAGAAGATAGACTCACCTTCAGAAGTTTGGAAGATAGCAACGGAAATTTTACACCTACACGAGATGTCAGAAGAAGTGTTTTCTATAATAACCTTAAGTACTAAAAATGAAGTAACAGGACTATTTGAAGTAAGTCGGGGAACAGTAGACTCAAGCCTTGTTCATCCAAGGGAAGTATTCAAAAGAGCACTACTTAGCAATGCATCATCAATTCTACTACTTCATAACCATCCTTCAGGAGACCCGAAACCTAGTCCAGAGGATATCAGGGTTACAAAAAGATTAAAGGATGCAGGTGAGCTTTTAGGAATACAGGTTCTTGACCATGTAATTATAGGAGATGGGTATTTTAGCCTTAAAGAAAAAGATATGATGTAAAAGTTTTACTTTTAAGACTTTTTTTCTTGACTTATCTGTGTTTTAGAGTGATATATAGAGTAACCAAAAACACAGAAAGGGGATTTAAAAGATGAAAGCATTATTTAGAAGAAAAATAACAGATTTAAAAGAATTAAAAGAACTGACTGAGGAAGCATTAAAAGCAGGAAGAGAAGGGACGGATTATGAAGTTACAAAAGAAATTGAACTTAGCGATGAGGAATTTAAACTATTTAGCAAAGACTTCTTAAAAGACCAGCCTTGGATTACAGAGGAAGATGGAGGGCCAAATAAAAAAGGGCAGTTAAGATGTATAAGAGTTAAAAATAAAGTAACTGGGGAGAAGGTTTTAGTAAACTCTGAGGGGTATACATACCCAAGATATACTGCCTTGGAACTAGATTAAGGCCATTAGGCCTTTTTCAGTTATTCAGATAAAATCCTTGATTTATCTGTGTTTTAGAGTGATATATAGAGTAACAAAAAACACAGGAGGGGTTAAGATGGTAAATGCAGGGGGTTGTAAAGACAAAATTACAAAAGAAGAATTTTATTTTTTAAGGCATAAAGACGGCGGGGCATACAAAATATTTGTAAATGATGATGATACAGGAGAAAGTGATTACTGGATTGAGGAAAAAGACTTTAATAAAAAATTTGAGATTATTGAGATTGAGGACTGAGAAATCAGTTCTTTTTCTTTATCTAATTAATAAATTTCTTGACTTTACCTGTGTTTAGAGTGATGTATAGAGTAACAAAAACACAGGAGGGATTTTAGATGGACAGAAAGGAAATTATAAAGGCGCTAGAAAGACATTTTGAAGTGAAAGCAAATTACTTGGGAGCACCAAGCTTTGCATACCAACTGGAAACAGAAGATGAAACCTACACTATTGACAGGGAAGGAAAAATCATAACAGTATCGGGCGAAGAAGTAGGGCTTGAAAAGTTGTTAACAGAAGCTGAAAAAGCAGAGCCTAAGGGAATAGAAACTGAAAAAATAGAAACTGGGACAGCCAATGAAATTGTAGCTGCAGACTTTGAAGCAACCTTTCCAATGGAAGGCCACAGCGGCAGAACCTTAAGAAATCTAGTTAACATGATTTACAGCAAGCAGTACCTTATTAAAAAAGCTTTTGAACTTGAAGACAATATAGTGGAAGAGGATTTTGCCATCGGTATTAACGAAGTTAAAATTGAAACCTTAGAAGATTTTAAAACTGCTCTAGAAGATATAGGTGAAAGGAGCTGCCCAGGAATTGAATTTGATTTTTATGACAAAACAATAACCTTTAAATTTTTACAAGGAGAAGAAAATACTGAAAAGATTAAAGTTTATAAGCAATTTGTATCTATCTTAAGTGAAAGCGCTAAAAAATTAAAATATGCTTCAGCAAAAGTTAAGCCAACAGATAATGAAAAATACACTTTCAGAACATGGCTTTTAAGACTTGGAATGATTGGCGATGAGTATAAGGTGGCAAGGAAAGAGTTACTTAAAAACTTATCAGGTAATGGAGCTTTTAGAAAAGGAAATCCTAAAGATAAAGATTAAGTAGAGGAATAAAAGTCTTGCAATTACTTGTTTTTAGAGTGATGTATAGTAGTAACAAAAAAACAAGGAGGTTATAGGTATGAATTGTTCACAACTTGAAATCACTATGGAAGGTCTTATAGCAACTGCGATAGAAAAAATTAATGTACTTGGATGGGAAGAAGCAAAGGAAGATGTAGAGAAAATTGTAGATATGGTAGAGGATTTAGAGATGTTTTGGAACCCTGATGGAGAACTTACAGAAAATGACTGGAGTTTTGAAATAGCTTCAGCCATAGAAAAAGCAAGAGAAAGCTAAAAAAGGAAGCCAAGAAAAGGGCCACAAAGGCTCTTTTTCTTGTTATAGGCATAATCCATTGAAATAAAGATAAAAACCCCTTACGGGGCAAATGTGGGGAAAATGGAGGTGATACCATGGCGACACGAGGAAGAAAACCAAAACCAACTGCTCTAAAGGTACTTGAAGGCAATCCAGGAAAAAGGCCACTTAACAATAATGAACCCAAGCCAGAGAAGAAGGCACCAAGATGTCCGTCATGGCTTGAACCTGAAGCAAAAAAAGAATGGAAGCGAATGGCTAAAACTTTAGAAGCAATTGGAGTACTAACTCAAATAGATGCAGCAGCATTTGCAGGATATTGTCAAGCCTATGCAAGGTGGAAGGAAGCCGAGGAGTTTTTATCAAAGCATGGTACTATCTTCAAAACCCCATCAGGATATATTCAGCAGGTACCACAGGTATCCATAGCCCAGACATATCTTAAAATCATGAAAGACTTCTGCTCTGAATTTGGACTGACTCCTTCTGCAAGGTCAAGAATAAGAATAGATTCTGAAACATCTACAAATGATGATCCTATGGAAAGCTTACTGAGGGTGAAATAATGTTTGATGAAAAAAAAGCAGAAAGGGTAGTAAAATTTATAAATAATCTAAAACATACAAAGGGTATATGGCATGGAGTGCCTTTTGACCTTTTATCTTGGCAGGATAAAATAATAAGAGATATATTTGGTACTGTTAAAGAAGATGGGTATAGACAGTATAATACTGCATATATTGAAATTCCAAAGAAAAATGGTAAAAGTGAACTTGCAGCTGCTATAGCTCTTTACCTTACTTGTGCCGATATGGAGTGGGGAGCAGAAGTTTATGGATGTGCAGCAGACAGACAGCAAGCATCTATTGTGTTTGATGTAGCAGTAGAAATGGTTGAACAATGTCCAGCACTTAAAAAGAGAATTAAACCTGTGATTTCACAAAAGAGATTAGTGTATATGCCGACAGCTAGTTTTTATCAGGTTTTATCAGCAGAGGCCTATACAAAGCATGGACTCAATGTCCATGGTGTAATCTTCGATGAGCTACATGCTCAGCCTAACAGACAGCTTTATGATGTTATGACAAAGGGAAGTGGTGATGCAAGAAAGCAACCACTTTTCTTTTTAATAACAACCGCAGGTAATGATAGAAATTCTATTTGCTGGGAAGTTCATCAAAAAGCCGAAGATATATTAAGAGGAAAAAAGATAGACCCTACCTTTTACCCTGTGATTTATGGAATAGATGATAATGATGATTGGACCGATGAAAAGAACTGGTATAAGGCTAATCCATCCCTGGGCCATACCATTGATATAGAAAAGGTAAGAGCCGCCTTTTTAAGCGCAAAAGAAAATCCAGCAGAAGAAAATATCTTTAGGCAATTAAGACTTAACCAGTGGGTGAAGCAATCAGTACGCTGGATGCCTATGGATGTATGGGATAAAGGTGCTTTCAAAGTTAATCCTGAAAAACTAAAAGGGAGAATATGCTATGGTGGACTTGACCTTTCAAGTAGTATTGATATAACAGCTTTTGTATTAGTTTTTCCACCAATACTAGGAGATGATAAATATTATGTACTGCCTTATTTTTGGATACCTGAAGAAAACTTAAAGCTTAGAGTTAGAAGGGATCATGTTCCCTATGATATATGGGAGCAGCAAGGATTTCTAAAAACGACAGAAGGTAATGTAATACACTATGGATTTATTGAAAAATTTATAGAAGAGCTAGGTACTAAGTACAACATTAAAGAAATAGCCTTTGACCGTTGGGGAGCAGTACAGATGGTGCAAAATTTAGAAGGATTAGGATTTACAGTAGTTCCTTTCGGACAAGGTTATAAAGATATGTCACCACCAACAAAAGAACTTATGAAACTTACCTTAGAAAAGAAAATAGCCCATGGTGGACACCCTGTTTTACAGTGGATGATGGATAATATACATGTTAGAACTGACCCAGCAGGAAATATAAAGCCAGATAAAGAAAAAAGCACAGAGAAAATAGACGGTGCAGTGGCTATGATTATGGCACTTGATAGGGCTATAAGGAATGAGAATAAGGATTCTGTGTATGATGAGAGAGGGATATTGGTTTTATAATAGCTAAATTAGATTAAATTGAAATCAATATATAAAAAGAAAGAAAACCCCTTAAAAAGGAGTTTTCTTAGAAAAAGCTTGTTAAGCCAATGTTTAACAAATGTTAAACTAGATAGTCTTTCTTAATATAGTATATTCATTTTACGAATAAATATGTGATAAATAAATGAAAAGAGTTGCAACAAAGATCACAACTCTTTTCTAGAAAAGCTTTTGTAAGCCAATGCCTAATTTATAGGCTAGATAAACAATTATTATATATCTTTATTATAAGTGTAAACAATAAAAATGTCAACACTGATTTTAGAATTCTTCTAATAATAGAAGGTTTAAAGCTCTAATTGAGACTTGAGCATTTTACTAATTTTCAACATATATTCAGGTTTAATCTGACCAATTTTTCTATCTAATCTTGCTTTATCAAGGGTCATTATATCAGTAATAATTATTCGTGAAGGATCTTTATCCAAAGAACCATATTTCAAGTGTTCATTTGATAGCCTCATTTGGTAGTTTGGATTTATTCTAGTTCCATCACCTTCAATTGGTAATACATTGACTTTTTCTCCATAGATATTACCTTTTTTGTTTTGCATTATTATTACTAAGTGATTGCCACTTAACTCACTGCCTACACCTTCAGTGATTATAGCATTATAGATCTCTCCACGAAATACCTTTACAGGATGATATTTCTTCTTGTGAGAATTTCTCAGTTTTCTATTTTCACAAGAAAGGTGGTGTAATCTACATATATCTGGAATATATCTTATTATATTTGATATTTTATTAATTGAAACATGCTTTAAAGAATCTATAATACCAGAAAACATAGCATTAAGAGTAGATTTATCTTTATCTTGAATATCTCTTAAATTATTATAGTTCATAATTTTGTCCCCCGTAGTTTTATAAATTTAAACCCAACAAAATAATTATAGCATATAAATAACATATTACAATGACACATAATGAAAGAAAATTTAGATTAAATAGGCTGAGGTTAGAGTATATAGCTGATAGATAGGAGGTGAATCCTTGAAAATACCCTTCATATCAAAACTATTTGAAAAAAGAAATTTAAGTCTTGATGATAAAATCAAGGCTTTTTTTATGTCTGAAGATATTGGAACAGAGTCGAGTTCTGGAAAAAATATATCTGAATACAATGCTATAACATCAACAGCAGTTTATGCATGCGTAAGAGTAATAGCAGAAACAGTAGCAAGTTTACCACTACCTTTATACATTAGAAAAACTAAAGGGAAAGAAAAAGCCATAAACCATCCACTTTACTATATTCTTCACGATTTACCCAATGAAGAAATGACCAGTTTTTCTTTTAGGGAAACAATGATGGCTCACCTTTTATTATGGGGAAATGCTTATGCTGAAATAGTTAGGGATGGAGCAGGTAATATAGTAGAGCTTTATCCACTTCAGCCCGATAAGATGGTAGTAGAAAGGGATAAAGAAACTAAAAGAATTAGATATAAATACTTTATTGATAATAAACAGATTATTTACGCTAAAGAGAAAATATTTCATATACCAGGACTTTCTTTTAATGGCTTAACAGGCATATCTCCAATATCTGCTGCAAGGGAAGCTGTAGGATTAGCACTGGCAGTAGAGGAGTTTGGTGCAAGATTCTTTGGAAATGGAGCAAGACCAGGAGGAATACTTGAACATCCAGGAGTTTTAAAAGACCCTGAAAAGCTTAGAAAACAATGGGAAGAGGTATACAAAGGTGTAGGAAATTCTCATAAGGTAGCTGTACTAGAAGAAGGTATGAAATATCATGAAATAGGAATACCACCAGAGGATGCCCAGTTTCTACAGACAAGAAAATTTCAGATAAACGAAATATGTAGGATATACAGAGTACCTCCTCACCTTATTGGAGACCTAGAACATGCAACCTTTTCAAATATAGAGCACCAATCCATAGAATTTGCAGTTCATACCATAAGACCTTGGCTTGTAAGGTGGGAACAGGCTATTAATAAATGTTTATTAACTCCTAGTGAGAGGAAAAAGTACTTTGCAAAGTTCACAATAGATGGACTTTTAAGGGGAGATTTTAAAACAAGGATGGAAGGATACGCTATAGGAAGACAAAACGGCTGGTATAGTGCTAATGATATAAGAGAATTAGAGGATATGAATCCAATTAGTGAAGAAAAGGGTGGAGATTTGTACCTTATTAATGGAAATATGCTTCCCCTTAACATGGCTGGTGCCTTTGCTAAGACAAAAAATGATTCTAAGGAAGGTGGTGAAACTAATGGAAATGGAGAGAAGGACTATAAACATGACGGAGCTAAGGGTCCAAAATAAACCTAATAGCGAAGATGAAGAGAAAATAGTAAGAACTATTGAAGGTCATGCAGCAGTATTTAATGAGTGGAGTGAAACACTAGGTGGATTTTTCCCATATAAAGAAAGAGTACTACCAGGAGCATTTAAAGATTCAATAGAAAAGGATGATATAAGGGCCCTATTTAACCATAATCCCGATTATGTCCTTGGTAGAAATAAATCAGGAACATTAGAGCTTAAGGAAGATGAAAAGGGACTTAAAGTTATCATTCATCCACCAGATACCCAGTGGGCTAGAGACCTCTTAGTATCTATTGATAGAGGAGATATTACCCAAATGTCCTTCGGATTTATTGTAGAATCGGACCGCTGGGGACTTGAAGATGGTATGGATGTAAGAGAACTTCAGAAAGTAAAGCTTTTTGATGTATCACCAGTAACTTATCCTGCCTATCCTCAAACAGATGTAGGGGTCAGAAGCATGGATGAGGTCTTTAAAAAACATAAAGATGAAGAAAGACAGAAAAAAGCTATAAAAGCTAAAGAGAAGTTAGATTTATATAAAAGAAAAATTGAAATTTTAAGTAAAGTTTAAAGCACTTATCTGAAAAAAAATCAGTAAGTGCTATTTTTATACCTAAAATTAAGGAAATGGAGTGATCAATTAATGAAAAACATAGCTGAAATGAAACAAAAAAGAGCAGAGCTTATAAAAGAGGCAAGAAGTATTTTAGAAACAGTAGAAAAAGAAAATAGAACTTTAACCGATGAAGAAGAACAAAAACTGAAAAGTTTAAACGCAGAAATTGACAAAAGACAAACAGAAATTGAGTTTGAAGAAAGACAGCAAAGATTAGAAGCAGAACTTAATATGAGAGATTCAGAACCAGTAAGAAATGAGCCACAAAATTCAAACTTACCGCAAAATGAAGAAAGATTTAAAAGCTTTGGTGAGCAAATGATGGCAGTTTACAGGGCTGCATGTCCTAATGGAAGAGTAGATTCAAGGCTTACAACAAGAGCTGCTTCTGGACTTTCTGAAAGTGTACCAAGTGATGGTGGATTTCTAGTTCAGCAGGATTTTGTTTCTAAGCTTTTAAAAAGAGCCTATAATACAGGGGTTATTGCTTCAAAATGTAGAAAAATTCCCCTTAGTACCAACTCTAATGGCCTTAAGATTAATGCTATTAATGAAACAAGTAGGGCTAATGGGTCAAGATGGGGTGGAATACAAACTTACTGGGAAAATGAAGCTGACCAGCTTATTGGTTCTAGACCTAAATTTAGAGTTATGGATTTAAGTCTTAAAAAACTTACTGGGCTTTGCTATGTAACAGATGAACTTTTAACCGATGCAGCTGCCCTTGAATCAGTACTTATGCAGGGATTTGCTGAAGAGTTTGGGTTTAAAATTGATGATGCCATAATTAATGGAAATGGTGCAGGACAACCACTTGGAATTCTAAATTCAGGTGCTCTAGTAAAGGTAGCAAAAGAAACAGGCCAAGCTGCAAAGACTATTACTGTAGAAAATATAGTAAAAATGTGGTCAAGAATGTGGGGAAGAAGCAGACAAAATGCAGTATGGCTTATTAATCAAGATGTAGAGCCTATGCTTTATACATTATCACTAAAAATTGGTGATGGTTGTGTACCAGTATATATGCCAGCAAATGGTCTTGCAGGTAAGCCTTACAGTACATTATTTGGAAGGCCTGTAATTCCTATAGAGCAGTGTAGTAGTTTAGGAACTCTTGGAGACATAATTCTTGCTGACTTTAGTCAGTATTTACTTATTGATAAAGGCGGCATAAATGCAGCTTCATCTATACATGTAAGATTCCTTTATGATGAGAGTGTATTTAGATTTATATACAGAGTAGACGGACAACCTATTTGGGATAAAGCACTTACTCCATACAAAGGGAGCAGTAGCTTATCACCATTTGTAGCCCTTGCAGATAGAAAATAGATATTTGAAATAAATTAACAAACAGGGATGGCTTTAAGCTGTCCCTTAAATTATGAATTGGAGGGAATATAATGAATAAAACATTTCATATAAACTTGGTTTTACCACCTAAGGCAGATGCATTTGCTGGAACAGTTACTACAAGCCCAATAGATTTATCAAACTATAATCATGTAACATTTGTAATAGCAACAGGTCTTGGTGATACAGGTACGTCAAATATAACAGTTGAGGCATGTAGTGATGAAGTAGCCACTTTAACCTCACCTATCGAATTTAGATACAAAGAAGCACTAACTGGTGATGATTTTTCAGACTATATTTTAGCTGATACGTCAGGATTTACTTTAGCTGCAGGTGAAAATAAAACCTACGTTATTGAAGTAGATTCACAGGCCCTTGCAAAACTAGAGTATAAATTCATAAGAATTAAAGCTGTAGAAGTAGTAGATGCTCCAGTAGAAGGAAGTATAGTAGCTATTTTAACTGGTGCAAGATATAGTGATTAGTTATGGATATTAAGATTATAGAAGAAATAGGACCTGATATAGTAACTTTAGATGAAGTAAAAAGGCATCTTCGAGTAGAGCATAATGAAGAAGATGCCTATATTACAACACTAATAAAAGTAGCTACTGAATACTGTGAAAATTTTACTGGAAGGTTTATAAAGCAAAAGACTGTAGAAGTTATACTTGATACCTTTCCAAGTAAAGTCTTAAAACTACCAATTACACCAATACTTGAAGTTAATAAAGTATATTATACCAATTTAAATAATGAAGAAGTCTATATAGATTCTTTAAATTATACAATAATACCTGAAACAGAGCCACCACTTATAGTCCATAATGACAGATGGCCTATTGATGTTACAGATATTCCGGGAAAAGTAAGGGTAGAAGTTAAAGCTGGTTATGAAATAGTCCCTTGCAGTATAAAACAATCTGTACTATTTCTTTGTGGACATTTTTATGAGAATAGAGAAGCAGTAAATAAAAAAGGGGAGTTTAGAGAACTCCCTTTCTCTATTTCTGCCCTTCTTTACCCATATAAGGTTTTCAGGTGGTGATAAAAGTGAATATAGGTGAACTTAAACACAGAATAACTTTTCAGAGACTGGCCACATCAATTAATGAAAATGGCTTTGAGTTAGAAACTTGGGAGCCATTTAAAACCGTATGGGCAAAGGCAGAGAACCTTCATGGTAGAGAATATTTTACAGCAGCCCAGGTAAAGGCAGAAAGAACAGTAAAATTTACTATTAGATATATTGAAGATATAGATGAAACTATGAAAATTTTATTCAAAGATAAGATTTACAATATCACCTTTATTGATAATATAAAATATCAAAATAGATTTATTGAAATAAAAGCCTTAGAAATAGAAGGTGATACAGATGGCTAAAATTACCCTTGAAGGTATGCAGGAGCTAATTGATAAGGTTAATAAATTAGGAATTCATGGTGAGGGTATTAAGAAAAAGGCTCTTGATAGGGCTTCAGAATTAGTAAAAAATTCTATGGAGAAAAAGGCGCCTAGGTCAGAGCTTAACAAAAAGCATATGGCTGATAATATAAATACCTCTGAAATTCAAAAGAAAAATGGAGTTGATTATGTAGAAATAGGGCCCAGGAAAGATGATAATTCGGAATTCTTTTATTCAAAATTCACAGAGTACGGAACAACAAAGCAACCAGCACAGCACTGGGCAGAAAAATCTGTACTTGAAAATAAAAAGAAAATACAAGAGATTATTGCAGAAGAACTCATGAGGGGGCTTGAGGAGATTGATAAATAAAATGATTATTGAGGCTTTAAAACCCTTAAGTATCCCTGTTTCTTTTCAAAAATATACTGGAAAAGCAAAAACTTATATTACCTTTCATGAGTATTTTACAAGTGGAGAAGAGTATGAAGATGACTTTGAGTTCTATACAGGACACTATATTCAAGTTGACATATGGTCAAAGGATGATTATACAGACATTGTTAAGGAAGTCAAAGAGAGGATTGAAAATGTAGGATTTAAGAGGTTAAACGAAGCTGACCTTTATGAATCAGATACAGGGGTATATCATAAAGCACTAAGATTTTTCTATTTGGAAGAGAAGGAGGAGAGTTAAATGGCAAGACAAATAGGTTTAAGGGATATTCATATAGCCATCCTTACACAAGATGATAATTTAGGAGTAACATATGATACACCTGTAAAACTTGAAAGAGCTATTAGTGCTAAACTTACACCTAAACTGAGTTCAGAGAATATCTACTCTGACGATACAGTAGAAGATGTGATTACAGCTTTTGAAGGGGTTGATGTAGAAATAGAAGTAAATCAGCTTTCACTAGATAGTAGGGCCAAGCTTCAAGGGGCAAAGGTGGTAAAGGGAGTACTTATAGAAAGCAAAGAAGACATTCCTCCTACACTAGCACTTGGTTTTAAATCAAAGAAAAATAATGGAAAATACCGCTATGTGTGGCTTTTAAAAGGTAAGTTTGAATTGGCGTCAGATGAGTATGATACCGAAGCAGAAAGGCCACAACCTAAAAGTGCAAAACTTAAAGGGACTTTCTTTGCTAGGGATTATGATGGGAATTTTAGATTTATTGCTGATGAAGATCAGGCAGGTGTTGACCAGACGATTATTGATGGATGGTTTACATCAGTTCCTGATGAACCGGTTGAAGGAGTATAATGGATATAATTTGATTATTGCGTTTTTGTTGTAAAATCTTTTTGAAAGGTATATAATATAATTAAAGAAGAAGTAATTAGATTTTTTCTAATTATAAAAAAGTCGGTAAAACCTCAGCCGTATAAATGAGGAGTTGAAAAAGTCGGTAAAACCTCAGCCGTATAAATGAGGAGTTGAAAAAGTCGGTAAAACCTCGGCCGTATAAACGAGGAGTTGAAAAAGTTCTGGGGTAGCATATGCTGCCCTATTTTGCTGTAAGGATGGAGATTTATGAGTAACAAAATTTATTTATGTTCTATTAAGGACCATTATATAGATTATTTAAGACAATTCGATAAGATTGTATTGAAAAATAAAAATGGCAAAAGAAAATATATAGGTATTCTCTTTGAAATAGATGACAAAAAATATTATGCACCTTTGGCTTCTCCAAAGCCTAAACATGTAAAAATTAGCAATAAAGCACCTGACATAGTTAAGATTAACAATGGGAAATTAGGTGTTATAAATCTAAACAATATGATTCCTGTTCCTGAAAGTGAAATAATTAGTTTTAATATAAATAATGTAAAGGATGAAAAATATAAAAATCTATTAAGAGATCAAGTAAAATACATACAATCAAATAGGAAAAATATAATTAAAAAGGCAAAACGATTATATAGTATCTTTAATAGTGGTAAACACCCAATAATAAATGCTCGTTGCTGTAATTTTAAACTTTTGGAGATAAAATGTGCCGAGTATTCAAAAGCAAAAGAGAATATTCAGAAGAGTATTAAAGATACTTTTGAAGCTCAAGCAGAAGTTGCAGTAGCAAAAGAGAAGCTTGATGTTTAAACTCAAGTTTATTAATGATAGAAAGACTTACATTTAATCATGTAGGTCTTTTTGTTTTAAAAAACTGTAAGAATGAGGTGATTAATTTTGAAAGCAGCAGAACTTAAAAATAAAGGAATAAAATTAACCTTAGGTGATAAAGAATACGAACTAAAATTTAACATGAATACCTTTTGTGAACTTGAGGAAGTCTATGGAGATATTAATAAAGCCTTTGATGATCTACAGAATATGAAGATAAAAGCTATTAGAGCTCTTATTTATGCAGCTATAAAGGCACAGGAAGAAGATATAACGTTAAAGGAAGTAGGAGAGATGCTGGGGGTAAAGGATTTAGAAAGACTTGGTAAAGCTATTAATAATGCACTAGACAGTGCCATGCCTGAAATAGATGAAAATATGGGGGAAAATTAGGCCACTCTAGTCCTGAAAATTGGGATTGGGAGTGGCTTTATTATTTAGCTACAAACCTGCTTAAAATGACAGAAGAACAGTTTTGGGAATGTACTCCTAAAAAACTTCAGGCACTTTTTAAGGTGTATAAAAAAGTAAATGGAATAGAAGATGAAGGTGAGATTGACTACATAGATAACGTTCTGTTTTAAAGGGGGTGAAGGGTAGAAATGGCAAGAAGTAGTGGTAGTGCAGTAGTTGCAAGAATTGGCCTTGATGATAGGGGTTTTCAAGAGGGCGTTACAAGGATTAATAGAAGTTTAAAAGTAGTTAAAAGTGAATTTGCTGCAGCCAGTTCAAAGCTTGGAGATTTTGGAAAGTCTACTGAGGGATTAAAGCTGAAGGCAGATAGTTTAAACAAGCAAATGGAGCTTCAAAAGGCTAAAGTAGCAGCCCTTACAAGAAGCTATCAAGAAAGTGTAGAGAAAAAAGGTGCAGATGCCAAAGCTACAGAGAATCTTAGGATAAGACTTAACTATGCCATTGCAGAGATGAACAAGATGGAGAGTGAACTTGCTGACATTAATAAGCAGATTGAAGTTCAAAGTAGCGGGTTTACGAAGCTAGGTAAAAGCCTTGAGGGTATTGGCAGCAAAATGAAAAATATAGGAGATGGCTTTTCAAAGGCTGGTAAAAAACTGTCTATGTCTGTAACTGCTCCTATTGTTGCTGTTGGAACAGGCCTTGTAAAGCTTGCTAACGATTTTGAAACAGCCCAAAATACCATCCGCATTGGTACTGGAGCGACTGGTGAAGCATTAAAGGGACTAGAAGAAGATTTTAAATCAGTGTACACTTCATTTAATACCAGTATGGAAGATGCCAGTACAGTTGTTGCTGACCTTAATACAAGAACAGGCCTTTCAGGGAAGTCACTGCAAAAGCTTTCCCTTCAAATGCTGAAGCTTGCCAAAATCACTGGAGAAGATATAAATACCCTTATCCCTGCAGCAACTAGGATGTTTCAAGATGCAGGTATTGGGGCAGAAGAGTATGCAGAGGCCCTGGATTATACCTTTAAAGTAAGTCAGAGTACAGGTATTGGAGTTAGTAGACTTCAACAGTTAATGACTCAATTTGGTGGCCCTTTAAGACAGATGGGATTTGATTGGAAAACCTCAGCAGCCATGCTTGGTAAATTTGAAAAGGAAGGTGTAAATACTGAACTTGTACTGGGTTCACTTCGAATTGCTCTCGGTAAAATGGCTAAAGAAGGTATAAGTGAACCTAATAAAGCCCTTCAGGAAATGATTACTCGCATTAAAGAAGCAGGTACAGCCGGTAAAGCCAATGCCATGGCCCTTGAGATGTTTGGTGCAAGGGCAGGTCCAGATATGGCGGCTGCTATTAGAGAGGGAAGATTAAATCTTGATGAGCTTATAGAAAGCATAAAAACAAGTCCTGAAACCATAGAAAAAGCAGCTAAGGATACGGAAACAGTAGCAGATAAATTTGCAGTACTTAAAAATCAAATGCTTGTTTCTTTAGAACCACTAGGGAAAAGACTTATAGATGCTGTAGAAGGTGCAATTCCAGCCATTCAAAAACTAATACAAGGTATAACAAATATCATTGAAAAGTTCAATAACTTAAGTCCAGCACAGCAGGATATGATTTTAAAACTTGCTCTTGTAGCAGCAGCCATTGGACCTGTGTTAACAGTTATAGGAAAGTTAGTTTCTGTAGGTGGAACTCTTTTTTCTACCTTGGGTTCAATATCAACTGCCCTTGGAGCAGCTGGAGGAGCAAGTGGAGCCTTAGGTGCTGCTTTTACAGCACTCACTGGTCCTATCGGTATTACTATTGCAGTTATAGCAGGCCTTACTGCAGTATTTGTGGGGCTATATAAGAATAACGAAGAATTTAGAAATGTAGTAAATAAAACATGGAATGAAGTAAAGACCATAATAGGAACGATTATTGATGGATTGAAAGGATTATTTGAAGCATTTATAGATTTTGCAATGGATATATGGAGTAAATATGGCGATGGCATTGTAGCCGTTATTTCTTCTGCTTTTGATATAATAGCAAACATTGTAAAGACTACTCTTAATGCAATTAAAGATGTGATTAAGGTTGTTACAAGTCTTATAAAAGGGGATTGGCAGGGAGTTTGGGAAGGAATAAAGAGTCTTACAAAGAATCTTTGGGATGGAATAAAAAATATTATAAATAGTTCCTTTGAACTTATAAAAAATATAATTACTTTGCAAATGAAATTCATAGAAGGCTTTATTTCTGGTATATGGAATGGTATTAAAACCGTTACCTCTAATGTTTGGAACGGAATCAAAACTGCTATAGAAACTCCTATTAAAGCAGCTAAGAATACTGTAAAAAATGCTATTGATTCGATTTACAGATTCTTTGCTAATCTAAGAATCCCTGAAATTAAAATTCCTAAAATTAAATTACCCCATTTTAAATTAAAAGGAGACTTTAGTCTAAATCCACCCAGTGTACCCAAACTAAGTGTCAATTGGTATGCAAAGGGTGGTATTTTTAATAGACCAAGTATTATCGGTGTAGGAGAAGCGGGTACAGAAGCAGTTCTGCCAATAGATAGATTAGACGAGATCTTAGCAAGAGCCCTTGAAAAAGTGAAAGGTAGCACAGGTTCTGGGGGAATTACACTTCATATAGATAACTTTATAAATAATACAGATAAAGATATAGAACAGCTTGCCTACGAACTAGAATTTTATAGACAAAGAGTAACAATGGGAAGGGGTGGTGTATAGTGCTGAGCTTTAATTTTAATGGAAAAGATAGCTATTTAGACTTTGGAATACTGATTGCAAAAAGACCAACCATTCCTTCTCCAAAGCGTAGAGTAAGCTATATAGATATTCCTGGAAGGCACTCTAGATTAAGATACGATGAAGGTACCTTTGAGGATATTACTTTTGCTGTTGAATGTGTAATAAAATCAAAAAACAGTTTAAATGAAAAAATTGATGGAATTAAATCATGGCTGTTTAATGCAGGAGAAAGTGATTTGATTTTCAGCTTTCAGCCGGATAAAAAATATATTGCTCAAGTAGTAAATGCTATTGATTTCGAGCAGATATTTAAATATACTTCAAGATTTCCTATTATTTTTAACTGCAGACCATTTAAATATGCTGCTTTAAATAACCTACTTACAATTACAGAAAGCGGGAGCAATATTTCTAATCCTGGATCAATAGAGAGCCTTCCAATCATCAGTGTTTATGGTACAGGAAATATAAACCTTACAGTAAATGATACAGAGATAGAATTAATTGATGTTAATAACAAAATTATTTTAAACTGTGAAATTGAGGACTGCTATGATGATGAGTTTAATAACCTGAACTCTAAAATGACTGGAGAGTTTCCAACTCTTATTCCTGGTTCAAACAGTATCCAGTGGACAGGGGATGTAGAAAAAATAGAAATACTACCTAATTGGCGGTGGCTTTAATGATTACAGTTTACGATAAGAAAACAACTAAGGGAAATTTTAATAATAACGGTTTAGCAGTTTTAGATGAATGCATTACCGCTGAAATTACGGAAGAACTTAATGGAGAATACGGTCTATACCTTGAGTATCCAGCAAATTCTAAAAAGGCAAATTTTCTTTTAGAATTTAATATTATAAAAGCAGACAATCAGCTATTTAGAATATACAAAATTGAAAGAGAGCAGGAAAGTATAAGAAAAATAAAAATTTGGGCAAGGCATATATTTTATGACCTTGCTTTTTATTTTATAGAAGCAGTAAACCTTTTAAATGCAAATATGAAAGAAGCAATAGAAGGTACTATACCACCTGAAGCCCAAGTAGTATTTGAATTTACAGCACCAGAAAAGAATATATATCCTGTTAAGATGAGGAATGTAAATGGTCTTGAAGCAATTTTTAAACTCATTGAAATATATGGTGGCGAATTAAAAAGAGATAACTTTAAGACAGAAATAGTAGAAAAGTTAGGAGAAACAAAGGACATAACTGTAAAATATGGTAAAAACATAAAGGGACTTAGAGCCATTATTGATACAAATGAATTTGCTACAAGAATTTATCCTATTGGAGAGAATAATTTAGTCCTTCCTGAAAGATATGTAGAAGCAGATAGCAGCATTACCGGTATCCTTCCTTATCCTATAACAAGAAAAGTAGAGTTTTCAGGTATTAAGGATATAGAGCAGCTTAGGGATTTAGCTAAGGAGTATATAAAAAAGATTTCAAATCCCTTTATCAATATTTTAGTAGATTTTCTAGAACTTAGCAAAACGAAAGAATACGAAAAGTACGCAAATTTATTTGAGTTAGAACTTGGGGATATAGTAAATGTTGAACATGAAAAGTTAGGAATTTATTCAGAGCTTAGAGTTATTAGAATTGTTAAGGATTTATTAAAGCCTATAAATACTAAAATAGAGCTGGGAAATCCCCTTAATACAATAATATCGAAGCTTGATTTTACAAGTATTTTAGAAAGGTTAGAAAGTAAGATTGAAGGAAGTCAAAATGCAGTAATTATAAAGAAGAATACTGAAGCACTTACAATAAGCTCTACTTCCTTTTATCAGGCTATATCTGTAGGAATTTCAGCTTTAGCTGACACCAATTTAACCTGTAATTTAATCATTAACGGAAGTGCTTCGGCAGACCTTACACTTTTTATGAAATTTTCATTAGATGGGCAGTACTACGAATTTCAGCCCAGCCAAAGCTTAGCCCAGGGTGAAAATGTAGTGAACATAACAATTCCACTACCCCAGATAACAGCAGGCCAGCACGCCTTTGTAGTGGAAATGAAAACCTCAACAGGAACTTTTAATATCGATAAGAACAACCTGCAAGTAATGATAGAAGGAAGGCACCTAGAAGGAGGTTTAAGTCCAAGCCTGCCGAGGGCAGAAGTCATGCAGTTTGTGTTATATGCTTTGTTTTTAAATAAGATACAGAGTATTAAAGATAATTTAAAAACTGAAGTAAATATTAATAGTCCATTAGATAATAAACTACAGAATTCACAGCAGATAAGCTATAGCGAAGCATTAAGTAAAGGTCTAACAAACTTAAATACAGATATAGATATAACAATGCAGATTATGGGGATTAGTCAAATTGCTGATGAAGCTTTTTATTTAAATCTTATTTTAGATGAATGGGTGAAACACTTTAAAGAGCTAAAAGATATGGGAGATGGAAATTGGGAAGAAGATAATTATATCACTATTGAAGAATTAAAACCTACTATGAAAGGAGAGCCTGGAGTAACCCTTGGAACAGGAGCTATGTTTACAGTAGGGTTTTCAGACCCAAGTCAATATAGAGAATTAACAAGTTTTGAAGTGCAGTTAGAAGCAATATAAATAAAAATTTAACTGAGAATTAGGTGGTGTATAGACTGAATGCCTAAAATAGAAACTTTTGAAAATGAAACATTGATATTTAACTTCACAGGAGATTGGGAAAGAACTACCCAAAGGGCCTATGAGGGAAATTATTCTTATGGAAGTAAAGATATTTCCCATAGAGAAGAGTCTAATGCCTATCTAACAATTGCTACAGACTATATAGAGTTTTATTGGTATGTCAGTTCTGAAAGTAATTATGACTGGTTTGAATTTTATATTGACGGGAATAGAGAAATAAGAGAGTCGGGTAGCTCAGGCTGGAATAAGTTTTCAAAATCATTAACTAAAGAAGAACATACATTTCATTGGAAATATTATAAAGATGGCTCAGTGAGTAGTGGTGATGATAGGGCCTATATAGACAACCTAATTCTAAATATAGGTGAAACTAGATATTTTATAGAGGATGAAGGAGTAATGAAAGTTTGGAATGAAATAAACCAGCAGTATGAGGCAGTTCAAATAATCGATGAACAGACTCAGGAGCTAGTGGATTTAACACCTGACAAATTGATAGATGAGATATTTCTAAACTATGGAATGGAGTCACTAGAAGTCAGTAAACAAGGCCTTGTTGATCCACAACCTAAAATTTATTACTTTACAAATGAAGAAGAAATAGTAAATGAAGCTAATAACTATGTCCTTAAGCTCATTGAAACCGTAAAGAGCCTTCCTAAAATAGTAGTAGAAAACACCGGAAGAACTTTGCAGCAAACAATCAACTCAATTGCTATTGATGACCTAGTTAGTGGAACTGGAGACTTACAGTACGCCTTAAGCAAAGATAAAATCACATGGTATGCCTTTGATACTACAAATACAGCTTGGCAGATTGTAGACATTACTGATGATACTGACTTTGCAGCAAAAGGGATGAGGAAGGAAGATTTTATCGTAGTGACTGATACCCATTTTGAAGAAATATTTCAGGTAGGTGATGAGCTTTACTTAGCATTTCGCTTTTTTAAAGGAGAAGAAACAGACGAAAGCAAATTTAAGGGAATAAGAATAAACTATACTTCTCCTTTAGATATTACCATTTAGGTTAAGGAGGTGTGCTATGGCTGTAAGAGAAGTTATAAGCTATAACAAAGATTATATAACAGGAAATATAAATAAAGAAAAGAAAGTGAAAAAAGATGCAGGGATAAAGGGGAAAGTATTAGTTCAGCTCTTTGATGCAAATACAAATGAAAAAGTAATTGAAAGCTATACAGAAAATATAATACCTGATATTGTTTTTAAGGAGCTATTTATAAGATTCTTTGCAGGAGACGTAATGGGAATCGACAGTAGCTACATTAGTAGATTAAAAGAGCTATTTAGTTATATATATCTTACTGATTCAACGAAGCCTGAAAGTGCTAGTTCTGAGAAAATATCTGGAAATATTATAGGTTATGCTGAAAGGAACTCACCTTATTCAGGAACAGATTCAAAGAAAGGGACAATTAATAAAACGGAAACAACTCTTGAGATTAATAATGGAAAAATAAGAGTAAACTTTGTATTTGACTTTCCAACCCATGCTGCAAACGGAACTTTTGAAAGTATTTATTGGGGAGATGATCCTGATAATCTAGATTATTTTTATATAGGGCCACCCATTGTTGGAAGGGGCCAGTCTGGTGATGGAAAAATATATGCAAGAAGTGATGATGATACCCGAGATATTTATTGGAGTGTCTATTATTTCATGCACGGAAGTGCAGCAAAATATACAATATATACTGATTACAATAAAGGTTATGTTTGTTTTAATGGAGCATATAGCAGTGCAATAAATTCTACCTACTTTACTTTCCCAGAACACTTAAAAGGATATCAGCTTATAGTACCATTTAATTTCAATATAAGAGGTTTTGCAGATTGGAACAATTCTATCAAGCTTCTTAATGATAGTGGAGAAGCTATTACATCATCAGACATAAGCGGAGCTTTTCCTGTATTAAATGAAATAGGAGAGATTGACTATATAATTGGATGGTATTTTTCTACAAGTGATGGTGGAACTTTAAAGGTTTATAAATGGAGTAGTGTAGGGGTTTTACAAGAGTTTTATGAAATAACTAATATAGCAACAATTTTTCTAGACGAATATAATTCAGAATATACTGTAAGAAATGTCAGTGTAGAGCCAATTTTCTGGGGAGGTAAAATAGAACTTTACGGATATCATAGAAGAACAGACGATATAACTGGAGAATACATTTACACTAATAAGGTAATTAGATTAAATATTGATTGCACCAAGGATAGTGAAATGAGCTTGAAGCCTAAAATAGGAAGTTCTTTATGGTTTGCTTCAAAAGGGATGGACAGCAGTAATATAGAAAGAAGGTGCTACTTAAGTTCTTTAACGGCAAGAACTAAAAACAGAATATATATTTACTACTATGGAACAAATGGTGGAAGTAGCTTTTATCAAGTTGTAACGCCTGAAGGAAATTTACTTAAGCCTTATAAGGAGAATTGGGGTATAACTGGCGATTATGGTGTGTTTAATATAATAGATACAGATAAATGGATTATGTATTTTAGAGATTATTATTCAAGTTCCAGCTATAAAGCCTATACTTTTGCAGTCTATCAAACGGCAACTTCAAAACCATGCGGGGCCCATACAAAACTTGCAAATCCAGTAGAAAAAACCGATGCAAATACTATGAAGATTCAGTATATGTTTGAAATTGATTTAGTTGATTATGCTAATGATGTATTTTAATAAAAAGGGAGGAAATGAATAATGAAAAATATAATGAATACGATACAGATAGGTTTTACAGCCGTTGGTGGTTATCTCGGGTGGTTTCTGGGAGGCTATGACGGCTTTTTATATGCTCTTGTTTTATTTGTAGCTTTGGACTATATTACTGGTTTAATGGTGGCAATTTTAGAAAAGAAGATTTCAAGTGAGGTTGGGTTTAAAGGAATATTTAAAAAGGTATTAATCTTTATCATGGTAGCTATAAGCCACAGTATTGACTTTTACATTATACAAAACGGTAGTGCAGTTCGCACCGCCGTTATTTTTTTCTATATATCTAATGAAGGAATAAGCATTATAGAAAATGCTGCAAAAATAGGCCTTCCTATACCTGAAAAACTTAAAACAATATTTGATGAGCTTAAAAAGGATAAATAAAAAATAAATAAGATAGGTGAATGTTATGGTTAAAGTGACAAAAAGACTTATAAAATACAATTATTCCCCGGGAAATGACATAAAATACATTGTTATCCACGATACAGGAAACAAAAGAAAAGGCGCAAATGCTTATGCCCACTATAGATATTTTAACAGTGGAAACAGAAGGTCTTCTGCCCACTATTTTGTTGATGATAAAGAGATTATTCAAACAGTAGAAGATAATAACGCTTCTTGGCACTGTGGTGATGGAAAAGGAAAGTACGGTATAACAAACCATAATTCAATAGGTATTGAAATATGTATTAATGAAGATGGAGACTATGAAAAGGCAGTAGATAACACAATAGATTTAGTTAAGCATCTTATGAAAAAACATAATATCCATTTAGACAAAGTGGTAAGACATTATGATGCTAGTAGAAAAATATGTCCAAGGAGTATGAGTGAAAATAACTGGGAAAAGTGGTGGGCGTTTAGAGAAAAATTAAGTGAGAAAATAAATGATAAATTAAATGATGCACTGGAAGTTTTAACAAAAATAGGATTGATTAACTCGCCTGAATATTGGCTTGAAAATGCTATAGAAGGAAAAACAGTAAAGGGAGAATATGCTGAGATATTAATAAAAAGAGTTGTGGAGTATTTAAATACAAATCAAAAAGTTTAAGAACTAGAATTATGAATATATTATGATTTATTCTAGAGCAGAACCTACATTTATAGAGAGATGTTTTTAATATTATTATTTCTTTAAGTGACCAAGTAAGTGACCAAGTAAGTGACCAAGCAAGCTACCATGCAAGCTACCACGCAAGCTGATGAACAAATTTTTAAAATTTTTTCCGAATGCTATAATAATATTAAGGTGGTGAAGCTACGATGGAAAAGGAATTAATCTCAGCAATTAGAGAAATGCTTAAAGAAGAATTAGAACCTTTAAAAAATAGAATGGATGAAACATATGAGATTGTCAAAGCTCTAGAGCATGCAGCTAAAGTGAATAAAGCAGAACATGACAAGATGCAAAATGATATAACACATATAAAGGGTAATATAAAAACAATTTAAAAAGATATGTATAGAGTTGAAGAAGCTACAACAAATAATTGGGCAGATATTGCAAGATTAAAACAGGCAAGATAGTATTTTCATTTAGATAATTTTTTTACTATACCCTAAAAACCAAAACAAAAATATTATAATAATAGGAAATAAACAATCAGGTCACGCATTGCGTGATCTTTTCTTTTAGATTTTTGTAGGTAACAAGAGTATACATAATAGGTAGTAAAAATTTTTTTATATGTCTTTAGGATAATCATTGAGTTTTTTTAGATTAAGTGGATTCTAATATAAACCAATGATTATCCTATTTTTTTATTAACATTTTCTTGTAGCAATAGAAAACGGATAGAGTCAAAGAAACTTATAACTATAGATTATTTCAAAACAGAATTCGCCTAAAAGCTTGACTTTATGCGGCTTTAGAGTGATTAATACTAGTACCAATTAAAAAGGAGGTTACTAAAATGTTTAAGAATTATCCAGACGTAGTGAAAACATATGAAGCATCTCAAATGATAGGAATTGGAAAAAACTCGATTTACAGATTAGTCAAAGAAGGAGAGTTAGAAGCAATAAAGGTAGGTAGAACAAATTATATAACAAAAAAATCTATTGAGAATTTTGTTTTGAGAAACTTTGAATTATTCAAATTAGTTCCCAAGGAAAACTTTGAACGCCGAAGAAAATCGAAAAAGAAAGTAGAAGAAGAAATGAAATTTAAAGATGTAAAACTAATGGAGGTGAAGAAAGATGAAAGCAAGACTTTATAAAAGAGACAATGGTTATTATTACGTAATTGTCAGTTGGAAGAATGAAAAGGGAGTTTATAAGCAAAGATGGATGAGTACAAAAACTAAAAAGAAAACAGAAGCAGAAAAATGGCTTGAGAAGCAAAGGGCAGAAATAGCCCTTGGCCATTTTGTAGAGGGAGATGATGCATACTTTACAGATTTTATTCAAGAATGGTTAAAAACGAGGGTTAAAGGAAAACTTGCAGTTTCTACCTATGAAGCATATGAAGGGGCAATAAGAAATCATATCATTCCATATTTCATTAAACTTCAATTAAAACTAAGAGAATTAAAACCATATCACTTCCAAAACTTTTATGATGAGCTTACAGAAAAGGGGCTGTCACCATCTTCGGTTAGAAGAATTCATTTTCTAATAGGTAGAGCTTTAAAGTTTGCTATGAAGATGCAGATGCTTGGCAAGAATCCAGCACAATATGCTGACTTACCTAAAATGAAAAAATACAAACCTACAATATATAATGGTGAGCAATTAGAAAAATTAAAAGAAAGAGTAAAAGATACAGAAATAGAAGCACCAGTTATCTTAGCTATGGCTCTTGGTTTGAGAAAAGCTGAAGCGCTAGGATTAAGATGGGAAAATGTAGATTTTATTAAAAATAGAATTTTTATTTGCGAAATTAGAAGAGAATCAAAAAGTGGAGAAATAATAAAAGAACCAAAAACTGAAAAAAGCACTAGATATTTACCTATGCCTGATGAATTAGCTACATTCTTGAAGAAGATTAAAGAAAAACAAGAATATTACAAAGAAATATTTGGAAGTGAATATATTGATAGAGATTATGTTTGTACAATGCCTAATGGACAACCAATAAGGTCAGGTAAAGTTAACCAGTTATTAAATAAAATAACTGATGAGTTAGAATTACCACGAATAAGATTTCACGATTTAAGACATGCAAATGCAACTTATCTTTTCAAACAGGGCCTATCTCTTAAAGAAATACAAGCATGGCTTGGACATAGTGTCCTTTCAACTACTGCCGATATTTACACTCATCTAGATGAAGAATCCAAAGAAAAAGGTGCAGTTATAATTAATAGCCTTTTAACTCCTAAAGAAACTGAAGAGAAAACACCTAGACTAAGACTAGTTAAGTAATTTCAAGGTCTATAGACTTTTAGTGTAAAATCAAACATCGATCCTTTGTGAAAAATAATCCGGTAAAATGTATGCAAGTTCAGAATATAAATTGTTGCATCAAATTTGTTGCAAACAGCTATTTTACTGATATAGCGGCCTATCCGATAACGGGTTAAGGTCGCTATTTTTAGCCATTATACTAGAAAAATAAGTAAAATAAGTAAAAAAATAACAATATTGTTGAAATCGTAAATTTACAAGAATGAGAAAAAGAAACACAGTAATTTCAATGGTTAGAGAGATTTATTGTACAGAAAGATGGACTAATTTTTGCTACATTAGATATGTTGAAAGTATTGGAATTACTGGGTTGGAAGTGTGTTTGTAGCAGGTTTGTAGCAAAAAAATTATAATGAAATGAAAGGAAGTATAACTTATGCAAATACCATTTTCACCTCCAGATATATCACAGTTAGAGATAGATGAGGTTTTTGATACATTAAAATCAGGTTGGATTACAACAGGACCTAAGACGAAGTTATTTGAAAAAAAGATAGCTGAGTATTGTAATACTTCAAAAGCAGTTTGTTTAAATTCAGCTACTGCTGCAATGGAAATGACGTTAAGACTATTAGGAATAGGACCAGGTGATGAAGTTATTACTTCAGCTTACACCTATTCAGCATCAGCAAGCGTCATTCATCATGTTGGTGCAAAGATCGTCCTTGTTGATACTGCTAAAGATTCATTTCATATAGATTATGAAAAATTAGAAGAAGCTATAACAGAAAAAACAAAAGCAATTATACCAGTCGATATAGCTGGAGTAATGTGTGATTATGACAGGATACTTGAGATAGTTAATAGAAAACAAAATCTTTTTAATCCATCAAATGAAATACAAAAAGCAATAGGTAGAGTTGCAGTCATAGCTGATGGGGCTCATTCCTTTGGGGCTACATATAAAGGAAAACAAAGTGGAGAAGTTGCAGACTTTACATGTTTTTCATTCCATGCAGTAAAAAACTTGACTACAGCTGAAGGTGGAGCAGTTACTTGGAGAGATATACTTGGAATTGATAATGAAGAGGTTTATAGACAGTTTATGCTTTTGTCTCTTCATGGACAGTCAAAGGATGCACTAGCTAAAACAAAAGCAGGTGCTTGGGAATATGATATAGTTTATCCTGCTTATAAATGCAATATGACTGATATTATGGCATCTTTAGGATTAGCTCAATTACAAAGATATCCTAAAATTTTAGAGAGAAGAAAACAAATTATAGAGATGTATGATAAAGCATTATTAAGTGAAAAAGTAGATGTTTTAAAACATTATGGTGATGATTTTTCATCAAGTGGGCATTTGTATCTTGTAAGACTTCTAGGAAAAGATGAAGAATATAGAAATAAAGTTATAGAAAAAATGGCTGAGAAAGGTATAGCAACAAACGTTCATTATAAACCATTACCAATGCATACAGCATATAAGAATTTAGGATTTGATATAAAAGATTATCTAAATGCTTTTAAAATGTATAAAAATGAAATTACATTACCATTACATACATTGCTTACTGATGAACAGGTAGAGTATATTATAGAGAGTTTTAAGTCTATTATATTAGAAGATTAGATCAAGTAGAAAATAATAACTATTATATCGATTTTGGAGGTCTAATGACTATGTACAAAAAGTATATAAAGAGGTTAATTGATATTATATTTTCTTTAATTCTATTACCTCCAGTTTTATTAGTAATCTTAATATGTGGAATATTTATCAAATTAGAAGACAGAGGTCCTATATTTTATTGCGGTAAAAGACTTGGGAAAGATGGTAAAGTTTTTAAAATGTATAAATTACGTTCTATGAAGGTAAATGCACCAGATTTAAGAAATGAAGATGGGTCTACTTACAATTCTGATGATGACCCTAGATTAACAAAAGTAGGTAGGATACTTAGAAAAACAAGTATAGATGAATTGCCACAATTATTTAATGTACTTAAAGGAGACATGAGTTTTATCGGGCCAAGACCAGATTTGCCTGAAGCATTATGCCATTATAATGGTGAAGAAGCTCGTAAGTTAGATGTTAGACCTGGTATTAGTGGTTATAGTCAAGCCTATTATAGAAATTCAATAGCACAATCAGATAAATTTAAAAATGATATTTTTTATATTAATAACATCTCATTTGGTTTAGATATAAAAATATTCTTTGTAACAATTCTAAATGTATTGAAAAGAAAAAACATAAACATAACAAAAAGTGATTTTGCTAAAAATAAATAAATTTTTACCTGTTAAGATTTATTTAGCAGTTAAATAGGAGGTGTTATTAGTGATATCTGGCGAAAAGGTCAATTTAAGAGCACTAAGAAAAACAGATTCACTGAAAATTTTAGAATGGGTTAACAACCCAAAATTAAAATATTTTACAGGAACTATATATCCAGTGTCTGAAATTGAGCATGAAAAATGGTTTGAAAATAAGTTGAATGATAAGATAAACAAGATGTTTGGTATCGAAGAACAAGCTACTAATGAATTCATTGGCATTATTGGATTAAATAATACAGATTTAATTAATAGGAGTGCAGAATTATATATTTATATAGGTGATGAGAATTATTGGGGCAAAGGTCTAGGATCTGATGCTATGAAGACTTTAGTTGAATTTGCTTTTGAAGAATTGAATCTACATAGATTATCGCTAACAGTATTTTCTTATAACACTAGAGCAATTAAAGCATATAAAAAAGTTGGGTTTGAAACAGAAGGAATTATGAGAGATAGTCTTTTTAGGGCAGGAAAATATCATGATAAGGTTTTGATGGCGATATTGAATTATAAAGATAAATTTCAGCTAGGAGAATGATTATATGAAAGAACAGAAGAAGATTATGATTATTGGTGCTGGAATATTACAAGTTCCAGCTATAAAAAAAGCTAAAGAATTGGGATTATATGTATTTGCATTAGATATGAATCCAAGTGCTCCTGGATTTAAACTTGCAGATGAAAGTATCCAGTTAAGCACTATTGATGTTGAGAATGCAGTGCAAAAAGCTTCAAAAATAAGACCACATGCAGTTATGACTTTGGCTAGTGATATGCCTATTAGAACGGTAGCTGCGATAGGAGAAAAATGTGGCTTAAACACAATTTCAATTGAAACTGCATTTAATGCTACTAACAAGGGAAAAATGCGTAAACACCTAAAACAAAAGAATGTTCCCATTCCTAGGTTTTTCGTTGTTTCAAGTCTAGAAGAATATGTTGAAGCATCAAATAACTTTGAAAATAAATTTATTGTAAAACCAGCAGACAACTCAGGAAGCAGGGGAATCTTCTTAGTAGAACAAAAGAGTGATATAATTGAAGCTTTTCAATATGCTAAAAAGCACTCAAGATCAGGTGAGATTCTGTTAGAAGAGTATATGGAAGGACCTGAAGTAAGTGTAGAAGCATTGACAATTAATGGGATGACCCACGTTATAGCTATTACTGATAAACTTACTACTGGAGCCCCTCACTTTGTTGAAATGGGTCATTCTATCCCTTCACAACTTTCCGTTGATATACAACAAGAAATAATAAATGTAACTGTTTCAGCGATAGAAGCTATAGGTATTGATATTGGTCCTTCACACACGGAAATTATCGTCACTAAAGATGGTCCTAAAATTGTTGAATTAGGGGCTAGATTAGGTGGAGATAATATTACAACTCATTTAGTACCTTTGGCTACTGGGATTGATATGGTTGAATGTACAATTCGATTAGCTCTTGGTGAAGATGTAGTTATTCCGAAGAAAAATTATAAAGGGGCTGCAATAAGATATTTAAAATCTTCACAAGGGATACTAAAATCAATTGATTATTTAGAAGAAGCAAAAAACATAAATGGTGTTAAAGAAATAATAATAATTAAAAATATTGGTGAAAGGATTACGGATATTAATAATAGTAATGATAGGATAGGTTATGTGATTACTCAAACTGAATCAGCTAAAAAAGCAATTGATATTTGTGAAAAGGCTGTTAATTTAATTAATATTAATGTTTTATGATTATTTTAAAATTTATATGACTATAGAAATATTAGAATCTTACCTTTGTTATTGAACTTTTAAATAATAGGTAATGATAGCTGTACTTGAATAAAAATAGACAATAAAATATTTGGAAAGGAAGTAAGCGATTTTGAATGTATGGATAGTTTCAGACGGTGAACCTTTACCAACAGATGAAGGGAAAGTAAGGCTTAGAAGGATGGGAATGCTTTCTTCTATCTTAAGTGGAGAAGGTCATGAAGTTCATTGGTTTAGTTCATCATTTCATCATTATAAAAAAGTACAAAGATGTAATGAGGATAAGGATATTACAGTATCAAATAACTTCATAATTCATTTATTAAGAACAAATGGTTATAAAAAGAATATATCATTCCAGAGGATATGCCATTATAAAAATTTAGCTAAAAAGTTTTTATTGTACACTAAATATTATAAAAAGCCAGATATAATTTTAGCTACAATGGCGCCACTTGAACTGTCAAAAGCTGCAATAGGATATGGAGAACAAAATAGTATTCCTGTAGTTATTGATATTAGAGATTTATGGCCTGAAATATTTGATGAGGTGGTACCATGGTGGGGAAAGGTGTTTATAAGACCATATATATTGTCATGCAAAAAGCAATTAGAAATTATACTAAAAAAATCAACTTCTATTATTGGTGTAACGCCGAATTTTTTAAAATATGGATTAAGTATAGCTAAATTAGAAAAAAGAGTATTTGATGAGGTATTTTATACATCATATAAGCCACGTGATTTTTCAGTGCATATGGAAAACTTTGAAGAACAATGGGCTTTTTTAGGGTTAAGAAGAACTGATTTTATTATCGTGTTTTTAGGTAATTTTGGTCGTCAATACATTTTAGAACCAATAATAAACACAGCAGAAAAACTAAAACAATTCAATAATATAAAATTTGTTCTTTGTGGTGTTGGAGAATATCTCAATGATATAAGAAAAAAATCTAGTCATTTAGACAACGTTATTTTACCTGGATGGATTGAAGAAGAACAAATACTTTCATTATTAGCTACTTCATCAATCGGAATTGCTCCTTATAGAAATAGTATAAACTTTACACATAATACTCCAAATAAGTTTGGAGAATATCTATCAGCATCACTTCCAGTGCTTCTAGGAATTGATGGAATTATGGCAGATTTGGTGTATGAATACAATTGTGGTGCAACATACAAAGATGCAGACGAATTAGCATTAATAATAGAGAATCTATACTATGATAAAAAACTTTTAAAAAGTATGTCGGAAAATGCGTATAGATTATATAATGAGAAATTTAATTCTGATAAAGTTTACGTTGAACTCTCAAAGCACTTGCAAGATATAGTAAAAGAATATAACAAATAGGAGGGAAATAAACATGAGTTTAAATTTATTTGAGGCTATTATGAAGAAACAAGAAAAAATCTCTGTAATTGGTTTAGGATATGTTGGACTTCCTTTAGCAGTTGAGTTTGCTAAAAAGTTTGATGTTATTGGTTTTGATATAAATACTAGGAAATTAGAAAAATATTTAAATGGAAATGATGTTACAAATGAAGTAGGGGATGAAGCAGTTAAAAATACAACTGCTCATTTTACAAGTGATGAAAGTAAATTAAGAGACTGTAAGTTTCATGTAGTAGCAGTTCCAACTCCAATCAATAGTGATAAAACACCTGATTTAAATCCAGTAATTAATGCAAGTAAAACTGTAGGAAGAAATCTTACTAAGGGTTCCATAGTTGTATATGAATCTACAGTTTATCCAGGCACAACCGAAGAAATATGCATACCTATACTTGAAAAAGAGTCAGGTCTTAAATTTGGAGTTGACTTTAAAGTAGGATATTCGCCAGAACGTATTAATCCAGGAGATAAAATTAATACATTAACAAAAATAGTTAAAGTAGTATCTGGATCTGATGAAGAATCATTAGAAATTATTTCAGAAGTCTATGGATCAATTATAGAAGCAGGTATCCATAAAGCAGAATCAATAAAAGTAGCAGAGGCTGCTAAAGTTATTGAAAATTCACAGAGAGATATAAATATTGCTTTTATGAATGAACTTTCTATGGTATTTAATAAAATGGGTATAAATACAAAAGCTGTTTTAGAAGCTGCGGGGACAAAGTGGAACTTTCTTAAATTTACTCCTGGCTTAGTAGGAGGTCATTGTATAGGAGTAGATCC
>Ga0182238_1000039_pt1 | contig 51775 bp, 38 predicted proteins | sample hydfrates6_PW_90_FD_132439 | JGI IMG/M metagenome (GOLD analysis project Ga0182238, IMG submission 132439) | Subsurface microbial communities from deep shales in Texas, USA - hydraulic fracturing test 6_PW_90 | ecosystem: Environmental > Aquatic > Deep subsurface > Shale gas/oil reservoir >... | reverse complement strand
TCTACATGATTATTCAACATTAACTGAAGAAAAGATAAATGACCTATTAGACTACTTTTTTGAGCTTCTTCCTGGTTATATCAAGAAATCATTAATGATTTCTAACGCCGAAAGTTGAGTTATAATCTTTTAAGCCTTCAGTAGTAGAAAACTCATTTAACAGTTTATCAAATGACTGTTTAACAACACTTTCCGGTCCATCTTCACTCTCTAAATAATTACCTACTATAGTCTCTGTTTTCAACTCACCAATAGTAGAACATCCTGTTAAAACAAAGCTAAGTGACAGAATGAGAAATAATATTAGAATTATCTTTTTTGTTTTCATAAATTATTCTCCTTATTTATATATTTTTAGTATCTTTAGCTTTTATCTTAGTTAAACCTGCTGAATAAAATTATTACATCTTTCTAAACAGCTTTAAATCTCCAGACTCTGGAAGAAAAATCTTCTTTTAAATAGGGAACTTTGATACCAAAATTCATCAGCTCATCCCCACCATAAATTTCTCCACTATTTAGCTCCTCATAATCCCTCTCAGGATCTAAGCCTTTCAGTTTTAATGTCTCTTCTTTCGGGTTTGGAGTCGCCAGCACCTGATAAAATCCTACCAGCACTTCTTCCTGATCCTGACTGAGATAAGACCAGGCAGTAAAATTGCCTGCAAATGGACTCCGCAGTCGGTAAAAGTCACCAAACTGCACCAGCTCTCTGATCTCCTTATAGTTATTAACCTGTTTTTTGACAGCTTCCATTTCTTTTTCATTTAATTCTGTAATGTCAAGTTCATAACCTAAGTTGCCGAAACTTGCTACATCATAGCGCATTTTAAGTGAGGTACTGCGCTCAACCTGGTGGTTTGGAACTGCAGAAACATGGGCACCCATCGAAGAAGCTGGATAAACCATTGAAGTTCCATACTGGATCTTTAATCTTTCAACTGCATCAGTATCATCACTGGTCCAGGTCTGCGGCATATAATAAAGCATTCCCGGGTCAAAACGGCCTCCACCGCCGGCACAGCTTTCAAACAATACTTCCGGGAATCTGGAAGTAATCTCATCCAAAACTCTGTAGAGTCCCAAAATATAGCGGTGGTTTAACTCACTCTGATGTTCAGAAGCAAGCTCTAAAGAACCATATTCAGTCATCGGTCTGTTCATATCCCACTTAACATAAGAAATATTAGCCTTAGATAAAATAGCAGATACCCGTTCAATGATGTAATCCTGAACATCACTGCGGCTTAAATCTAAGATTAGCTGCTGCCTGGATTCTGATGATTTTCTTTCCGGGACCTGGATGGCCCATTCTGGATGCTCACGGTATAAATCACTGTCTGGAGAAATCATTTCCGGTTCAAACCAGAGACCAAAATCCATCCCCAATTTATTAATTTCCTGAGCTAAATATTCTAATCCTCCGGGCAGCTTCTCTTCATTAACATACCAGTCACCTAAAGAAGAAGTATCATCATTTCTTTTCCCAAACCAGCCGTCATCAAGGACAAAGAGCTCAAGATCTACTTCTGCAGCAGCTGCTGCCATCTCTAATATCTTATCTGTATCAAAATCAAAATAGGTACCTTCCCAGTTGTTGATCAAAACCGGCCGCTGCTTATCTCTATGTTTACCCCTGACCAGTCGGCTTCTGTATAACTGATGAAAGTTTTGAGACATTTTATTTAAACCCTGATCAGAATAATTCATAACAACTTCTGGTGTCTGGAAGCTTTCTCCACTTTCCAAAAGCCAGTTAAAGGTAAAAGAATTAATTCCCATTGTTAATCTTGTTTTACCATAGTGATTGCGCTCTGCCTGGGCGATAAAATTAGCAGAGTAAACAAAACTGAAACCATAGGCCTCTCCTCTGTACTCATCGGTCTCCGGCTCAACCAAAGCCACAAATGGATTCTGCTGGTGGCTGCTGCCCCCTCTTTTGCTGTCGATTCTGGTTATTCCCTGCTCCAGTGGGCGGCGGATAATATCTCTTTCTCTGCCCCAGGCTCCGGAAAGCTGCAGCAGCTCAAAATCTTTATTCTCAAAATCAACACTCATTGAAAGTGCCCTTTTGAGATTGAGCTTCTGCTGACCCTGATTCTTAAAATTAGCTGAGCGGGTAATTATCGGATAATCCTGAAAAATTGTATAGCTTAAAACCACCTCCAGATCAGTCACCTCATCATAGAGGATTATTTCCAGAGTTTCTGCTTCAGACTCTTTTTCAACATAGGTTGAGGGCAGGCCGGCTAATTCTTTTTTGCCACTGTAAATTTGATGATCCTGATATTTTAGGTCACTGATAATTGAGCCGTTTTCTGCTTCGGTTTGATAGGCTGGCTCCCTAAAATCAGACTGGCCGAAAGATGGATATTCGCGGGCTATATTTTCTAAGATAAAGCCCGTATCATCTTTAAGAGCATAAGCCTCATAAGGCCGGTGCTGAGAGATATCATAGCGGTCCAATCTTTCAGCTTTTTCAATTTTTTTACCCCAGTAGAGATGTCCCAGCTGACCATTTTTTAATATTTTAATTACATAACTTATTTCTTCATTTTTTAAATGAAAAACCTTTTGTTCTTCAAAAAAATTAATCAACATTATTCAGCCTCCAATTAATTTTATTTTAGACATAAAACGACAAAATTCGGGTGGTGCACGGTGCCTGAAAGTTCTATTACTGATACTTTTTCAGCTGCAGTATCTTATAGTATAGTTCCTCTGCAGATTCTGCCATCTGCTCAATTGAAGATGACTCTGCCATTTTTCTGGCATTTTGGGCAGTTTCTTCGAAATTTTGAGAATCAGTTAATATTTTTGCCACAGCACTGCTCCATTTTTCAGTATCCTCTTCAGTTTTAAAACCATTATAACCATTTTCTATAACATCATCAATTCCACTTGACTTAACTGCAACCACAGGGTTATACCCAGCCATTGCTTCCAGTAAGACCATCCCCTGGGTTTCAGTGGTTGAGGCAAAAACAAAGAGATCAGCAGCCAGATAATATTTAGCCATTTCTCTGAAGTCTACAGCACCAATCAATTCGATATCTTTTTCCAGCTGATTATCATTAATAAAGTCCTCAATATTTTCCTTTTCAGAACCGCTGCCGATAATGATCAATTTAAAGTTGAGATCACTTTTTGCCTTCAGCTTTTTAATCCCCTCTAAAAGAAAATATAGATTCTTTTCCTGAGAAAGCCGGGAAACAGAGATTAAAAGGTGATCTGCCTCTCCAATCAACTCATCTCTCAGAGCATCAATTTCCTCCTGAGGGCGGTCATAATAATCAAAATCAATTCCGGTTGGCATTACTTTAATAAATCTGCTCACTCCAACATTACGCAGGTACTCTTTTGTAGATTCTGTGGGAGCAAAAACAGCATCTGTATTATTGGCAAAGTTTTTAATTAGAAAATGAGAAAGGCGATTTTTGAAAAACTTGCGCATAAATAAGATATTGGGTACATAATGAGAATATTTTTCCAGACGAGTATGATAGGTAAAAGCAAGCGGCAGATTAAACTTTTCAGCCAGCTTTCTTCCCTTATTCCCCAGCCAGAATGGATGATGAGCATGAACCAAGTCAAAATCTTCTTTTTGAAAATCTCTTTTAATCTGAGGTGAGTAAATATTTGTTACCGGAAAGGCCAGACCCGCTTCTTCATAATGATAAAGTGAATTACAGCGAATAATATTTGATTCATCCTCAGTTTCTTCCTTATATTCAGGTGCAAAAATCTTTACCTGATGTCCTCTTTTCCGCAGTGCCTTCGCCAGACGCTGGATTGAAATTGGAACTCCTCCTATGACCGGAAAGTAGTTATTAGTGAACATTGCTATCTTTAATTTCTGATCCTTAATTTCATGGTTAGCATAGGCAAAATCCCGATAATAATCCACTTCTTTATTGATTTCTCGGTGCAGAATATAAAAGATTGTTAAACCAATAAATAAGACCAGTAAAATATTGATATAATTTGCATAGAAAAAGGACTGCAGTGAAACCCAGATATTAACCAGAAATTTTGAAAAAACACTGGGGTTATTTTCCAGCTGCTCAACACTTACCTCTACTCCACTATCTGAAACATTAACTAAAAGATAGTGATAAAAACTTTTCTGATTGTCAAAAATTAATTCTCCCCCAGCACCTCCGCTGACATAATAATTTACTCCGCCAACTTCTTGCTGATAAAATATTCCAATATTAGATGAAAAGACTGAATCAACATTATAGCTGCTGAATGTTTCCTGATAAAATTTTCTTAAACTTTCTGATTCAATATAACCAGGCTCATCTTCATCTTTAAGATACTCACTTTCGACTTTAAGAGGTGTTTTATTCATCACCACAAATTTTTTCTCATATTCTTCTGCCCGCTCAAGTTCACTCTGCAGCCACTGCTGCTGCCAGTTTAAATTAGTGTTTTCAGTTGTATCCAGAAAAATAAAATAAGAATCATCGATTTGAAAAGAAAAATAAAAGGGACCAAAGTGTTTATAAAAGTTTTCATTGCCCCCATCTCCAATTTCTCTGCGGCCAATAGCAGTTAGAAAGGGAATATTTAATTTTTCTAGAGTTCGGTAAAAAACTCGATATTTACTTTCATCTCCATCCCGCAGGTTATTTCCTGTTGAGAGAATAAAATCCATATTATTTGCTTTAATTTTTTCTAAAATTCGGTTATCAAAAATAGCGATTGAATTTTCAATATTGCCGACAACCGCAAAAGAATATTCTTCGTCATCAATATTATTTTTAATTAAGTCCATATTTCTAACATTTACTGCATTAAAATCCTGAATTGTGTAGGGGGCGTAAATTTTATATGTAAATAAAATTAAAATAATAATGATTAAAATAAATAAATATAGCTTACTCTTCTTCACTATCTATCCCCCCTCTAATTATTAAGAAGAAAAAGACAAAGACACCGATCAGTATACCAATATATTTGCTGAAAAATCTCCAGTAAAAAAGCAGTGGGAAAAGATCGCTCTGATCAACAAATCTTGCAAACAGTAGTGAATAACCACCTTCTGCAATTCCAGCCGCTCCAGGAGTAGGGGCAAAATACATTATAAAAACTACCAGTATCTGCAGAGTTAAAATTCTAAAGAAACTTATCTGGTAACCAAGTCCTCTTAAAATAAGATAAGAAAAAGAAAACTCTGCCAGCAGAAAAATTACTGTAAATAAAAAAGATAAAAAAACATATATTTTCTTACCCTGAATAAAAAAAGCCAGGTCTTCAGAAAATAGCTCCAGGTGCTCAAAAATATATCTGATTATCTTTCTAAATCTCTTTTTAGATAAAAGGTGTTTTGATTTTAAAAAGTAAAAAAACTTATAGATTACTTTCATAATCACTCTCAACTTAAAAATCAATAAATAAAAAATTAAAAAATAAAGTGCCAGAAAAACTCCCAGATAAATAAATACATAATCTCCAGGAAGCAAATTGAGCATTGACTGGTTGCGGAATACTATCAGAGGCACACTTAAAAATAGCATTGTGGCTGATAATAAAGTTCTAATCACAACAGCTGCCGAAGATTTTCCAAGCGGTACTCCTTTTTTCTGTAAAAAATAAACCTGAGCAAAACCTCCACCGGTTGCCAGTGGCGTAATATTGGAAATAAAAATATTAATAAAAACTAATTTATAAACATTCCAAAAAGAAATCTCTGCATTCAGGGTTTTCAAAACAAAATACAATCTCAAACCATCAAAAATAAAATAGAAAAACAGGAGGCTGAATAAGGAAACTAAAATATTTACAGGGAAAGTCAGTAAGACATCAAGATTACTCCCCTGAGAATAGATTCGATTAATATAATACAGAGAAACTGCTGAAATTACAAGGAAAATTGTAAAATATAGAAGCGAATTTTTGATATTAAAATATTTATCTATAAAAGTATTTTGATCTGACATTTTAATTTTCCTCTCTATTTGTAATTACCAGATATGTAAATACAAGCATACCAATAAATATTCCCAGGTATTTTGTGAAAAATCTCCAGAAAAAAAGCAGTGATAAAATATCATTTCTCTCTACTAAGTGCCTGTAAAACAAAATAAAACCTGCTTCTGCTCCACCTGCAGCTCCGGGGGTGGGAGTAAAATACATTATAAAAGCAATTACAGTGTGTAAAAAGATAATATTTAAATAGCTAATCTGATAGTAGCCGAGTGCCCGCAGCAAAAAATAAGAAAAAGAATATTCGATAACTAAAAAAATAATAGTTAAAATAATTGTAATAAAAAGTGACTTTAAATCCTGCTTTACAAATTTAATAATATCGTGTGAAAACAGCTCCAGGTGTTTAAACAGATATCTTAAAATATTTTTATATTTTTTTGAACTGATTAAATTTCTTTTTTTAAAAAAGTTTAAGAGCCTTAAAATAAATTTTTTTAAAAACCTGTTTTTAAATACCAGATAATAAAGCATGGTAAAATAAACTGCTAAAAAGATTATAAATAACAGAATGTATAGTGGACCGGTAACCAAAGAAAAAAATTCCTGATTACTGAGCATAATTAATGGTGCAGCAAATAATAAGATGGTTGAAGAAATAACTGTTCTCAGTACTACAGCAGCAGTTGATTTTCCAGTTTCGGCTCCTGTATCTTGAAGATAATAAATCTGAGCCAGCCCACCTCCACTGCTGAAAGGTGTAACATTTGAAATAAAATATTTTAGAAAAACGGAAAGATACATATCTTTAATTTTTAGTCTGTAATCTAAACTTGAGAGGATATAATAAATTCTCAAGCCATCCAGGCTGTAATAAATTAAAACTAAAGCAATTAAAGTGATTGCACTTTCTAAAGAAAAAGAAATTAAAATCTTTAATTCAGAATCCTGTGAAAAAATAAAATATAGAATTAAAAAAATTGAAGCCGAAATAAATAAAAAGATTAAAAAATAATAGATATATTTTTTAAAGTTAAAATCCTTATAATTAGCCATAGAGCCGCCCCCAAAACTTTAATTCTCTAAAATAATTATATTATAAGATAAGCTGAATGTAAAAAGAGATATTATGACAAATTCTGAGCTGTAATCAGAAAACCGACAGAACAAGTCTGCCGGTTTTTAGAAATTCTATCATTTTATTTTTTTGCAGGAGTCCCTTTCAATAATATTTGTCGGAACAATCGTATGCTGATATTTATCAACCTGACCATTAATAACTCCAATTAAAAGCTCGGTTGCTTTATTTCCTAAAAGATAAATATTGATATCTACAGTTGTCAGCGGGGGAGAAACAATTTTTGACATTGGATTATTGTTAAAGCCGACAATTGAAATATCGTCAGGAATTTTTACATTCATATCATTCATGGCCTGCATTATTGTATAAGCCATGGTGTCACTCATCCCGTAAAAAGCTGTTATCTCCGGATGTTCTTTAATCATCTGCTGAGAAAGCATATATATATTTTGATGATCAGTATTATCAGATTTTAGTATTAGATCATTATTTATTTTTAGACCATTTTTTTTAAAAGATCTTTTATAGCCTTCCAGCCGGTCATTATTCATTATATAATTATCATCACCAATAATCATTGCAATCTTTCGGTGACCATTTTTAATTAAATAATCAACAACTTTTTCACTGGCAGTAATATTATCGTTGTTAACCCAGTAATATTTATCTTTTTCTTCAGGACGACCTACAATAACAAAAGGAAAATTAATTTTAGTTAACTCATCAATTAACTCATCTTCTTTTTTGGCTCTTAAAAGTAAAACTCCATCAATTTGTTTACCTCTTACTGCATTTAAAACTGTCTTTTTTTCCTCTTCTTCTCCATTACTGGTGAGTAAAAGTAGATTGAATCCTTTAGAATGAGCAAGCACACCAATTCCACGTAAAATCTCAGAATAAAATGGATCAGCAAAGGCTTCCTCTGTTGAATAAGGAATCACCAGTCCCAGGTTATGTGATCTCTGTTTAACCAGATTTCGCGCATTTATATTGGGGTGGTAACCTATTTCATCCATTATTTTTCGGACTTTAAATTTTGTTTCTTCACTGATTCGCGAACTGTCATTAATAACTCGCGATACCGTAGATGGCGCTACACCAGCTTTTTTTGCCACATCTTTTAAAGTAGGCATATTGATCAATCCTTATAGTTTAGTTGAGATTAAAATTTAATCTCTATTAATATTATATAACAATTCTACTCAGATTTAAATATAGTAATGAATAATACTCTTAATTTAGCCTAATTCTACTTTTTAACCTTTAACTCCACCAAGTGTTAAACCACCAACTAAGAATCTGGAAAGCAGTAAGAAAATTGCCATAACAGGAATCATAATCAGTACAGAAGCTGCTGCAAATTGAGCCCAGGCAGTATTAAACTGACCGGCTAAATTGGTTAGACCAACAGGTAAGGTATATAAACTGTTGTCTGTCATTACAACTCGAGCTACCATATATTCATTCCAGGCAGTCATAAATGAGAATAAAGCTGTAATTACCAGTGCCGGTTTGGCCAGTGGTAAAATAATCTTATAAAAAGCCTGGAACTGATTTAAACCATCAACCAGTGCGGCCTCCTCAAGACTTTCGGGGATTGTATCATAATACCCCTTCATCTGCCAGACACATAAGGGTAAAGCAGTTGAAGAATACATAATAATCAAACCGATGTGGGCTTTAGCCATTCCTAAAAATGGCACTACAATCGTCTGTTCAGTTAACCCAAACTGGGCTAAAAGTATATACATCGGCAGTAAAAGCATGGTTGCCGGAAACATCTGAGTTAATAAAAAGAATGTTAGCCCACCTTTTCGGCCTGGAAACCTCTTGCGTGAAAAAACATAACCTGCTGTTGAAGCTAAAGAAACTCCTATAATCACAGTGAAAAATGTGACCAGCAGTGAATTTCTGAGCCAGACTAAAAAACCTTTATCAAAAATCAAAGTTCTATAGGCTTCAAAGGTTGCATTATCAGGAATAATCGCCAGACTGGTTGAATGCAGAGAATCTCCCGGTCTTAATGAAGTTCCAAAAACTCTTAAAGCTGGATAAACCGCAATAATCACAGAAATAATTAATATTATATGAAAAACAACTTTCTTCCATGTAGGATCTTTTTTAACTGACATTTAATAACCTCCTTTTAATCTGCATTGATATAGTCGATAAAGCTAATTGCCCAGACCAGTAAAATAACAAAAATAATCAGTGAAAATGCTGCAGCATAACCATAGCGGTAAAATTCAAATGCAGAACGATAGACATGGGTAACTAAAATATCTATTTTGTTGGTTAGAGTATTTTGTGTCAATAGATAAATTACTCTCAGATTATTAAATGTCCAGACAACACCTAAGATTACAGCAGGTAACATAACCGGTTTTAAAAGCGGCAGTGTAATATGTTTAATCTGCTGCCAGTTGCTGGCTCCATCAATTTCTGCAGCCTCATAAAAGTTAGGATCAATACTCTGCAATCCACCTAAGGCAATCATCATCATGAAAGGAATCCCCAGCCAGATATTTACTATCAAAGCTGCACTAAAACCTGTACTGGCTTGACTTAACCAGGCAACTCCAGGCACTCCAATTTTTCTTAAGAGTAAATTTACAGCACCATAGCGGAAGTTAAACATCCCCTTCCAGATTAAGACTACTATATACTGGGGAATGGCCCAGGGTATTACTAATAAAGTTCTATAAATAGATTTAAACATTATATCTCGATCAAGTATAATAGCATAAAAGATTCCAAACCCTACATGAGCTACAACATTAATAACCGTCCAGGCGACTGTTCTTAAAAGAATAATCCAAAAAGAACTTTCCTGTACTATTTGAATAAAGTTTTGAATTCCAACATAGGTTAGCTCATCATTTTGAATGAACTGCCTCATATTATACATATTAAGGTTAGAAAAGGCTAATCTAAAATTATAAAAGAATGGATAAATTACAACAAACAGTACAACTATAAAAGCTGGTAAAAGCATCATATAAGAAAATTTATGTTCTCTCCAAAAATCTTTGAGCGAAAAATTTGATAAGGCTGATGTAAACCTTAAGTTTTCACCAGGTTGACTCATTTAATTACCTCCCTTTTTCAAAAAAGAAAAAGAGGGGTTTAACCCCTCTTTTTAGTTTTAAATTAATTCTTTACTGCATACTCTTAATATTTTCTTCAGCTTCTTTCTGCATCTGTTCTGCAGCTGCTTCAGGAGTTAAGTCATCACTCATAACACTCTGTAAAGCAGGTCTTACAGCATCCCAGACACCTCTCATTTCTGGTACAACAGGCATAGCTTTACCGTTTCTTAACTGTTCAGCTGATCCTTTCATAACTGGATCATTCTGAATTTGTGGTAAACCATAAGCCTGATCATTACTTGGCAGGAAGTTATTATCTACATAAAGTTCCTGAGCTGCAGTACTGGTCATGAAATCAATAAATTTAATTGCAGCAATCTGTTTCTGCTCAGGTAATTCAGTCAGCATAATAAATCCTTTACCACTTGTCATTGGCTGACCATACTTACCGGTTTTTTCGAATCTAGGAATTGGAGCAACCCCAAGGTCGATGTTTTCAGCATTCTTATAACCTTCTATTGACCAGTCTCCATTAATAATAAAGGCAACATTACCTTCTTTAAACAGGCTGTCCATCAGATCATAATCAGATTCTTTTGGTACGATTTCATGCTCAAATTTAAGATCATAAACAAACTGCAGTGCATCTACAGTAGCTTCAGTATTTAAAGTAGGGTTATATTCTTCATCAAATACCCAGCCGTCAAAACCACCGTGGAAAGCAGCCCACCAGAATGGCTCATTTAAGTTATATGCTAAACCATACTTGTCAACCAGGCCGTCACCATCTTCATCAACTGTATTTGCCTTGGCAACTTCAATTAATTCAGACCAGGTCTCAGGAGCTTCGTCAACAATATTCTTATTATACATTAACATCAGATGATTACCCATAGTTACTGGTACACCATAAGTTTCTCCGTGTAAGCTCATACCAGGCAGAGCAGCATCGATATATTTATCTTTCATATCCTGACTCATCAGCTCATCTAATGGCTGAGCAAGTCCCATAATAGAAAATGGACCAATATGATCAAAAGGACTTAATACAAGATCAGGTCCCTGACCACCCATATAAGCAGTTTGAGTGTTCTGTCTTAAATCCTCAACACTACCTGCATGAGTTCTTTCTACAGTAACATTAGTATATTTTCTTTCAAATCTTTCAATCAATGGATCTAAAATCTCAGTATCGATTCTTTCTTCGTCAGCTTCCCAGAGCTTAAGGGTTACCTCTTCAGTAATTTCTTTTTTGTCCAGATCCTGCTGAGCAGCAGCACCTACAGAAAAGATAAGGGATAAAGCTAAAACTAAGATTGAAACTGTGATAATTGACTTTCTCATTAAAAATTCCTCCTTTTAATTTGTTGTGTCTTAACTTAATTCTATGGTAATTTTATTTATAACAACTGGAACTTCAAATTCCAGTGTGTTATCAGAGTAAGAAAACTCACTTAGTTCATTACCATCAACATAAATTGTTTGAGGATCCTTATTTAAATTATTGAAAACCAACTTATAATCTTTAAATTCCTGCTGATAGTTTTCTTCTTTTTTTTCTATATTAAAAATTATCTGATTGTCAGTATACTGATAGTTAAACTCAGTTAGATTGTAAACCCCATTCTGATAGTTGTAGGAAATACCATCATCATCATAAAGACTGTAAGTTCCCAGATTATTATCTTCAGTTAAAAATACATTTAATTCTAGAGTCTCAATCTCTTTTTCATCTACATAATTTAACTTCTGATTAAGCGGAATAATTCTTCCCGCTCTAACAAAAAGTGGTAGAGTATCTAATGGTGCGTCAACTATTATATGCTCTCCGCCCTGATAGATTTCATTTGTCCAGAAATCAATCCATTTTCCTTCCGGCAGGTAGAGCATTCTTTTATCCTGATCCGGCTGGTAAACCGGAGCAGCCATTAAACTCTCACCAATCATAAACTGATCAGATAAATTTTCGCATTTTTTATCTTCCGGGAATTCCATAATTAGCGGCCTCATAACAGGGATACCTGTTTGAGAAGCCTGATAGAAAAGATTATAAAGATGAGTGATAAATTTATACCTCAGCTCAATATATTTTTTTATTATCTTTTCATATTTCTCTCCAAAAGACCACGGCTCCTGAGAAATTGCCCTAACCTCACAGTGGTTTCTAAAGAAAGGAACAAAGGCTCCCATCTGAGTCCAGCGGGTTAGAAGCTCACCATTACTGTTGCCGGTAAAACCACCAACATCTGTTCCGCAGAAGCTGACACCTGACAGACCAAGATTCATCAGCATCGGCATCGCAACTTTTATATGATCCCAGAAACTGCGGTTATCTCCTGTCCAAACAGCAGAATATCTCTGAATACCAGCAAAGCCGGCTCTGGTCAGCACAAAAGGTCTTTCATTGGCAAGACTTTCCTTTAAGCCTTCAAAAGTAGCCTTATCTTCTAAAAACCCATATAAATTGTGGAACCTGCGGTGAGTTCCAGGATCACCATCATTTTGATGCATTACATTAACATCCATGGTGTCTGTTTCATTAAAGGCAGCCGGTTCATTCATGTCATTCCAGATACCCTTAACTCCAAGCTCTACATAATCTTTCTGCAGTCCGGCCCACCAGTCTCTTACCTTTGACTGGGTGAAATCGGGGAAAGCGCAGTTGCCCGGCCAGACTTTATCTATAAAGACTTTACCATCAAGATATTTACAGAAATAATCATTTTCCATACCTTCCTGATAAAGTTTATATTCTGGGTCTCTTTTCACCCCGGGATCAATAATTGTAACGCCCTTAATTCCATTTTCGGCCATATTTTTAAACATTGCCTCAGGATCAGGAAAGCTGTCTTCATCCCAGGTATAAATCTTATATTCGTCCATATAATGAATATCAAAATGGAAGGCATCACAGGGGATTTCTTTATCCCTAAATGTTTTTACCAGCTCATCCACTTCAGCCTGTGGATAATAGCTGTAGCGGGACTGGTGGTAGCCGAGGGACCATTTTGGTGGTAAGGGCATAGTGCCAGTTATTTTTGAATATTTTTGAACTACTTCTTTCAGAGATGGTCCGTTAAAGAAATAGTAGTCTAAATCTCCACCTTCAGCCCAGAAAGAATAGTAATCCTGTCCTTCACTGCCCAGATCAAAAAAGCTTTTATATGAATTATCAAAATAAATACCATAACTGTTTTCAGGACTGTAGGAAATCAAAAATGGTATTGACTGATATAAGGGGTCAGTATCGTCAACATGAGGAACAAAAGTATCATGATTCCACATTTCATAACGTCTGCCCTTTTTATCAAGCCAGCCTGTCTTTTCTCCCAGACCGTAGAATCTTTCGCTGTTCTCAAAAGATTTCCAGGCTCTAACTTTCTGCTTTTTCCAACCCAGAGCGTAATCACTGTGATCCTGATGGATTAGATTACCCTTCTGATCAAAGACACTGAGCAGAAATTTATCTTTTCTAACTTCAAGCCTGAGTGCTTCAGTTTTAATGATTATTTTTTCTTTATTTTCTTCAACTTCAAAATTATCATAGCTTAGACTATGTTCAATCACAGCCTCAGTTGTATTGTAATTAATCGGCTGATTGGAATGAGCCATAATCAATCTAAAAATATCAGCTCTTAAAAATTCTATTGTTAAACTGGCATGTTCAAAATCAAATAAAACTTGATTGGACTTGATTTCATAATTTAGAACACCCTGCAGCTTATGATAATCACTGCTGTCATCTCTGCTTTTGCCCTGAAGTAGAGCTTCACTATTATCCATCAACATAACCCCTCTCAAACTTTAGCTTACTATAATTAAAAGTTATTGCGCAATCGTTTGCACATTTCGACAAAAAAATATTGTCTTTATTTATTCGTAATTTGTTCGTTAATTCAATGTTAATATATTTTTAATCTTTTTGCAAGGGTTTTTTAGAATTTTTTTAGCTAATATGTAAAAATTATGTCAGATCTGATATAATAACTATTAATATAAGGATAATACAAATAGGGGTGAAATAATTTGGATTATACACAAATAAGAAGTGCTTTAAAGAATTGCGAAAAACTCATTTTATTTCAGGAAATCAAAACTAACAGTTTAATTCTCAATTTAAAAGAGAGTTTAAATAATGAAAATAACTCAGAGCAAATCCTGACTGATTTAATCTATCAACTGATTGATTTAAGTATTAGAGAAGGCCTGCAGGGTGATATCTGGCATAATTATCTCAAAAAAATAATTACTGCTTCCGAAAATATTTTTAGTTTAAAGGCTGAAAAAGGTGAAATCACAGAAGATTCCAGCTTATATAGACTGGCAGCTAATGATCTCAAAATTATCAATAAATTATTTGCTTTTTCTTTTAGTGACTTAGCTTCAGCTGCTGGTTTAAAAGAATTTGTGCATCTAAGCGATTTTAAGCTTGCAGATTCTGAACTTGATTTAGAAAAAGAAGGTTTATTTCAGCCGCTTTTTGCCAGCTCTAATCATGAAGACAATCTGGAAGCTCTGCTGGATTTCTACTATCAGCACGGTGCCTCGATATTAAATGAGAGCAGAGCTTTTTACTGGCAGAATAACAAATTAAGCCGGGTTAACAACCCTGATTCAATAACTTTTGCTAATTTAATTTCCTATCAGAACACGCAAAAAAAACTGATAGAAAATACTGAGAGTTTTTTAAATGGATTTCAGGCTCATAATGTCCTCCTCTATGGAGACAGTGGGACGGGAAAGTCATCTTCAGTCAAGGCTTTAGTAAATAAGTTTTATCAGCAGGGACTGCGCTTAATAGAAATCAGCAGCTCCCAGATCAAGGAATTACCTGCCATTCTTGAATACTTAAACGAGCGCGGCCTTCATTTTATTATTTTTATGGATGATCTTTCTTTCGAAGAATTTGAAACTGAATATAAATACCTAAAAGCAGTTATGGAAGGCGGTATTGAATCCCGACCGGATAATGTCCTCTTCTATGCCACCAGCAACCGCAGACATCTGGTCAGAGAAAAGTGGCAGGACCGGGAATCTGAAGTTCATGAAAATGACATTTTAAATGAAAAATTATCACTTTCCGAAAGATTCGGTCTGACCTTAATGTTCAGCAACCCCTCTCAGGCTGATTATCTAAAGATAGTAAGAAAACTGGCTGCCCAGGCAGATCTCAAACTTAAAAATAGTGAGCTGGAAAAACGTGCTCTCCAGTGGAGCAAATGGAATAATGGCCGCTCAGGGCGCACAGCTCGCCAGTTTATAGATCAACTAAAAAAAGAAATGCACTGGCAAAAATAGCAGAATTTAAAAATAAAAAAAATTAAGCTCAAAATCAAATACCATTCTTTAAACTTAAACAGCTTTTTAACTGTTATTTTTAAAGAACGGTATCTTAAGTATATTTACCTGTCAGATTTAATTATAGTTAAAGTTAATATTTTACTTTGGAATTGGATATAATTTACCGCCGTGACTTTCTAAAAAGCCTTTTAATTCTTCTAATTCTGCTTCGGAAATTTTTAAGTCTTCGTCATTCTCTTCATAGATATCTAAAGCAAGATCAAGCATCCGGTTATCACCAGGGCTGACAGCTGTATCTACATTCTGAGACAGGGTAAACTTAAGTGCCAGTTCAGCCAGGCGGTCATTATCATAAATCGGTTTATACCAGGTATTATAATTATTCTGACGCCCATCCTGCCACTGTCGCTGTGCCAGAGCTTTGATTGCAATGATGCCCATCTCTTTTTCTCTGGCCTTTTTAATTACTTCAGGACCCTGATTGTAATTAAACCAGTAGTTCCAGTTGATCGGAAACATCACTGTATCAAAATCGTAACTTTTTATTAATTTTAGGGCTGCCCATTCTTTATGAGCGGAAAATCCAATATTTTTAACTAAACCCTCTTCTTCTGCTTCGATGATTGCCTCCAGTGCTCCCCCTTCTCCCAGAGCGCTGTTTAAAGCATCCTCATCTGTAACCTCGTGCAGCTGGTAGAGATCAAAATAGTCAGTGTCCAGCAGTTTCAGTGATTCTTCCATATCTCTTCTTACCTGATCCTTTGTTTGACCTGGTTCAGTTTTATTTGCCAGATAGACTTTATCTCGAAACGGCTTAAGTGCCGGCCCCAGAATATTTTGAGCATTTCCGTAAGTGGGTCCCACATCAAAAAAGTTAATCCCCTTCTTGACTGCAGTTTCTACAATCCGCTTTGCTTCTTTTTGAGGTGTATCCATTAACATTATGCCGCCGAAACTTATTTCAGAAACATTTAAACCTGTTTTTCCAAGTTTTCTAAACTTCATAAATTATTCACCCCTTCTTTATACTTCTTACTTATTCTCTATATGCAATAATAATACATTTAAAGAAAAATAACAAGGAGCCTGCTCTATTAGAACAAACTCCCTTAATTAATTTATTCTTATTTTTTTAATTTAATCTTTACTGTGGCCTCAACTTTGGCAGCTAACTTTAAACCAGGGTAGCCAAAGTATGGTTCTCCATTTTCCTGCCAGAAGATTTCCTGAATTCTGCCGTGGCGGTTGGGATCATAAAGTGGATTACCCTCAATTTTTTCGTAAGATCTGGCATGATAGACCAGCAGATCTGTAGCTCCATCCTCCGATTTGGTAAACGAATTATGACCGGGGCCATAAAGAGATGTAGCTTCTGAAGTCTCTAAAACAGGTTTTTCAGTTTTTGTCCAGGAACTGCGGTCCAGTAGATCACTGTTTTGATCGACAGTTAAAAGCCCCATACAGTAAGGTGCCCCTGTTTCACTGGCAGAAAAGCTAACAAATATTTTACCATTTCTTTTGATTACCGCCGGACCTTCATTTACATCAAAACCAATTTGTTCCCAGTCATATTCGGGTTCTGAAAGTAAATGCTGTTTTTTTATAGTCCAGGGGTTTTCCATTTCTGCAATATAGAGATTAGAAATAGTGTCATCTGCAACCTTTTGAGCCCAGATTAAATATCTTTTACCCTGATGTTCAAAAGTTGTTGCATCAAGACTGAAGCTCTCAAACTCAATATTTATCTCACCTTTTTCGACCCAGTTACCTGTAAGTGGATTATCGTCCTGACATTCCAGAACATAGGGACGGATAGCCCAGACATCGTCTTCTCTGCCGGCAGCATAATATATATACCATTTACCGTCAATATAATGAAGTTCTGGAGCCCAGATATGTTTACTCATTTCTCCCTCATCATATTTTTCCCAGAGCAGATATTCTTCTGCCTCTTTTAAGTCACTTATCTTTTTGGCTCTCCGCAGAACAATTCGATCATAATCAGGATAAGAACCGGTAAAATAATAGTAGCCATCACTGTGCTGATAGATATAGGGATCAGCTCTCTGCTCTACCAGCGGCTCCGGATAATTAAGCTGATTAATCTTTCCTTTAACCAATATTTCCCCTTCAGTTTTTAGCTTATCTAAGTTTAAAGCTTCCCAGCTGACACCACGATAGCTGAATTTATCATCAAGATAAATTTTTACTTTTTCAGGCAGCTTAATTTCTGCCGGGTCTGAGGCTGTAATTTCCAAACTTTCAATTTCTGTAATCTGATCAGTGTAATTATTCATTTTTAGCCCCACCTAGTTTAAAGTAATTAAAGTTACAGAAGCAGCCGGTAGTTTTGCCTTGAGTTGATTTTCAGCTAGTTCTACTGCTTTTAACTCCTGCGGCTTTAAATTTTCTGGATTTTCAAAGCTGTTGTGGGCATTTAATTTATCTGCAGTTAAAACTCTGGCCTTAACCTGAGATAGGTTCAGCTTGTCTGCAAATAAGTTTGTATCTAATTCGATCTCTTTATTGGGATCTAAATTACAGACAGTAATATTAACTTCGCCTGCTTCATTAACAGAAGCAGAAGCATTTAGGGCTGGAATTTCCTGATCTTCAAATTTGTAATTTTCACTCTCCAGATCAAAGTGCAGTAGATCTGCATCTTGATGAACTTTATACATTTCAAATACATGGTAGCTCGGAGTTAAGATCATATCTTCCTCATCAGTTAAAATCATTGCCTGCAGAACATTGTTAGTCTGGGCAATATTGGCCATTTTAACCCGGTCAGCATGCTGATTAAAAATATTTAAAGTTACTCCAGCTATCAGCGCATCCCGCAGTGTATTCTGCTGATATAAAAAGCCGGGATTAGTACCGGGCTCAACATCATACCAGGCTCCCCATTCATCAACAATCATAGCAATTCTTTTTTCCGGGTCATACTGATCCATAATTGCCCCGTGTTTTTTAATCAGTTCATCCATTTTAAGGGCTTTCTTTAAAGTGATAAACCATTCATCTTCTTTAAAATCAGTTGCTGAACCCTTTCCTTCCCAGAAATCACCGGGAATTGTATAATAATGAAGACTTAAGCCGTCCATCTGGCGGGCTGCATTTTTCATTAAAACTTCGGTCCAGTTATAATCATCTACATTGGCTCCACAAGCAATCTTAAAAATTTCATTATCCCCGTGGCTGCGGACATAGGTCTGGTAATTTCGGTACTGATCTGCATAATATTCGGGCCTCATGTTACCACCACAGCCCCAGTTTTCATTACCAACACCAAAATATTTTAAATACCAGGGTTCTTTTCGACCATTTTCTTTTCTCCAGTCTGACATGGGTGATTCACCATCATGGGTAATATAGTCTACCCACTCCTGCATTTCTCTAATCGTACCACTGCCCACATTACCGGATATATATGGCTCAGCATCTAAGAGATCACATAATTCCATAAACTCGTGAGTTCCAAAATGGTTATTTTCAGTTACATTACCCCAGTGAGTATTAACAATTGTTGCTCTTTCTTCTCTGGGACCAACACCATCTTTCCAGTGATATTCATCAGCAAAACAGCCTCCAGGCCATCTTAAAACTGGGATATCAATCGCTTTCAGGGCTTCAACTACATCTGTTCTAATTCCATTTTGGTTAGGAATCTCCGAATCTTCTCCAACCCAAAAACCCTCATAGATACATCTACCCAGGTGTTCAGCAAAATGTCCGTAAATATTTTTATTTATCTTTTCTTTCTTTTCGTCTAAGTTAATATTTAATTTATTCATACTTGCCACTCCTCGTCATATAATCAGCTCTTAGTTTTATAAAGAATCCAGTTTCCATTTCTGACTGTCTAAATCTTGATCCTCTTTTTGAACTAAATAATCATCTTCCAATTTAGTTAAAGCTTTACCGCTATTTCGATTTATAATTTTATAGATATTATCTCTTAAATTAATCAATTCCCATTCCTGACAGATATGGCGGGTGTTACTCCACTGCTGAATATTGGCACCATCAGATTTATCAGCATCTCCTACTTCTAGATATAGGAGACTGTTTCTGTTTTGAATCCTGTAATATTCGGCATCTATCGGATAAATCAGCCAGTGATTGGTATGGGCTTTTTGATTGTTATTACAGATAATTCTAGCTCTGGCTTCAGTTTTGGCAGCTTCTACTGCTGCAGTTTTCTGATTTTCTAAATTTTTAAGCTTATAATATGAATTAATTTTTAAATCATAATTTTTTATTTTGGGCCAGCCGTCTTCCCAATCGAGTTCCTTAATAAAAAATCTATATTCCCCGCTGTGGCGGTGGTAGGCATGATGAACTAAGTATTTATTTTCGAATAGATCCTGACCACCATATCCTGTGAATTCTCGATCAGCAGCAGCTAAGATACTGCCCCCTTTATCCATTAAAGAAGTCCCATCCTGATCATAATAGGGACCGGTTATTGATTCAGCTCTACCGCAGGCAATTTTATAGTCACTTTTATTTCCCCGACAGCAGTGGTCAATCGAGGCAAAAAGATAATAATAGCCATCTTTATAGGTTAAAGTAGGTGCTTCAATACCTGCCGGCCTTTTCCCTACCATCCTGTGGGCTAAAGAATAAATTTCACCTTCCGGTTTCATTGTTTCTTTATTTAATTCTGTCAGCTTTATTCCATCAAACCAGGAACCAAAAACAAGCCAGGGTTTTCCCTCTGGATCTATAAAAAGATTGGGGTCAATACTGTTAAAATGCTGGTCCTGAGTAGAAGTTATTACAAGTCCTTCATCCTGCCAGTCTGCAGCTTCTATACTTTCTGCTGAAAGCAGTCCGATTAAAGAATTTTTAGTTCCAAATTCTGAAACAGAATAATAAAGCCACCATTTGCCATTAAAATATTCAAGATCCGGAGCCCAGGCATCATTTTCGCGGTCAAAATTTTCTACATAATCGCCCCACCAGGAAAGTGCTTCATTTAAAATTGAATCCTGACTGTGCCATTCACTTAAGTTATTAGAAGATTTAAACCCAATTCCCTTACCTGTATGGACCAAATACCACTGATCATTTTCTTTTACCAGTGCCGGATCATGTGCCTTTAAATCGCCTTTCAATTCAATATTTAAGTCAAATAATTTATTTGTCATCAATATTACCTCCCGGAAATTTAAATAATAAAACAGGCTATCAGCTTCGAGTAAATATTTCAAATAGAAAGATTTTTCATTATTATTTTATTTCTATATAAAAAGCTGATAACCTTTTATATTTCATTATTTATTTGGATAATCTAATAACATTCCAGGATAGCTTAGGTAATTCAGCTGTTAAAGTATTACCCTTAACTTCTGAACTGCCATTTTTATGAGGCTTAACATTGTCCGGATTGTCTTCTGTATTAACTGCTTTAAGATCTTCATGTTCCAAGACAATATGTTCAACAATTTGATAGTCATCAAAGCCATTTAGCTCACTTTCTAATTCTAAGGCAGATTCAGTATCTCTGTTGACAGCAAATATTGTCAGCTCTTCTTGATCTTCATCAAAAACTGTTACCTGATCCAGTAGAGCAACATCTTTAAAATCTTTACTGTCATAAGTTGGAGAAGTTACTCTGCTTTCTAAAACAGTACCTCTACCAAACTTTGAAGCGTGATAATATGGATAAAAGATTGTCTGTCTCCAGCTGCCGCCATCTTCGCTGCTCATAATTGGCGCAATAACATTAACCAGCTGAGCCTGATTGGCAATTTTAACACGGTCTGCATGTTTCAACAGGGTAATTAGTGTTAAACCAACAACCAGCGCGTCTTCAAAATTATAAATATCCTCCAGCTGTGGTGGGGCAACCTGCCAGGGTTCTCTTTTCTTATCTGCATCATCAGAATGATACCAGACATTCCACTCGTCAAATGATAAGTTGACAGTTTTATCACTATTTTTCTTTGCTTTTACATAATCACAGATTGCTGTAACAGAATGAATAAAGTCATCCAGACTTTCTGTCTGTGCCAGGAAGTTTTTAATATCATCTTCATCATTGCGGAAGTACTGATGTAAGGAAATATAATCAATATGTTCATAAGTGTGTTCTAAAACTGTTGCCTCCCAGTCACCAAAAGTAGGCATCTGACGATAGGAACTCCCGGAAACAACCAGTTCAATTTCAGGATCCAGTCCCTTCATAACCTTGGCAGTTTCTAATGCCAGGCGGCCGTATTCATCTGCTGTTTTGTGACCGATCTGCCAGGGCCCGTCCATTTCATTACCGAGACACCAGGTTTTAATATTATAGGGTTCTTCTCTGCCGTGCTCTTTCCTCAGATCACTGTAGTAGCTGCCGCCTGGGTGGTTGCAGTATTCTAAATAATTACGGGCAGCATCAATACCGCGGGTCCCTAGGTTAACTGCCATCATTACATCGGTCCCGGCTTTTTCTGCCCACTGCATAAATTCATTGGTGCCGACTTCATTTGTCTCCACAGTTCTCCAGGCAAGCTCCAGTCTGTTTGGTCTGTCCTCTACCGGACCAACTCCATCTTCCCAGTTGTAGCCCGAAACAAAATTCCCACCTGGATAGCGGATAATTGGAGGGTCAATTTCTTTAATTAATTCCAGTACATCTTCTCTAAATCCATTTTCATCTGCTGTTGGGTGGTCTGGCTGATAAATTCCTGTATAAACAGCCCGGCCCAGATGCTCAATAAATGAGCCAAAAATTCTCTCGTCAACCTCACTAACTTTAAAATTGCGGTCTAAATAAACTTTTGCATTCTTTTTAGTCATCTACTCTTCTTCCCTTCTCTTAATAATATTTTTTTACTATGCTTTCTTTTCAACTAAATCACTATAACCTGCCAGCTCAAGTTTTTCTGCAAAATGACAGGCTGCAAAATGTTCTCTATCTTCGTCAATTATCTTTAAAGGTGGTTCTTCCTTTTGACAGATATCCTCCGCGTAAGGACAGCGGGGGTGAAGATTACAGCCGCTGGGAGGATTAGAAGGATCAGGAACAATTCCATCAATTTTTCCCCTCTTCTTTTTAGATCTTGGATCACCCTCCGGAATTGACTGCAGTAAAATTTCTGTATATGGATGTAGAGGATTATCATAGAGGTCATCAGCTGAAGCAATCTCCACAATTTTCCCCAGATACATAACCATTACTCGATCACTGATATGTTCAACCACACTTAAGTTATGAGCAATAAAGATATAGGTTAAACCCATCTCTTCCTGCAGTGACTCTAAAATATTTAAAATCTGAGCCTGAACTGAAACATCGAGGGCAGAAACCGGCTCATCACAGACTATGATTCTTGGATTTAAAGTCAAAGCTCTGGCAATACCAATCCGCTGACGCTGACCGCCGCTAAACTCATGTGGATAGCGGTTTAAGAAAAACTCACTTAATCCAACCTGATCTAAAAGATCCTTAGCCATTTCTGTTCGTGATTCTTTAGTGCCGATTCCGTGGATTTCAAGTGGTTCAACGATAATATCTCTGACAGACATTCTTGGATTTAAAGAGGACATCGGGTCCTGAAAAATCATCTGAATGTCCTTTTTATATGAATAAAATTCCTGATCATCAATTTTAGTTAAATCTCTCCAGTCACCAGCTTCATTTTTATATTCAATTGTTCCAGCTGTTGGTTCAACAAGTTTCATTAGTGTTTCTCCAGTAGTAGATTTTCCACAGCCAGATTCTCCAACCAGACCGAGGGTTTCTCCCTCTTTTAAAGTAAAGCTGACACCATCTACAGCCTTAACCTGGCCGACTACTTTTCTGAAGATACCTTTTTTAACTGGAAAGTATTTTTTCAGGTCATTAACCTTTAAAATCAACTGATCATCCTTCATTATTTTCTCCTCCTTCCTCATAAAGCCAGCATTTTGCCTGGTGGCCGCCGCCTAAGTCAAAAGTTGGTGGTTCTTTTTTAGTACAGATATCCATTCTGTGCGGACAGCGTGGTGCAAAATGACAGGCATCTGGCAGATTATAGATCTGAGGTACTGAGCCGCTGATTGGTTTTAATTCTTTTTTGCGCCCAATCTTCGGAATGGACTGCAGCAGCCCCTGTGTATAAGGGTGAGAAGGATTGTAAAATAATTCTTCTACCTCTGCTACTTCTACTACCTTACCTGTGTACATAACTACAACTCGATCTGAAATTTCACCAATTACATCCAGATCATGAGAAATAAACATTATTGACATCTGATATTCCTGCTGTAGCTCTTCCATTAATTCTAAAATCTGAGCTTCTACTGTAACATCAAGCGCAGTTGTTGGCTCATCAGCAATCAGCAGGTTGGGATTGGAAGCTAAAGCAACAGCAATCATTGCCCGCTGATTCATTCCTCCACTCAGCTGATAGGGATAATCATTGATTCTCTGTTCTGCTGGAGAAATACCTACCTTCCTCAGCATTTCTATCGCCATTTCTCTGGCTTCAGCTTTATCCACATCATGGCTGAGCATAATTCCCTCCATAATTTGAGAGCCGACTGTATAAACAGGACTCAAAGATGACATCGGATCCTGAAAAATCATAGCTGTATCTTTGCGCCGAATATCTTTCATCTTCTTTCCTGTTCTTTTGAGTTTTGCTATATCAACAACTTCATCTTCGCGGTGCAGTTTGATCTCTCCCCCGTGGATTTTACCCTTAGGCTGGGGAACAAGATTTAGAATAGAAAGTGAAGTAATACTCTTACCACAGCCACTTTCTCCAACTATACCTAGAGTTTCTCCTTTATATAGATCAAAACTTACACCATCAACCGCTTTGGCAAGTCCTCTTCTTGTATCAAAATAAGTTCTTAAATTATCAACTTCCAGTAATATATCATTATTTTTCATAATTATTTATCCCGCCTTTATCTGCAATATTTCTGCAGTATTAATGATATGGATCTGCAGCATCTCTTAAGCCATCACCAACAAAGTTAAATGCCAGTACAGCAATAATAACAAAAATACCGGGTATAAAATACCAGGGATAATCAGCTACAGCTCGTACATTTTGTGCTTCCTGAAGTAAAACACCCCAGCTTACTGCAGGTGGTCTAAGTCCTAAACCTAAGAAACTGAGTGCAGTCTCACCAATAATCATGCCAGGAATTGCAAGGGTCAGGTTAACCAGAATATAACTCATACAGTTGGGAAGTAAATGCTTAGAAATAATTCTTCCACCTTTAGCCCCAGCTGCTCTGGCTGCCTTAACAAAGTCTTCTTCTTTTAAGGAAAGTATCTGACCTCTTAGTACACGTGCCATTCCTACCCAGCCTGTTAGAGATAAAATCACTGTAATTGCAAAATAAACCTGGATAACAGTCCAGTCCTGTGGTAAAGCAGCACCAAGTCCCATCCAGAGTGGGATTTTAGGAATAGCTAAAGTAAACTCAATCACTCTCTGAATAAAGTTATCAACCATACCGCCCATGTAACCGGAGATACCTCCCAGCAGTAAACCTAAAACAAGGCTGACAGATATACCGATTAGTCCAACTGTCAGTGACAGGCGAGCACCGTGGATAGTTCTGCTGAAAACATCTCTTCCCAGTCCATCAGTTCCAAAGAGAAAGATTTGAGTTTCAGCTGAACCAAAAAGCTTGAGATTTGTTTCGAATAGACCCATAAATTTATATGTATCTTCTGTACGATAAATAAAATCAACGGGTATTTTCTGACTCTCATCTACTGTATATTCCATGGCCAGTGTCTCCATATTTCTTTCACCAACAACTGGGTGGACATAAGGAGTAGAAAGCCCGTCTTCATCGATGAATTTAATTGTCTGAGGAGCAATGTTCTGGTATTCAGAAAATCTTTCATTTGGATTATAGGGAGTTAAAAAACCTGCAAAAAGTGCACTTACATATAAAATTATTAAAACTACAATTCCACCCATGGCAAGTTTATGATTTTTAAACTCCTGCCACATCAGCTGCCAGTGAGATTTTGCTTTAAAGGGATCTCCCATAGTAATTTCTGTATCTTTTGTAATTTTTTCTTGTTTTTTAGGGTTATTCACTAAATTTCCTCCTTTCTAACTTCAGTTAATCAATCATAACGAATTCGGGGATCAACTAAAGCAAGTAAAATATCAGATAATAAAGTACCGATTAAGATTAAAACAATATTTATAAAAATAATTGTTCCGGCTAAATACATATCCTGTATTTTTAAAGCATCATATAATTTTGGTCCAAGAGTAGGGAGTCCAAGTACAATACCGGCAATTGTTCCTCCAGAGATAATCTGCGGTAATAACCAGCCAACTGTACTAATTAAAGGGTTAACAGCAATTCTGGCTGCATATTTAATAATTACTTTAATCTCATCTACACCCTTAGAACGAGCCATCTGAATATATGGTTGACGTAATTGATCCAGCATTTCAGCTCTCATTATTCGGATTAAACCGGCCATTCCTGCTGTTCCAACCACCACAACTGGAACCCAGATCCGCTTTAGAACCTCTGCTATTTTTGCCAGAGTCCAGGGTTCACCCATATAGGCTGCAGGCATTAAACCGGATAAATTAACTCCAAAGAATCTTAATCCCGTAAACATGATTATTATCGCCAGTAAAAAGTTTGGAATTGAAACTCCTAAAAAACCAAAAAAAGTAAAGAAATAATCTCCAAAAGAATACTGTTTGACGGCTGAATAAATACCAATGGGAATTGATAAGATCCAGGTAAATAATAAGGTTAAAACTGAAATTAAAATTGTAAAACCTATTCGCTCCTGAATTACATCCATAACCGGCCTTTCTTCACTGAAGACCATCCCAAAATTTCCACTTGGAAAGCCTTTAACCCACTTCCAGTACTGTTCATAAATTGGATCATTTAAACCATAACGATCTGCCAGAGCGTCAGCCCGGCTTTGTTCAACTTCTCCACCCATTCTCTGTAAATTAGCAAGATAAGAATCTATGTAACTTCCCGGTGGTAAAGTTATAATTAAAAATGAAACCATAGAAATTAAAATAATCATTGGAATCATAATCATTGTTCTTCTTAAAATATAACTTAACAATATTTTCCCTCCTTTAAAATCAGCTTAAAATAATTTTAAATTTGTAAAATAAATTCCAGATACTAAATCGTAAAATATATTTAGTATCTGGAATAATTTAGATTGGTCTAAATCAGCTTTTATATTATTTTATATTAGCTGTCTTCAGATAATGCAGTTTACTCTTCTGGATTTTCCCAGTAGAACTGTTCAACATATGCATTTCTGGTAGCACCAATACTGGGGTTATCTCCAACTTTTCTTACATTTCTAAGACCGTTTTTAGATACCCCAACATGTCCAGCCATACCAACTGTTCCAATAGATGGAATTTCTTCTGCAATCTTATTACCAATATAATTTAATAAAGTAATCTGATTTTCAGGAGTAACATGATCCATCATATGACCATTTTCATACCATTCAATGATATCTGCAGGTGGCTCAACAGCCAATTCTCTTCTGCCTTCAGGAATTTCTTCTGCAGGCTTTCTTGTTCCATTATAAGGATCATAGTCTAAGAACCAGTTACCATAACCGTTAAATGTATCTTCTGCAGGTACATACTGATCCCATGGAGGTAGAGAACCTGTCATAAAGGTAGTTGAAATCTGTGTTCTACCTTCCCAGATCTCTGCAAAGAATAATCCTTCTTCTACAGAATCAAAATTGACATTAATTCCGATGTCATTCCAGAATCCTTCAGCCATTTGTGCTGTGTTCATAGCCACTGCTCGGGAAGAGTTACCTAAAAGCTGCAGTAACAGGTCATCACCATTAGGTTTTTCTCTCCAGCCATCTCCATCCTGGTCGACAACTCCCATTTCATCGAGTAATTCTCTGGCTCTATCTGGATCATATTCAGCATAAGCTGTTGCCCATTCTTCATTATAAGCTTCTTCTGGAACTGTACCCGGGTGGTAAGCAAGCTGTCTTTCTTCACCCTGTCCCATAAATACTAATTCTTTTATTTCACTTCTATCTAAGGCTAAGGATAAAGCCTGACGGAATCTTACATCACCCAGAATTTCCCACATATCTTTTGCATTTACAGGCTGCTGCTGAACAGAGAAAGTTACTCTGCTGGCCCATAATGAGTCACCAATCCAGGCATTATAATTTCCATCTTCTTCACTAGATTTCAGAGTAGGGTAATCTGAGAATGATAAGAAAGAACTGATATAGTCAATTTCCCCTGATAAAACATTCATTAATCTAGCCTGTGCATCAGGAGTGTAAATAGTTCTCTGCTCATCAATATAGGGCAGCTGATTACCTTCAGTATCTACTTTAAAGTAATATGGGTTGCGTTCGTAAATTCTACCGGTTGAAGTAACCTGTGTAGGAACCCAGGCAGATAATACAGGTCTGCCAACTGGCTTAGGATCAAAGAATTCCCAGGACAGTCTATTGTTGAAATACTGAATCCAGCTGTCAAAACCTTCTTCCTGAGCAAGTTCATCTGCATCTTCATTATAATCAAGATGGAACTGCTTCATGTAATGAGAAGGTGGGAAGAATTCTAAACCTGCATACCAGGTTGCATCCATAGCTTCGTGGAAGTTATAGTTAGGAATTGCAAAAGTAAACTTAGCTGTATATTCGTCTACTATTTCTAATTCCATGATTTCTCCACCAGGACGGAAGGCAATAGGTACTGCAGTTGTTAAACTTTCGTTAAGTAAAATATCTTCATACCAGAACTGCAGATCTTCAGTAGTTAAGTCATCACCATCAGACCATTTTACTCCTTCTCTTAAATAAAGAGTAAATGTTCTACCATCTTCACTGTATTCCCAGTCCTTAGCAAAGTTTGGAATGGTAATTAAGTTGTCAAAATCTCTATTTTTAAGTAAAGGTGTTTCCACTAAAACATGACCATTAACCCCTAAACCTTCAGGTCCAAACTGAGTAAAGGTCATGCTGCCGCCATAATTTCCGATTTCTTCTTCCGGCTGAACAACTACCGGTTCTTTAGGTAGTCTTTCTTCTACCGGAGGTAATTCACCAGCTTCAACTTTTTCTTTTAACATAGGTGCTTCGTTAAATTCCGTGATTCCAGATTCAGAAAATGGTACAATTCCTGATACAGGATTTTTAGCAGCCTCTTCTCCAGCTCCAGCAAAAGCAGTTAGTGAAATACTCATTATTAAAACTGTTAGAAAAAATACTTTTGTAAATTTCTTCATTTTTTCCTCTCCCTTATAATTATAAATTTTGAATCTTAAATCTGATCAAGCTTGATACTGCTTTTTGTTGATTATCCACCTCCAGATTTAATTAATTTGCTCATTAAGTGAAATTATAAGGTTATAAGCGTTTGTTTTAGTATTGATTAAAGAACAATTGATAAATTCAACTTAATAGTACTTATTACTACTCTTATAGACTTCTAATCTTAAATTAAAAGTTGAATAGAAACTTTAGTTCTTTAATTTTCACTAAAAGTATAGCATATATTTTAGATTAATGTCAAATTAATATAATTAAATAATCTAACAATTTTAACGATTGTCTTATTATCCCTGTTAAATCAGCGCTTAAAATTATATTTTTTATTTTTTCTATATTTTAGTATTGCATAAAGGAAAAAGATTATTAAATTATTTATTAAAACAAATGCTTAAATTTGATTTTTTATTGATTTTGTTTTATAATTGACTAAAATAAATAATGTTTGGGGGGAGAATTTTGATTTTAATTGATAATTTAAGAGATGGTTTAAATACTTTTAAAGCTCTGAGTTCAGAATCCAGAATTAGAATTTTGGAATTATTATCTGAATATCACCAGCTCAATATGAATGAGCTTGCGGAAAAGTTGGGATTAACAAACGGTGCAATTACCTCTCATGTCAAAAAGCTTGAAGAATGTGGACTGATAAAAGTTTCAACTGAGTCTGCAGCCAGAGGTAATCAAAAATTATGTTATTTACACGAGGATAAACTTATCTTTGACCTAAAAAAGAAAACAGAAGAAAAATTTTATGAATCTGAAATAGCAGTTGGTCATTTTTCTGACTATGATGTCTATCCCACCTGTGGTCTGGCCAATAAGGATCATATAATTGGTGAAGTTGATGATCCGAGTTTCTTTGCTGATCCGGAAAGAATAAATAGTCAAATTTTATGGTTTACTAAAGGTTTTATTGAATACAGACTGCCAAATTATTTAAAACCGGGACAAAAACTTACAGAAATTCAAATTTCAATGGAAATAAGCTCAGAGGCTCCTGGTGTCTGCAGTGACTGGCCATCCGATATCTTCTTTTATTTAAATGATCAGGAACTGGGCAGCTGGACAAGTCCTGGTGATTTTGGAGAGACCAAAGGAATTTTCACACCTTCCTGGTGGTATCCCAACTGGAATCAGTATGGTCTGCTAAAATTACTTTCAGTTAGTAAATACGGAACCTTTATCGACGGATCAAAAATTTCCGAAGTTACTATTGATCAACTGGAGCTTGACCATAAGAGCAATTTTAAATTTAAAATTGCTGTTCCAGAAAAAGCTGAAAACAAGGGCGGCTTAACTATCTTTGGTGAGAATTTTGGAAATTATAATCAGAGTATCTATGTAAGGCTAATTTATAGTTAAACCATGAGAAACTCAGTTCTATCACTTTAAATTAGTCAGACAGTTCGATTAAATATATTTTACGAGGTGTAGTGCACTAATGATGTATAATCAGGATCAATTTATAATTAAACTCGGCAGAAAAGCAACAATAAGTGGACTAATTGGTTTTGGGTTAGGACTTGCTGCTGCTTTTTTACTTTCTTTTTCGAAAATAGCTGTAGTTTTCACAGCTATTATTTTTGCTTACTTTTTTACTTCTTCTTTCTGGGGAATACATAATTTAAAAATGTGGTTCAACAAATACCGCTATCGAATGCCGCAGTACCTCTGGTATTTTCTAAATATTTTTGTCTATTTAGGTGGGGTTTTTGTTGGTTTGGTTGGTTATGGTTTTATTGAGCACTTTCTGCTCTTACTGGCAATGGATCAGCATAAAAAGGGAACCGGTTTAATCGGTGCCCAGATTATACTCCTGCCCTATGTGGGTAAGATTTATGCTGATAAAATTAATTACCATTATTAAAATTTTCAGCTGGAACTTGACCATTTAATTTATATTTACTCTATAAAATTAATAAATTCGGCAGTTAAAGCTGGATCAAATTGGCTCCCTGCTGCTCGATTAAGCTCTTCAATCGCTTCTTTTTTGTTCATTTTTTTAGAATATAGATTCTTATTTAACATAACATCATAAGCGTCAACAATGGAGATAATCCTTGCTAGATAGGGGATTTCTTCTTTTTTTAATCCCTCAGGATAACCACTTCCATCCTAGTTTTCATGGTGGTGCAGAATAAGCTTCGCCAGAGAAGCAAACTCCTTGGAGGCTGCAGCAATTTTATAACCAACTTCGGAATGTTTTTTTATCTTTTCCCATTCTTTTTTATTTAATTTACCTTTTTTATTTAATATCTTTTCTGATATTGAAATCTTACCAATATCATGCAGTTCAGCCAATTCAATCAGTTTAATTTTCTCTGAACTTTTAAGTTTTAAATAATCTGCAAAGTCAGCTGCTTTTTCTTTTAATCGCTGAATATGAAAATTGTCTTCATAACTTTTCTCTGCCAGTGAAAGTAAAATATTTGAGATTAATTTTCTTTTTGCTTTCTTCCCCTGACTCATCTTCTGCTGATACATTCTCTTATCTGCCAGCTCAAATATCTCAAATAAATCTTCATTTACCTCATTTTTAATTGCTGCTCCCAGAGCCAGAGAAATCGAAATCTGATCTTTATTAGTTTGCTCACAGTTTTTTTGAATTCTATTTATTATTTTTTCCATATCTTTTTTAGAAGTAGAGGGCAGCAGGATTGCAAATTCATCTCCCGCCCAGCGGGCAATCAAATCAGAAGCCCTGGTTGATTTTTTTAAGACTTCTGCGGTTTTAATTAAGAGCTGATCCCCTTTTTGATGGCCAAAGGTGTCATTAAAGAGTTTAAGTCCATTGACATCAATCATAATAACAGAAATCGGCAGTCGGCGTGAATCATTTAATCTCTTCATCTCTTCTTCCATAAAAGTTCTGTTATATAAATCTGTTAAATTATCATGATAGCTTAAATATTTAATTTTTTCCTCTTTTATTTTATAGTCCGTATAGTCTATTCTCATACTTAAAATTGCAGTTCTAAAATTTGACTGAATAAACTTAGTTTCTTTCATTAAAAAATATTTTAATTTATTATTTTTATCATAGGTTTTCATTATGTATTCTTTGTCTTCCCCATTTAATATATCCTGAATACTTTTTTGAGCTCGTATTTTATATTCAATCGGCACCAGGTTTTTAAACATACTTTCTCCCTCAAGCTCTTCTTTGCTGTAACCTGTATACTGACAGATCGAATCATTAACTGTAATAATTGTCCCATCTTTATCAAGTAATAACATTCCAGCTGGAGACTGGTTAAATAATTTGTGATACTGTTCTTCCCTTATTTTTAAGCGGTACTGCAAATCTTCATAATAGATTGCAAAAATGCTCAGCATAAATAAAAGAGCAAATAGTCCCTTTAAAAAGATCCCGTACTTTTCAAAATAGGAGTTAAAACGCAGATAGGGCAGAAAAAAGACTATTGTCCCCAGCGCCCAACTGTTGGCTCCTGCAAATTTAAAGTAATTATTAAAGGCCTAATTAAAAAAGATTTCTCCACTTTTAAAAAAAGCTGCAGCAAGAAAGAGCAGTGCTGGAGCAAAGATTACAAAACGGTTCAGACTTAAAGAACTCAGAATTAAAATAAAAACTAAAAATTTTAAGGTTTTGAGATAAAATTGATTGAGCTCCAGTGAAAAATATGTATGGACAGCTTTTAATAAGTAATAAGCTTCAAAAAGTATAAAAATAGCATAGAAAAAATATAAAATCTTAAAATTATAATAATAATAGAGTATATCAACAGCATTTGCTAAAAAGCTCAGGCCTGCAAAAACTGTAAAATACCACAGATAAATTCTTTTATTTCTCTGATACAATAAAAAAATACCAAGAGCAAAAATTATAAATGCAGCAGTATAAATATATGTAAATCCAAGTTCTAAAGTACTGAGAAAATTCAATTTAAACACCCCAAATACGCCAAATTTTCAATTAATAAAATTAAATTTTGCAGATATAGCTATATTAATTATATTCGCCAAAAATTTACTCTACCCTGCTTTTTATTTATCAGTTTAAAAATTTGTCTAACTTTCTTTTATATCATATAATATTTATATATTGTAAATTTAATTATAGAGTTGGAATAATCTTTTCGCGAGAACTAATGGGAGCAATGACTTTTTTAATGGAAGAAAGTGATCCCTTTATTTTAAATCAGGGTAGTACATATTTAAATATTGTGCTGGCCTCAATGCTTTTTGGTCTGCCGATGATGGTAGTTAATGCTATTCTGCAGGGAATTGGAGATATGAAAACTCCTCTTTTTATTATGTTTATCAGTAATGTTGTAAATGTTTTATTTAACTATCTTTTGATCTTTGGTATCGGAATTTTCCCGGCAATGGGAGTGGCAGGAGCTGCTCTGGGAAGTGGGCTGGGGCGTTTTGTCGGTTTTTTAATTGGAATAGCAATTTTAATCAAAGGTGAAAAAGGGATTAAATTAGATTTAGATGTAATTGAACTTAAAGTAGATTTTGAAATAATTAAAGATATCTTAATTATCGGTATTCCAGCTGCAGTGGAACAGTTTGCCCGTCAGAGCAGCCAGATCATTTACACAGCTATGGTTGCCGGCCTTGGAACAGCTACCATTGCAGCCAATGCAGTAACTATGAATGTTTCTTCACTTTCTTTTATGCCCGGTTTTGGTTTTGGAATGGCCGCAACTACTCTTGTCGGTCAGAGCCTGGGAGCAAAAAAGAAAAAGCTGGCTGAAAATTATTCCAAACAGTCGACTTATTTAACTTTAGTCTTAATGGTGGCTGCTTCGATTTTGATGTACATTTTTGTAGAACCAATTGTAAATTTATATACTGATGACCCGGCAGTTGTCAATATGGCAGTCTCTGCTCTAAAAATATTTATCCTCTTCCAGCCGCTTTTAGGACTCTTTATGGTTCTGGCCGGTGCTTTAAAAGGTGCTGGAGATACAAAGTGGGTTATGTATTTTACCATAGCTGGTAACTGGGGTGTCCGCCTGGTTTTAAGTTATATCTTAGGTTTAAGAATGGGAATTGGTTTAAATGGTTTCTGGATTGCAATGGGAATTGACATCACCTTTAGATCGATGCTCATAATCTGGCGTTTCTTATCCGGTAAATGGAAGGATTTAGATGTAGTAAATGTCAGAGAAAAAAGGATCGACCGGATTGTAGAAGAATAAGCTATTAATCGCAAAGTCCCCCATCATGATTGATATGATGCGGGACTTTTTCTTAACTATTATATAATTTTTCGAAGCTTGTATTTAAAAGCTCAAGTTTTGCCAGCTCATTTACCCACTGCTCAGGGATCTGATCAAAACCATAATAGGCACCTGCAAGCTGTCCGGTTACTGCTGCTACTGTATCTGCATCATCTCCCAGGTTTGCTGCCAGCAGTACTGCTTCTTTGAATGAATTACTATTTAAAAAAGCCCAGAGGCTGGCTTCCAGAGTATTGATCACAAAACCATCAGATTTAATTTCACTTCTTTCTCTTTTAAAAGCACCATTGACTGCCATAATTACCCGCTCATCTAAATCAAGGTCCACAGCAGTATCCTTAAGCACTTTCTTTTTAAAAGCATCCATCTCAATCCGAGCATTGATAAACTGCTGCAGCAAACCGCCAAAATAGCGGCAGCTGTCAACTGCCATCTGGTTATTGTGGGTTGTGAGTGAGCTCTCACCGGAATATTTAACAGCTTTTTGAAAATCATCCCTAAAATAAATAGGAACTGGTGCCAGCCGCATTAGAGAACCATTACCTGCTGCCCTATCTTTTTCCGGCGGCAGCTCTCTGTTTTCTTCAAAATACTCAAGAGAACGGGCTGTATTGGCTCCAATATCAAAACAGCGGCCTGTAGAACTCAAATAACCATTTCGGTACCAGTCTAAATATCTTAGAAGCTGGTCTTTAGGGTCATAACCCTTCTCACTTAAACTTTCAGCAAGACAGAGAGCCATTGAGCTGTCATCAGTCCAGTATCCTGCCTCTAGACCATGCGGACCTCCGCCCCTCATCTCTGTAACTTCTTTGAATGTATCCCGCTTTTTAAATTCTACTGCAGCTCCCAGAGCATCTCCAACCAGAAGTCCAATAAAAGCTCCAGCAGCCTTGTCTTTTCTCTTTATTTCAATTTCTCGCATCAATCTTTGATTATCAGATGGGGTTTGAGCCATAATCTTCACCCTCTCATAAATTTTATACCCTTAAAAAAAGAGAATAATCAGCTGATTATTCTCTTTAAAAACTATTTACCCAAAATCTTTTTAATTTTATTTGTAGCATCTAAAAGTGGACTGACCGAATCATCATAGTTGACAGTATCAATCAGCAGTGAAATTAATTTAGACATATCTACCTCTTCAAACCACTCAGCATCTTTAAATTTCTGTGGAATATAGGTCATATTGGTTGAGAATAATTTTGTGATATATCCCTTTTCATAGTACTCATTCATCTTTTCAATACCATTGGTAAAGAAAGTAAAAGAAACTGCAACATAGACATTACGGGCATTTTTCTTTTTAAGTTCTCTGGCAATATCAAAAACTGAACCACCTGAGGCAATCATATCATCAACAATTAAAATATCTTTACCTGCTACTTCTGCTCCCATATACTCATGCTGAATAATTGGATTTCTGCCGTCTACAATTTTTTTGTAGTCTCTGCGTTTATAAAATAGCCCCACATCAAGGCCTAAAACACTGGCATAATAGATTGCTCTATCCATTGCCCCTGTGTCAGGAGAAATAACCATCATCGCATCCTTATCAAAGCAGATCTGATCATCAACTCTGTGCATTGCTTTAATGATCTGATAGGTAGAATGTAAACTTTCAAAACCGGTCTGTGGAATAGCGTTCTGCACTCTTGTCTCGTGAGCATCAAAGGTAAAGATGTTTTCCACACCCATATTCTCCAGTTCCTGCAGGGCCATTGCACAGTCTAAAGATTCTCTACTGTTTCTTTTATCCTGACGGCTCTCATATAAAAGCGGCATAATCACATGAATTCTTCTCGCTTTACCCGCAATCGCAGAAATTAAGCGCTTAACATCCTGAAAATGATCATCAGGACTCATCCTATTTTCATGTCCGAACATATTATAAGTTACATTATAATTGCCAATATCGGCTAAAATATAAATATCTTTTCCTCTAATTGACTCTTTAAGCTGACCCTTTGCTTCCCCATTAGCAAAGCGAACTATCTCACTGTCAATAATGTATGAATCTTTAATTTCATCTACATGATATTCACTGCAGCTGCTGGCAAATTCTTCTCTTCTGCGCTTAACAATATAGTCATCTACTTTTTTACCAAGCTCTTTACAGCTGTCATGTACAATAATTCCCAGTTGCCCAAATGGTATCTTAGTGATCTTTTGTTCTTCCACTTTTGTTTTAGCACCTCATTTATATATTATTTTCTTATCTCCTAATATTATTTCAAGATTTAAGATAAATATCCTCTTTTACGACAGTAATTAATGAAAGTTTATATATTATCTATATTCACACATTGATATATTCTGCCAATTAATAAAATAACTGCTTAAATTAAATAAACCAAAAAACTTCTGGCCAGTCCCAGAAAAACGAAAAATCCGAAGACATCAGTTACTGTAGTTAAAAATATAGCTGAAGCCAGTGCAGGATCAATCCCCAGTGACTGCAGTGAAAGTGGAATTAAAAATCCAAACATACCAGCTATTAAGAGGTTTAAAATCATTGCCAGAAAGATAATAAGTCCTAGATAATAATTACCGTACATTAAATAGAGAATAAAACCGGTAACCAGTCCGGTGGCTGCACCATTAATTATTCCAACAGCTGCTTCCTTAAACAAAAGTTTCCAGTTATCTTTAAAATCAATTTCTCCCAGGGCGATTCCTCTAATAACTATAGAAAGAGTCTGAGTACCTGCATTTCCACCCATTCCAGCTACTATCGGCATTGCCGCAGCTAGAGCAGCAACCTGAGCAATCACATCTTCAAACATGGCAACCGTAAAAGTGGCCAGAAAAGCTGTCGCCAGATTTATAAACATCCAGGGCATCCTGCTTTTAATCGACTGCAGTAAGCTTGTATCTGAACTTTCTTCTTCATCCACCCCGTGCATCTTATATAAATCCTCGGTGTTTTCTGCTTCAATAACGTCAATAATATCATCAACTGTAATAATCCCAATTAAAATTCCACTTTTATTAATTACTGGAATTACTGTCAGGTCATACTTAGCAACCTGCTGGGCAACAATTTCCTGGTCTACATCAGCGGTTACTTTAATAATGTTGTCATCCATTAACTCTTCTAACTTTTTATCATCATCTGAACTCAAAATATCCCTCAAGTCAACACTGCCCACCAGTTTTTTGCTTTCATCAGAAACAAAAATTGTATCAATGATTTCTGTATCAGGAGCGATATTCTTTAATTTCTGCAGGGCCTCTGTAGTTTTTAAATTTTTATTTAATAAAAGATATTCGGTGGTCATAATACCACCGGCAGATTCTCTGTCATATCCCAGCAGATTTTTTACTACCAGTGCATCATCCTGCTTCATATGACGCAGCAGTTCTTTTCTTTTTTGAATTGGCAGTAAACCCAGGATATCAGTAATATCATCAGCTGCCATATGAGAGAAAATCTCAATTATTTCTTCGGAACTTTTGCACTTTAAAATGTCAATCTGCAGCTCTTTTTCTGATTCTTCAAAGATGTCTGCCAGGTCTTCAGTTTCCAGCAATTTGGTAAAGTTATTTATTTCTGAAGCATCAAGTTCAGAAAGAGCTTCTGCAATATCAACTGGATGATTATCTTCTATCCATTCTTCTTTAATGTTTTTTTCTTCAGTTAAATATTTATTAATATCATTTTTAATGTTATCAATTTTTTCTTCCATCTAATCACCCCACTAATAAAATTAAGCTTAAATTCTACTCCTCATTATAACAATAAATAGAGTCAGTTAAAAGTGATTGAAAATAAAATTAATTGTTCAGGTGAGCAATTAATTGCTGAGCACTGCTCAATTCAAAACGGCCCGAATCGAGCTTCCAGTACTGAGCAGAATCTGTTAGCCTGCTGATGAATGAAATTAAATGTGGATGACAGCTTAAAATAAATATCTGATGGCTCCCGGCAAGTTCAGCAAGCAGCTCGGCTGTGTTATAAAGGTGGCTTCGATCAAAATTAACCAGCGAATCATCCAGAACAAGCGGCAGTGGAGGATTAATCTCTTTTATTCTGCTTAATCTAACTGCCAGAAACAGCTGTTCTAAGCTCCCCTGACTCAGCTCCTTAGTCTGTTTTTCTTCTTTATTTTTTGCTGTAATTATTCTAAAATCTCTCTGTTCAAGATCAGAAGCTGTTTTGAGCTGGCTGTAATGACCGCTGCTGATTCTCTTCATGATTTTGGAAGCCGGTTTTAGTAATTCCTCTTCTGCTTTTTCAATCATCTTTGCGCGCAGTTTTTTTAAAATAAAACTAACACTTTGATTCAGAGCGTAGTCCTGAGCCTTTTTTTCCAGTTTTGTCTGTGCCAGATCAATTTTCTGCTGAGCTTTTTCGATTCTAGTAGAAGTAGATAATTCATTAATTCTATTTTTTAAAGTTGTGATATTTTCTTCCAGCTTTCCCTTTTCAGCTTTTAAATTACTCAACTCTAGAGAAAGCGACTCTTTTTCTGCTTCTACTGCTGCAGCTGTGGGAAATTGCTGATAAAAATTAATAAATATCTGATAATAACTCTGTTCTTGATTAATTTCAGTGAGTGCATTTTTTATTTTCTCAGAAGCTTTAAGAGTGTGTTTAAGTTGATTTTTTTTAGTAAGATATTGATCAGTCAGTGCCTTTAAATCTTTAATTAATTCAAAATCTCCAAAGAGATCCTGCTGATTTTTGATTAAATCAACTTCTGCGGCAGCACTAAACTCCAAATCACAGTTTTGTGCTGTATTTTTAATTATTGTTTTTAATTCCTGCAGAGTTTTAAGCAGCTCTGCTTTATTTGAGAAGTGAACTTTTTCCTCATTTTTAAGTTCCTGATACCTTCTCTGCTTATCTCTAATTTCTCTGTAGTAGGAAGCCAAAAATGACCGATATTCATCTTCCTTTATTCCTAATATTTGAGCATAACTGCCCAATTCTTTTTCAAGCTCCTCTAAAAGCTCTGTTTTTTTAGCTAAATTCTGCTCCAGTTGAGCAAGTTCACGCTGCTTAAGCTCTTTTTCTTTTTTTAATTTATCAGCTTTTTCTTTTTCTAACTGGGATGTCTTATAACTGGAGCTGTAGTAGAAAAATGCAGCCAGAGCTATAATCAGCGATAAATATCGCAGCTGATTGAGATTAATTAAAAATGAAGAGCCTAAAGTTAAAATTGAAACAGCTAAAATTAAATAGCTCTGTTTCAAAACAGTTCCAGGTTTTCTAAATTCAACTGCTTCCAGCTCCTGGCTGAGATCCCGCTCATCATTTTTAAGCCTCTTTATTTGTGATTCGATTTTTTCAAGATCTGAATTTAAATTTTCATAATCTTTGAGTTTAAGATTTAATTTCTGCTCTTTTATCAGGTCAAGTTCAATATTATTGAGCTGCTGCAGACCTCCCTCCCAGCTGGAATTTAAACTTTCCAGTTCCAAAAGCAGCTGCTGTCTTACACCAGCTAATTTTTCTTTTTGTAATTGATAATTTTTAATTCTCTCTTTTAATGCTTCTTCTTTCTGCTTAAATTTGTTAATTAATTTATTTTGTTCAAAAAAACTTATCAGTTCATTTAATTTTTTCTGCTGATTAAGATTTTCCGTCTTAGTTTCTGCTTGATCTGGCTCCACAGATCTGCTGGAAGAAATACCAGAGACGGCTCTTTTCAACTTCTGCTCAACCGCTTCTATTTCCTGAAGTTCAGAATAGTTATTTTTTAAGAGGTCAATTAAGATGTATTCATTTTCAACAGACTCAATTTTTTCGTTAAGCTTCTGCAGGCTGCTCTGTTTTTTTAATAACTCTTCTCTCTTATTAGAAAACTCTTTAACCTCTAAAAGTGCCTCGTCCCGGTCATCTTCAGCCTCTCTTATCTGATTATAGTAAGGTTTAAAATCTGCCACAGAGGGGTCACCGCGCTTACCACCCGTATCTACAGCTCTATTATAATATTTATCTGCAAGTTCCGGCACTCTGACCAGCTCTGAAAAACCAGCCCCAAGCAGTATTGAATAAAGCCGTTTTTCTTTCTTTTTACCGCCGGCAATTTTAGATAAATGCTGCAGTTCATCCAGACTGATACTAAATAAGTGCTGATAAGTTAACTGGTCCAGCTGATTAAAAAGTTCAACTGCAGAATGTTCTCTCTGTTTTTCATCTAAGACCCGGGGCTTAGAAAAACCTTCCAAAGAAAGATTATAACTGGTATTTTCTTTTTCCAGCTCAGCTTCTATATAATAATTGCTGGCAGCAGGTGGAATAGAGTTATCCTGCGGCAGGCCGTAGGGTAAGTAGCGGAGAAGCTTTAAAAAACTGCTTTTGCCGGCTCTATTTTTACCGCCAATAACCACCAGCTTATTTGAAATATCATCTAAATTCTGATTGTTGAAAATTCCAAAATCACGAATGTATATTTTCTTATAATGCATTTAATCTCCATCCTCAATTAATTCAGAAATTATAATTCTTTTTGCTTCTGCCATAATTTCCTGCTGCAGCTTTTGATCAGGATAAAATTTGTGGTTCTCTCTATCCTCTGGATCCTGAGTTCCCTGCCAGATCTCTCCCCATTCTGCCAGCAGCTCCTGATTTAATTCTTCCTCAGCTAAAATATCACTAATTAAAGCTTCTAGATTCTTATATAGTGGGTTGCTATTTCTCAATTCAGCCAGTTCTGGTAGGGATTTTGCTGTTCTAAAAATAATTGAATGCAGCCAGCAGCCTGGACTTTGATTAAAATTAGATCGGCGAAATTCTGCCAGCAGAGTCTCTTCCAGTTCTTCGCTGTTGTTTTCAACATGCCGGTGCAGTTCAGTTCTACCTTTGAGCAGCAGGCGAATTATTACCGCTTCAGCCGCAAACTCCTGTTTTTTATTCTGTCTGTTTATTTTATCTCTCAGCTCTTCAATTCTCTGCTGAAGCAAACTCTGCAGTTGACTAATATTATTTAAATCTTCTGCTGTCAAATCAATTTCTAACTGCCGGTAGATAACTGGAGCCAGCGGAATAAATTCTTCAATGCTCTTTAAATTGCTGTCAACCTCAACCAGAATTGCTCCTTTCTGCCCCTCTTCACTAATGTTATGGGCCTGCAGGGTTCCAGAAAAATAAACAGCTGGCTTTTTATTGAGCTGTTCAAACTGATGGATATGCCCGAGTGCCCAGTAATCAATTTCTTTTTTGCTCAGGAGCTCTCCTTTGTTAACCGGAACATAGCGGCTATTATCTTTAGTCAGAGCTGTGTGGAGCAGACCAATATTAAAAACAGAATTATCAGCTGCAGTGTAATAATTATACATGGTTCGTGATTCAAATTTCTGTCTGTAGGACTGCCCGATAATTCTGGCTGCAAGCCTGCCTGCTTTCTGATACTCAAAAGTTTCGACCTCTTCACTGGAAAAGTAATGGACATTTGCCGGGAGTTCAAAAATCTCATTTTCAACTCCCGCGGGATCATGGTTGCCGGAGATCAAAAATAGATCAATATCTTTTTCCTGCAGCTCTTCTGCCTTTTCTAAAAAAAAGCGGCTGGCCTTAACTGATCTTGCTTCCCGATCATAAAGGTCACCGGCAATTAAGATAAAATCAACTTCTCTGCTGACAGCAAGTTTAACTAAGTTTTCAAAGGCTCTTTTACCTGCAGTTCTAAACAAATTTTCATTTTCCGAATGATTTAGACCATTAACACTTAATTCTCTGCCGAGGTGAATATCTGCTGTATGAATAAATTTAATTGGCTTCGACATTAATTTCCTCCAGTCTTAGCTGTAATCTCTCTCAGTTCTATTTTCCCACTTTACAAAAAACCAGCTGAAAACAAAAATTTGGACAGTAACTTCCGGGATTCCTATCAGATGCTCAGCCAGAGACATCTTAGTATAGATAATTCCTTCAATTGAGCCAGGAATTGGTGCTACAGATCCAATCAGCGAAAATCCCCAGATCAAAAAAAACATTTTTACCCAGGCATAATCACTTTTAATCAGAGTATTATAGAAAGGATATAAAATAAAGGCGAAAAAAGCTCCCCTAAAAATTTGAAAAACTGGAGCCATCCTGACAATAGTGGAATCCAGTGAACGAAAATTAGCAAATGCATCCATGGTGACAAAGGCACTGGCATAGTTCTGCAGGTTCATAAAAACTACACCGATAAAAATATAAGTTATAACATGGACCAGGATAAAACGAATTGTAAAATAGACAAATCTTTTAGACGGTTTTAGCATCTTATTCCCCTTTTTCTACTAGTTTTAGTTTGATAGTAATTTTAACCTCTTAATAATATTTCTATATTAAAGAATTAAATCCTGTAAATTAGTTTTAAATTTTGCATAAAATCCATTGACTAATATTAATAGTAGGAATATAATTATTTATGTAAAGGAGTATCCAAAAAGCAAAGCAGCCTGTAGAGTTTTAATTCTACAGGCTTTTTTTAATTAATAGTTAATTATTTAAAATTATAATCGAGCTTACTTATCATTTTCTTCAAAACTCTCTCCAAAAGTTAGTTCCTCAGCCAGATCGCCGACATAAGGCAGTTTAAACAGCTCACCATTATAAGCCTTATACATTAATAAAAACCAGAGAACTGTTCCCACAAAGGTAATTAAAGAAGAAAGCAGGATTCCAAAGACCGGAATCACAAGCACTAAAGACGAAGCAATAAATAAAGAAAAAAAGGTGATCAGTGACTGCATCGCATGAAAGCGAACATGATTATTGTCTTTTTCTATAAAAAGAAAAATCAAACCTGTAATCCAGATGCCTGCATAAGCCAGAATGGCTTCCACATTTTCATCCAGGCCGAGACTGGTTTTTTTATGATACATAATATTTGAGATAATTATCTTTTAACTCAACTGCTAGATAATATCTCTCTCCCCCCTTTTTTCTATAGTTTTATTGTCAGAAAATTGATTGATTTCTTATATCTTTATTTTAACATAAAATCTCAAAATTAAAAAGTACTTTAAATAGAGAAAAAAACCGCCTCTGGCTAAATTTTAGAGGCGGTCTGTATTCTGATATTAAATTTAGAGCTATTCTAATTCTAAAATTAGTTCTCCTGATTCGAGCTGCTGTCCGGCTGCAGCATGAATTGCAGCTACAGTACCATCAGCAGGAGCAGTAATATTGGTCTCCATCTTCATGGCTTCCATAATTACCAGGCTCTGATTTTCTTTAACTTCTTCTCCTTCTTCGACCAGGATTTCAACAATATTCCCCGGCAGGCTGGCTCCAATTTCCATTTCATTTTTCGGATCAGCCATCTGTTTGGAGGCAGAATCAGAAGCAGCTGTACTTGCTTCATCATATATTTTTATCTCTCTTCTAAAACCGTTAACTTCAAAGGCTAATCTGCGGTACCCCTGATCATCAACCTTACCGATTTCTAAGAGTTTAACCACCAGAGTTTTACCTTCTTCAACTTTGATTTCACTGGTTTCTCCCTCACGCAGAGCGTGGAAGTAAACATCACTACCCATATGGCTTAAGTCTCCGTGTTCTTCCAGATAATCAAGATAATCTGTATAAACCTTAGGGTAAAGGGCATAAGCTAAGAGATCCTTTTGAGTCGGTTCAAAATCAAATTCCGCTTTTAACTCAGCTTCAGCTTTTTCAAAATCATAATCTTCCAGCAGAGTTCCAGGTCTAACAGTTATTGGCTCCTCGCCTTTTAAGACCAGCTGCTGCAGCTCTTTAGGAAAACCTCCAGGAGGCTGACCGAGCATACCTTTAAAGTAGGCTTCTACTGAATCCGGGAAGGCCATATTTTTGGCTTCTTCACAGATATTATCAGGTGTCAGGTCATTTTTCACCATAAAGATTGCCAGATCTCCTACCACTTTAGAAGATGGTGTAACCTTAGGAATATCACCGAGCATAAAGTTAACTTTGCGGTACATTTCCTTAAACTCCTTAAAGCGGTGGCCGAGACCAACACTTTCTACCTGTGGTTTTAAGTTAGAATACTGACCTCCAGGAATTTCATATTTATAGATTTCTGCTGTTCCAGATTTAAGTTCAGATTCAAACTGAGAATAAACAGGCCTTACTGCTCCCCAGTAGTTTGAGATCTTCTGAATATTTTCAATATCCATCTCTGGATCACGATAGGTATTTGTCAGCGCTGCAACAATTGAGTTTAGAGGTGGCTGACTTGTCAGGCCTGCCATTGTATTAAAGGCAGTATCCACAATATCAACACCTGCCTCAGCAGCCATCAGTAAAGTGGCCGCACCATTTCCGCTTGTATCGTGAGTATGAAGATGAATTGGAATTGAGATTTCTGCCTTTAAGGCTTTAATCAATTCATAGGCTGCATAAGGTTTTAAAAGACCTGCCATATCCTTAATTCCTAAGATATGAGCCCCCATTTCTTCAATTCCCTTTGCTAATTCCAGATAATAGTCCAAGTCATATTTATCTCTTTCATCATCTAAGATATCACCTGTATAGCACATTGATACCTCAGCTATTTTACCCTGTTTAACAACCTCATCCACTGAAACTTCCATTCCCGGCAGCCAGTTTAGTGAGTCAAAGATTCTGAAGACATCAATTCCAGCTTCAGCTGCTTCGGCTACCAGACTGCGGATTACATTGTCAGGATAGTTTTTATATCCTACTCCATTTGAACCTCTTAATAGCATCTGGAATAAAATATTGGGTATTCTATCACGCAGGCGCTCAATTCTTTCCCAGGGTGATTCCTTTAAGAATCTGTAGGAAACATCAAAAGTCGCTCCTCCCCACATTTCAAGTGAGAATAAATCTTTAGCCAGATGAGAAGTTGCTTCAGCTATTTTTTCCATATCCACAGTTCTCATTCTGGTTGCCATCAGTGACTGATGGGCATCTCTATAAGTTGTATCTGTTAAAAGAATTTCTTCCTTATCCTTTATCCACTTAACTACAGCTTCCGGTCCACCCTGATCTAAAATTTGTTTTGTACCTTCCAGGCTGTCGATTTTTTCAAATTCAGGAACCTTGGGTACATCAAAATCAGGCTTATTACCACGGGTTTCATTGACAATTTTTTCTCCGAGATAACTTAAAATTTTCTGCTCCTGATCAGAACCGGGCACAATATCCAGCAATTCAGGATTATTGGCAATAAAGCCAGTGTCACAGGTTCCATTTTTAAAGTCTTCATGGTTTAAAACATTGATTAAAAATGAGGCATTAGTTTTAACTCCACGGACCTTCATTTCTTCAACTGAGCGCATTACTTTCCTAATTGCATCAGGAAAACTTCTCGACCAGGAAATAGTCTTAACCAGCAGACTGTCATAATAGGGATTGATAATTGCCCCTGTATAACCATTTCCACCATCAAGTCTGATACCATAACCGGAGCCAGTCCGATAATGATCAAGACGGCCGGTGTCAGGAATAAAGTTGTTGGAAGGATCCTCAGTTGTAACCCGACACTGAATGGAATAACCATTCATTTTAATTGACTCCTGTGAAGGAATATTAATTTCTTCTGAATCAAGTTGGTAGCCTTCAGCCACCAGAACCTGACTCTGAACAATATCAATTCCAGTTACCATTTCACTGACTGTATGTTCAACCTGAATTCTCGGATTAACCTCGATAAAATAATGATTATTATATTTATCAACTAAAAATTCTACTGTACCTGCATTTTTATAACCTGCACCACGGCAGAGTTTTAAAGCATCATCCAAAATTGCCTGTCTCTTTTCATCACTTAAGGCAACAGCGGGTGTAAACTCAACTATTTTCTGATGGCGGCGCTGGATTGAGCAGTCACGTTCAAATAAATGAACAAGATTGCCGTGTTCATCACCTAAAATTTGAACCTCAATATGTTTCGGATTCTCCAGATATCTTTCTACAAAAATATCGTCAACCCCAAAAGCCTTACGGGCTTCTTCTTTGGCATCTCTATATTGAGCAATTAATTCGTCATCAGAACGAACAATTCTCATTCCACGGCCACCACCACCGGCAGCTGCTTTAAGCATCAGAGGATAACCATGTTTTTCAGCGAATTTTTTGATCTCATCTTCTTTTTTAATCGGTTTTTCTAAACCAGGGATAGTAGGCACATCAAATTCCTGAGCCAGAATCTTGGACTTAATCTTATCTCCTAATTTCTCCATTACTTCTGCATTAGGTCCAATAAACTTAATCCCGGCTTCCTCACACTGACGGACAAATTCCGGATTTTCTGATAAAAATCCATAACCAGTATGAATTGCATCTACATCCTTTTTAAGTGCTAAGTCAATAATTTCGTCGATAGCCAGATAAGCCTCAATTGGTCCTTTGTTATTTCCAATTTGATAGGCCTCATCTGCTTTAGTTCTGAAAAGAGCGGTTCTGTCCTCCTCAGAATAAATTGCTACAGTTCTAATGCCCAACTCCTTACAGGCTCTAATTACTCGAATTGCTATTTCTCCACGATTGGCCACTAAAACTCTCTTAAACTTTTTCGGCATACTCTAAATCTCCCTTCTTTAACTCTTTAATAGTGTAAAGTATTTATATTTAATAAAATTCTACCCGAAAAATCAGGTAGAAGTTATTAATAAAGTATTATCAGCGGCAAAAACAAATGCGCAAAAACTGTTTAAACTCTCATATTTATTTATATTCCTCTTCAGTATACCATAATTAATGAATAATATCTAATCAGAGACTGTATTAAAAATTTTTTGAATAATTATTTATTTTGCCTGTTCTGATAGAGGAAAAATCCACCCAGCCCGATTAATACTACAGGTGTAATATAATTTAAGTATTCAAGATTTTGTATAAAATCATTATTATCCACGAATATCACAAATAATCCAAAAAGAATTAGGGCAGCAGCAGGATATATCGGCCAGTCCCATTTTTTAAAAGCACTGGTGTGAATTAAAATAGCTAAAAAAGCCAGCCCCAGCATGATAAAGAAAAATCCCCCACCAAGACTTTCAATAAAATCTATTCTCTCCAGGTCTGAAAATAGGGCAATGGCCAGCAAAATAGCACCAGGGATCAAAAAACCAATATTTCTGTAATGTTTTCTGGCTCCCAAAATAAAATAAGTAAAAATAAAGCCGCCACTTAAAAGATAAAGGAAAATATCATCACTGATTAAATTTAAGGTGTTTAGTAAAATAAAGATACCAATTGTAATTAATAAAATTCCAAGCTTCTTTTTATCCATTCTAAAACCTCCATTTGTATATTTTATAACTTAATTATAACAGAAATATTTTAGACAGCAAATTTTTCAACTCACTTTTATTTTAATTAAGTGAAGGAGATTTTTTTAATTTAAAGAATATAATATATAAGAGATAAATAAAAATTCATAAGAGGTGGCGAAAATGAAAAAGAGAGAGAATCTTTTAAATGACTTTAAGACGCTGATCTCTTTTGATCTGATAGTCTTATTTATAAAAAGAGTCTATCAGAAAGCTAAAGAAAATGATATTTTCATTCATGCGATGGGTATGGTTTATATAACCACCCTTTCGATTGTCCCCTTTTTAATCTTTTCTTTTTATATTATGACTCTTTTTAATTTTTTTGGTAAGATTGATACCATTGTCGACGAAATCAAAGCCCTAATTTTAAATAATCTCGCTGCCGGCACCGGTGAAAATTTGATTGAATATCTGGAAGTATATATTGTGAATGTTGACATTGAGCAGCTGGGAATAATCAGTTTTATATCTTTGATTTTCATTATTGTTTTTATGCTGGCCCGCGTCGAAATGACCTTTAATAAGATCTGGAATGTTAAGGAACACCGCGACTTATTTAAAAGATTTGTTTCTTTTTGGACCTTTATTACTCTTGGGACTTTTACAATAACACTTCTTTTGACCCTAAGCCTCTTATTTGCCGAAAGATATCTTGGTTTGTGGTTGAGTGGAGATCAAATTAGTGAGAGCAGTATTTTCAGCTATATTCTATTTTCTTTTAATTTTCTAATCTTTATCACCGCTTATTATTTTGTACCCAACACAGAAGTAAAACCAGCAGCTGCACTTTTTGCCGGACTGTTTAGTGGTGTGCTGTTTATTTTTTCTAAAAATATTTACAGTATCTATACAGCCAATATTATTACTTACAATCAGATTTATGGACCATTATCAATCATCCCTATCTTTTTGCTCTGGCTCTATTTAATCTGGTTAATTGCTCTTTTAGGGGCAGTGATTTCTTATGTATTCCAGCACCGCTCAAGCCTTAAATATATGCTCAACAGAAAAAAGATTAATCAGGGTTTAAGAGATTTAATTCCAACTGCTATTTTGTTAGCACTTTACAAAAATTTTAAAGCCGAAAATAAGCACCCTCTTTCCTTTGCAGAGCTAATTGAAAAAATTAATCTTCCGGCTGAAGATATCGAAGCTGAACTGGAAAACTTAAAAGAAAAAAATATCATTGCTGAAACTGAAAATGGTAAATATCTGCCGCTGGATGAAGCCAGCAAATTATCTATCTGGGAAAGTTATCAAACTAATTTTCTTGATGAAAAATTTGAAATCAAAAATATTTTTAAAGATGAGGAAATGCAGTCTCTGTATAAAAGGATTAAAGAACTGGAAAAGGACAGTTTTGAAAGCATGAAATTTGTCGATTTTTTGAATTAATTCTGCTGAAAGCTTTAAATTTAGTCTAATTTGTGCTACAATTAATGATTGTGTCAGGCATTATGCATTGAGGAGGAATTTAAATGGTTAAAAAAGCTAATAATGAAAATAATGATAACCAGAATGACAGTACTGAAGAAGAAGAAAATGATCTCGATCTTTCCATACCTGATGGAGCCGGTATTGATGATTCCGTACGTGTTTATTTAAAAGAAATGGGAAAAGTTGATCTGCTTGACAAGGAAGAAGAAGTTGAACTTGCAAAAAGAATTGAACAGGGTGATCAGGAAGCGCGCGAAAAGCTGACTGAAGCCAACTTAAGACTTGTTGTCAGTATTGCCAAAAAATATATAGGACAGGGTATGTCATTTCTGGATTTAATTCAGGAAGGTAATAAAGGTTTAATGAAAGCAGTGGAAAAATTTGATTACACTAAGGGGTACAAATTCAGCACCTATGCTACCTGGTGGATCAGACAGTCTATTACCAGAGCACTTGCTGACCAGGCAAGAACAATTAGGATTCCAGTGCATATGGTAGAGACTATGAACAAATTAAGAAGAATTGAAAAAAGACTTAAAAAAGATTTAGAAAGAGAACCCACTTTAGAGGAAATCGGTGAAGAAATGAATATGGAACCGGAAAAGGTATTAGAAATTCAGAAACTGGCTATGAATCAGCAGCCAACTTCTTTAGATACTCCTATCGGTGAAGAAAAAGACAGCCATTTAAAGGACTTTATTGAAGATCAGGATGCACCAGCACCTGAAATGCTTGCCTCTTCTGAACTTTTAAAGGATCAGTTAGAAACAGTACTCGATACTTTAACAGACAGAGAAAAAAGAATTATTAAATTAAGATTTGGGCTCGAAGACGGACGCCAGAGAACTTTAAAAGAAGTCGGAAGTCAGTTTGGAGTTACCAGAGAAAGAATCAGACAGATCCAGGCAAAAGCTTTAAGAAAACTAAGACATCCCACCAGAAGTAAAGAATTAAGGGGATATTTAAATAATTAAATTGAGCATATGAGGCATAAATAATTAAAGGCTGAGCCACTCTCAAACGGGAGTAGTTCAGCCTCTTTTTTTATTTTATTATTTTCTTTTCAAAATAGGAATTAAGCAGATCATAGAGAAAATCAATGTTCTGCTCCTCTTCTTCAAAATTCTGGTGCAGCAGCGGAATATTTGTCTGCAGCACAGCAAAAAGTCGGTACAAATCCTGATTATCCTTTTCTAATTTGATTTCAAACTCTTTCTCCAGAATCATAATAAAAAGTTCATATATTTGATTAATTACCACTCTTGGAAATCTGATTCTTTTAAATTTTTCTTTCTGTTCTGCCTCATCCATTTCAAGATCATTCATAATATATCGATAAAGCTCTCTCACAATTGATTTTTTCTTCTTCATTTCAGAATAAAGTACTTCTATATAGTTTTTTAAATAATCTGCTTCATTTTTTTTGCAGTTCATTTTTAAAATCTGATATGTTTCTTTCCAGCTTTCCTCAAAAACTCCAATATATAATTTCCATTTATTTGGATAATAGTTGTAGAGAGTCCCGACGGCTATTCCGACTTCTGAGGCAATTTTTCGCATACTGACATTCTGATAGGGATTTTCTTTGAACAATTTTAAAGAGGTTTTTGCGATCTCTTCTTCCAGATTTTCAATTATTTTAGGCATATTATACTCCTTTAACTAAAATACTACAAAATACAGTGATAATAATTTAAGCACTCTCTTTATTATATTCTAGATTAGGATTTCGGATTCCTGCCTCTCCTTCCAGTTCCTTAATCTCTCTGTAAACAAAGGTAAATAAAATCACTGTCAGCAGAAAGGTAAGTCCATCAGCAACCGGTTGAGCCATAAATAAACCCTGGATTCCAAATGACCTGGAGAGCATGATGATTGCCGGGATAAAGAAAAACCCCTGTCTCGATAGTGATAAAATGGTTGCCGGTACCCCGTGTCCTAATGCCTGGAATAAGGTATTAATTGTAATCGCAAAACCTAGCAGTGGTAAAACAAGGGCATAGAGTTTTAAACCAGTCGAAGCTATTTGAATGACCTCCGGGTCCTGACTGAAAAAGCTGATCACCTGCTGATTAAAGAAGAAAAATACTACAAATAAAGCAACCCCAAAAAATGTTGTCCTTTTGATTGTCACCTTAATTGAATCTTTAAGCCTCTCAATCTGACGGGCACCAAAATTAAAACCAGCAACCGGCTGAAAACCCTGAGTAAAACCGGCAATTACAAAAAAGCCAAAAGAAAATACCCGGTTAATTATTCCGACTGAGGCCACTACCGAAGCACCATAAACTGCTGCCATATTGTTTAGAACTGTCATCGCTACACTGCTTAAAAGCTGTCTGATTAGCGTTGGTACACCTATTTTCATAATTTCAGTATATATTGAAAGTGAGGGACTGAATTCTCTAAGTTTAAAATCAAGTACACTCTTCTCTGATTTATAAAAAGCGATCAGCATTACTGTAGAAACGGCCTGAGCAATTACAGTTGCTGTTGAAGCACCGGCAATTCCCATGCCAAAAGTAAAGATTAAAATCGGATCTAAGATAATATTTAAAAGAGCACCTGTGCTTAAAGCAATCATACTCATTTTAGCACTGCCCTCTGCTCTAACCATATTATTCATATTCATGTTACTCATTGTAAAAATAGATCCAATAATTATAATCGCGGTATAATTAACCGCATAAGGCATAATCACATCTGTAGCTCCAAATAGTCTGAGCAAGGGTCTAAGATAATATAGTCCCCCAGCAGCCATTATAATTCCTAAAATAAAAGTTGTGATAATTGAAGTTGTGGAAACACGATTGGCCATTTCTTTATTATTTTCTCCCAGCAGCCTGGAAATAAAAGAAGCAGAACCAATACCAAAAGTTAAACCAATAGCCGAAATCACCATAAACAAAGGAAAAGCAATAGTTACCGCCCCAATTGCTTCAGTCCCAATTCTTCCCACAAAAATTGTATCCACAATATTATAAACAGCAGTTACCAGCATCCCAATTATTGCAGGAATAGACATTTCTGTCAATAATTTAGGAATCGGCATTTCTGCCAGTTTTCTAGTCTTTTCATCTTTATACATTTTTCTACCTCCATTTTTTATATCGTATTGTCAAAAAATCATTTAATTTATATAGTCAAAACCCTATTGTAGCAGGGATTTGAGCTTAAATACTTGTCACCCCCCTCTTTTTGAGGTATATTTAGGTTGAATAGCACCATTTTA
>Ga0182238_1000038_pt1 | contig 52670 bp, 49 predicted proteins | sample hydfrates6_PW_90_FD_132439 | JGI IMG/M metagenome (GOLD analysis project Ga0182238, IMG submission 132439) | Subsurface microbial communities from deep shales in Texas, USA - hydraulic fracturing test 6_PW_90 | ecosystem: Environmental > Aquatic > Deep subsurface > Shale gas/oil reservoir >... | reverse complement strand
TCTACATGATTATTCAACATTAACTGAAGAAAAGATAAATGACCTATTAGACTACTTTTTTGAGCTTCTTCCTGGTTATATCAAGAAATCATTAATGATTTCTAACGCCGAAAGTTGAGTTAATAATATTTTATATTAGACTTTGTTTTATTTACAATAATAATAAAATTTTAATTTATCTGAATATACAGCAAGATTGGAAATGGATATAGCAAGATTGTTAAAGATTTATCATTAAATTTATTTTAAAATAGTATTAGTAAGAAAGAAATTTGTGAGTTTCTTGAAAGGGTTTTCAAAAAAATTACCAGGGGGGAATAGTAGATGACAAAAGAGAAAAATGACGAGTATTCTCATATTCATGACGATAATTTTATGGATAAATATCAGGAAAAAGTATTGACTAATGATTTGAATTGTGAAGCACGAAAAGCATTTATGTCTTTAGATGGAGACTGGAATTATAGCATTGATATTTATGATTCTTTTTTGAGAGAAGAATGGTACAGCGAAAAAGCATCTCATAAAGAAGATGGCCCTAAAGATTATTCATTTTCAGATTGGGATACGATGGAGCTTCCAGCTTGTTGGAATAATAAAGTTAAAGAACTATCATATTATGAAGGTAGTGTTATTTTTCACCGAAAATTTCAAGAAATTAAGACAAAAGGTGAAAAGGTTTTTTTAAGAATCGGTGCAGCCAATTATGAAACATTAGTTTTTATCAATAAACAATATGTAGGAAAACACTCAGGAGGATTTACTCCTTTTACAGCTGACATTACTGAATATTTAAAAAAGGGTGAAAACAAAATCCTTATTTTAGTTAATAACAGCAGAGAAAAAGATAGAATTCCTTCTTTAATTACAGATTGGTTTAATTATGGAGGCGTTTATCGAGAAATTGAATTATTTAAAGTTCCACCAAAACAAATCAAAGATTATTTTGCTTATTTAGTTCCAGATGGTAAATATAATAAGATAAAAGTTAAAGTAGAAACCAATGGTAAGGAAAACGAAAAAGTCAGGATTAAAATTGAGAATCTAATTAATGATGAATTAAGGTTAAATTCCAATGGAGAAGCTGAAAAAGTTTTTGATGTTGAAAAACTAAAATTATGGTCAACTGATTGTCCTTATCTTTATAATTTAACATTAGACTATAATGGAGATGTTGTAAATGATCAAATTGGTTTTAGGCAGGTAGAGGTAGATGGTAATGACATTTTAATAAATGGTGAAAAAACAGTCTTAAAAGGGGTTTCTGCACACGAAGATAGTGTAAAAAATGGCAAGGCTTTGACAGAGGCAGAACGTCTAGAAACATTAAAACTAGCTGCTGATATGAATTGTAATTTTATGCGGCTTGCACATTATCCTCATCACAGCAACATGTCAAAACTTGCTGACAAATTAGGGATTCTACTCTGGGAAGAGATTCCAGTGTATTGGTCAATTTCCTTTAATAAAAAAGAGGTACTAGCCAATGGAAAAAAGCAGTTAAGAGAATTGATTAATAGAGATAAAAATAGAGCTAGTGTTATTATCTGGTCAGTTGGAAATGAAAATCCTGATACTGAAGCGAGATTTAATTTTATGAGTTCTTTAATAGATGAAGCTAAGAGCATTGACCCCAGTCGCTTAACTTCTGCTGCCTGTCTTCTTAATTTAGAAAAAATGGAGATTACTGATAGATTGCAGGATGAAGTAGATGTAATAGGAATTAATGAGTATTTTGAATGGTATTTCGGTTCTTTTGCAGATTTAAAACATTTAACTTCAACTGAGATTGAAAAACCTGTAATAATAAGCGAGTTTGGTGGAGGCGCTGCTCCTGGCAAACATGGAGCTGAAGATGAAATGTGGACTGAAGAAAACCAAAAAAGAATTTATGAGAATCAGTTAGAAATTTTATCCAAATGTGACTGGGTAGCAGGAATGACACCCTGGATTTTATATGATTTTAAAACTCCAAAAAGAGTTAATAAATATCAGAATATGTACAATTTAAAGGGGCTACTTGACAAAGAAAAGAAATACAAAAAACAGGCTTATTTTACTGTCAGAGATTTTTATCAAAAACTTTAAAAATACAATTTTGAAATTAAGAAGGGGGGCGATATTAGTTTTGTAATTTTCATAGTTTGAATTTTTCACTATATTAATTAAAAATTACAGGAGGTAAATAATGATTAAAAAACAAAAATTATTTATATTAATTTCAATGATGGCAATGGTTTTATTGTTAACTCTTCCAGGTATGGCTGCATATGAACCAACCCAAGAGTATGAGGGAACTACAATAAGTTATTACTCTTTTCCTCATGGACCAGATTATAATAGTAATTTAGAAGATGTATTAGCTAAATTTAATGAATTAACAGGTATTGAGGTAGAAGTTACAATGCTCAGTTGGGGAGAAGGTAATAGAAGTATTTTATCAGCTATTGCTGCTGGTGATGCTCCTGATGTTATGTACACAACTCCCTCAAGAGCTTTACCTATAATCACCTTTGGCAACGATGTGATTGAGCCTTTAGATGATTATATAGATGAAGAACTAAGAGAAGAAGTAATTTTTAATGAAGCTTTAGAAAATTATAAATTTGGCGGAACAACATATGCACTTGGTCATTATGGAGATCCCCATCAATTTGCAGCAAATTTAGATGTTTTAAGAGATTCTGGTGTTGAAGAAAGTTATATAGAAAAAATGCTTGATCCTGAAAAAGAATGGACCTGGGATGACTGGATGTATATGATGGAAAAAGCAACTAAAGACACAAATGATGATGGTAAAATTGATCAATGGGGTCTGGCTTATCCTGGTGGCGTAAATAATGCCAGTCCATTCTTGCATTTTTACTGGAATACCGGCGGTAAAGTAATAGATACAGAAGGAAATATTGGTCTTGGTGGAGAAGAAACTATGCTTGTTATGGAATTATTTGAAGAAATGATGGATAAAGGGTTATTAGTTGACGGAGTTGCAAATATGACATCTTCAGAATCGGATAATTCTGTATTTGAGAGCAAAGTTGCCTTTAATTATACTTTCCCACCTGAAGTTTATATAGCTCGAGACGAAGCAGGGGAAGAACTTCCTGAAGTAGTTCCTGTTTATCCACCTGTATCACCTACTGGAGAAAGAGGTTCATTTTTTGCCTGGAATGGTGTTATGATGAGTGCTCGTTCTGAAAATAAAGGTGCTGCATGGGAATTAATTAAATACCTTACTGTTAGTGATGAATATAAAGAGATGATAGCAAAAGCTACTGGTAAACTTACACCAGTAACAAGTGAATCTGATATTGAAAATTTAATAAAAGAAGAGTATAGAGGTCTATTAAATATCGGTTTAGAGGCTTCGAGCAGAGGTTGGTATTTAAGACATGAGCCAGCTCATCCTGCATCTGGTAGAATTGTAAGAGGATATAATTCAGCAGTACAGAATGTTTTATCTGGAAATATGACTGCTGAAGAAGCTACAAACTGGTTAAAAGAAGAAGCAGAGACAGCAAGAGATGAAGTAGAATAATTAAAATATATCAGCAGAGCAGTTTGCTGCTCTGCTGATTAATTTAAATAAGGGGGGGACTAGAGTGATTAAAAATTTTTTATCAGAGTACAAATATGAACTCTTAATGGTGTTACCAGCAGTTTTAATAATATTTATTTTTAAATTAATTCCGGTTATAGTATCGTTTTCTATGAGTTTAACCAAATGGAGAATTATTGATACTCCAGAGTTTATTGGTTTTGATAATTTCGTTCAACTATTTCAGGATCCAAATTTTTGGAATGCGGTCTGGAATACTTTGTTTTATGGGATTTTAATTATTCCGTCAGTTTTAATTGGTTCACTTGCTGTTGCTCTAATTTTAAATTCATTAAAAAAAGGAGCCTCTTTTTATAAAGCGGCATATTATTTGCCAATGACTCTTCCTTTATCAATAGCAGCAGTCATTTGGAGAGGTGGATTTTTTGGGACTTTTGGTTTTGTTAATAATACCTTAACAAAATTAGGTCTTAATTCAATACAATTCTTTTCTGTAAACTTGGCCAAACCTTCAATAAGTTTAGTTTATCTTTGGTGGACTCTTGGCTTTTGTTCTTTGATTTATTTAGCTGGTCTAAGAGGGATACCCAAAACAAGACTTGAAGCAGCTGAAATAGATGGTGCAAATACATTTCAAAAAATTATATATATAATCTGGCCTTCATTAAAACCAATAACACTTTTTGTGGCTTTATATATAACACAAACTACATTCAGAATTTTCTCTGCAGTTTTTGCAATGACCGGTGGGGGACCTTCTCGAAGTTCTGAGCCATTACTTTATTATACTTATAATTGGGGTTGGCAAAATTTCAGAATGGGATATTCTGCTGCAGCATCAGTAGTTTTATTTTTAATGGTAATAAGTGTTTATTTGTTTCAATCTTATATTTTGAAGGAGGATTAAAATATGAAAAAAGAAGGTTTGTTACATGTAATTGCAATATTAGTATTAGTGTTTATAATGATCCCTGTTCTCTGGACATTTCGCCTTTCACTTTCTCAAACATATTCTGCTAATGTACCATTAATACCCAGTGAGATTTCTTTTGATAATTATACAACTTTATTTAATGGCACCTCCTTTTTGACCTGGTTAAAAAATACAGTAATATTTGCAACAGTAGTTACTTTTTTGAATGTTTTATTTGCACCTAGTGCTGGATATGTTCTAGCCAGGGAAAAATTACCAGGCAGTAAATTTATATTATTAGGAATAGTCTCAGCGTGGGTTATACCATGGTTGACTGTTTTAATACCACTTTATATTGCTATGTCAAGGTTGGGTTTAGTGAATACCTTTCAGGGATTAATTTTACCATTAGCAGTATCTCCAATGGCTATTTTTCTTGCCCGACAGTATATTTCAAATATACCAATTGAGTTAGAGGAAAGTGCAATAGTAGATGGGGCCAGTAAATTAGAAGTATTTTTTAAAATTATTTTACCAATGTCAAAACCAGCATTAATGATTGTTGCTTTAATGTCTTTCATTCAGGCCTGGGGTAATTTTATCTTACCATTAATATTAATTACAAAAACTTCTATGAAAACATTAACAGTTGGTATTCCAGAATTGCAGCAGCAGGGCATTACTAATTGGGGCATTATTTCTGCATCTTCAATTTTTGGGATCTTACCCGTAATAATCATATTTATCGCTTTAAATAAATATTTTATGGAAGGTTTAGCTATGAGGACTGGAATGAAATAAATTTTAGTTTGATTTCGGTTCGATCAATGAAAAGTCAACTAAGATTAGATGATTCAAAAAATTATAATGACTTTTGTAATAATAATAAATTCTGAAATCATTAATACTATAAGAAGCTAAATAGAGCCTCTTATTTTTAATAACTTTTATCTAAACTATTATTATAAATTGGCAATTAGCCATAAATTTTGAAAAGTTAAGGATAAAGTATTATAATTGAATATACAATATTATAATTAAAGAGGCGATTATATTGGTATCAATTAATGATGTAGCAGAAAAAGCAAATGTATCAATCTCAACAGTTTCTCGAGTTATGAATAAAAATGCCAATGTTTCAAAAGAGAAAGAAGAGGCGGTATTAGCAGCTATTGAAGAGCTCGATTACATACCCAATGGTTTGGCAAGAGGTCTTGTTACCAAGAATACAAACTCGGTTGGAATTTTAATAGCAGATATTTCTAATATGTATTATTCAAGTCTGGTAAAAAGCATGGAAAAAACTCTTAATAAAAAGGGATATTATACTATAATTGGAAATACAGAGTGGAGTGCTGAACGGGAAAAAGATTATTTGCGCTATTTGATTCAAAAGCAGGTGGATGGCTTTATTCTAGCATCTACCGCCCTTGATGATGAAACAATTGATAAATTCAGTAGAAAAGAAATTCCTATTATTGTCTTAGATAGAGAAATCAATTCCAGGAGAATAGATAAAATAAGGATTAATGATTATGAAGGAGCATATAGTGCTACAGAACATTTAGTCGAATGTAATTATGATTATTTTATTCATTTAAAAGGACCTGAAAAAGCAGCAACAGCTATTGATAGGTGTAAAGCCTTCAAAAAATGTTTAAAAGATAATAAGATTAGTGAGGAAAAATATGAAGTTCTAGAAGGACATTTTATGGAAGATAAAGCTCGAGAACATATTGCTGAATTTTTAACTAGATTTCAATTAAAAGGAAGAAGAGTTGGGGTTTTTGCCGCAAATGATGCAACAGCCTTTGGGATTTTAAAGGAAGTAAAAAACAGAGGACTAAAAATACCTGAACAGGTTGGAGTTATAGGTTTTGATGATGTTAGTTTTGCAAGTTATACTGACCCCCCTTTAACGACTGTAAATAGACCAATTAAGGAAATTGGTGAAATTACTGCCAATACAATTATTGAAAGAATAGAGAAAAGCGACGACCAAATATTTTATAAGAAAAATATTACAATGGATGTTAAATTAATAATAAGAGAAAGTACAAGCAAAGCATAATTTCTTGCCAGCATAAGGTTATTTTATATATTTTTTAGAAAAGCTTTTCAAGAATGAAATGGAGGTATAACAATGTCCTTTCAGGATGAAAATTATTTATTAAGAACTGAAACAGCAAAAAAATTATATAGAGAAGTGAAAGAATTACCAATTATTGATGCTCATAACCACGGAGATATTAAAGAAATAATTGATAATCAGGGCTGGAATGATATCTGGGAAGTTGAAGCAGAAACTGATCATTATGTCTGGGAACTAATGAGGCGATGTGGAGTTGAGGAAGAAAAGATAACAGGAAAAGCAAATAATAAAGAAAAATGGTTTGCTTTAGCAGAAGTCTTTCCTGAATTCATAGGGAATCCAACTTATGATTGGATTCATTTAGATTTGAAAAGAAGATTTGGGATAGAAAAGTTAATTTCTAAAGAAACTGCTGCAGAAATCTGGGATCAAAGTAAAGAAATACTTAAGCAGGAAAAAATGAAACCTCAGCAGCTGCTGAAAGAAATGAAGGTTGAAATCATGTGTACCAGTGATGATCCCCGCTCTGAACTAGAATATCACAAAAGGGCTGCTGAAGAACTGGATCAGATTAAAATTCTTCCCACCTGGCGTCCGGATCCTGCATTTAAAGTTGCTCAAAATGTGAACTGGAATAACTTTGTAGATGATATAACAGAAATGTATAGTGAAGAGAGCAATACGCTTGACGGGTTTTTAGCAGCTTTAAAGGGATCTCATGATTATTTTGCAGAACAGGGCTGTTTATCAACCGATCATGATTTGGTTTCACCTTATACAAAAAAAGTTGCTAAAAAGAGAGCAGAAGAAATATATAATAAAGCAAGAGAAAAAGAAAAACTTAATCAGGCAGAAGTATTAGATTTCCAGGCTTTTTTAATGGAATATTTTGTCGACTTAAATAAAGAAAAAGATTGGGTTATGCATTTACATATCGGTGCTGTCAGAAACTACAGTGATAAATTAGATGAAGAGCTTGGAGCTGATGCAGGTGGAGATATCTGCAGACAGGATTTAAATATTGTTGATAATTTGAGATATTTATTTAACTTAATGGATGGAGAGCTGGATTCAGTGCTTTACTGTATGGATCCTGTTTATTTAACAACAATGGCTTCAATTGTAAGAGCTTTCCCAAATCTTTATATGGGGGCTGCCTGGTGGCTCTCTGATACCGCTGCTGGGATTAGAGAAAACCTGGAGTATACTGCCAATGTAGATTTATTAACAAAACATGCCGGTATGGTATCCGATTCCAGGAAAGTGATGTCTTATGATTCCAGAAATGAAATTTTCCGCAGAGTGCTGGCAGATTATGTGGGAGAGCTGGTGGAAGTTGGTCAGGTTCCAGAAGAACTGGCAGTTGAATTAGTTAAAGATTTAAGTTATAGACGGCCTAAAAAAATGTTTTTTTAAAGATTTTAATTATAAATTTCATTAAACAAATAAAAGCTCCTCTCAGTTAAGCAGTATTTTAATTAATACTATTTTGACTGGAGAGGAGCTTTTTCAGTTCATTTAATTATAATTTTGGGCTCTATTTAGAATCCCATTTTTTTAAGATTATTTAAACTTATTTCAAGACTGTCAAAAGGATCTCCAGGACAGATGTCCTGTTCTACACAGGCCCATTCAACTTCATTTTCTTTACAGGCTGCAATAATTCTTTCCCAGTTAAGATTACCTTCCCCAACTTCTGCCATTAATGGGTCCCAACCATCAACAGTCATATCTTTAAAATGAACAACATTCATTCTGTTATTAACTTTTCTAATCCACTCAGCTGGATCAGCTCCACCAGCCTGAATCCAGTAAGTATCAATTTCAAAATCAAAAACTTCTGGATCACTTTCTTCAAATAAGATATCCATGCCAGTTTTATCTCCATATTTAGCAAATTCAACATTATGATTATGGTAGATAAACTGGAGTCCATTATTTTTTATTTTTCTGGCAATTGGAGTGATTTCTTTAATAAATTTTCTGATACCCTCAGCGCTGTCTCTGTATTCTTCAGGCATAATTCCCAGCCCTACATGTTTACAGCCCCAGAGTTTATGTTCTTTAATTACACTGTCCAGATCATTTTTTAGGCGGTCAAAACCTATGTGGGTGGCACATACTTCTAAACCAATTTCATCAAGTAATTCTTTTAATTTTTCAGGATCAATTGGTCCAAATCCAGAAACCTGAACCGCATCATATCCAATTTCTTTAACCTTTTTTAGTGATTCTTCAATACCTTCGGCTGTCTGAGTAAAATCTCTAACTGTATAAAGTTGAGCTGCTATCTTCATTTTTTATCTGCTCCTTTTAAGTAATATTTTTTTCCTGTTTTTGATGAAGTATTAATTCCTTTTATTAGTTCTAAGGTTTTAATGCCTTCGGCGGCAGTTATAGTATTCTCTTTAATTTCGTTTTCGAGATCATCATAAAATGAATCAATCAGTATCTGATGACCATAGCCCCAGTAAGCTTTATAATCACTGTCATTATTTTCTATAAAACTATCCAACTGATTTTCTTTTTTGATTATTAGCTGATCATCAAATAACCTCATATTTCCTTTTTCACAGTCTATTTCAATTTCTATTGGGCTGTTGCTGCTGAAAGCATTTGTGGCATAGAAGATACCGGTAAAGCCATCTTTAAAATAGAGGGTTGCGTCTGCTGTATCTTCAACTTCAATTACTTTATCTAGGACTCTGGTATCTATATTACCTTTTACAGCCTCTACAGTCCCTCCAAACCATTGAATTAAATCAAGTGTGTGGATTGCCTGATTGATTAAAACTCCTCCACCTTCTGTATCATAAAAACCTTTCCATTCATCTTTAAGGTAATAATCTTTGTCACGATGCCAGGTTACAAGTCCTTTGATCCCTTTAATTTTACCCAGGGAACCATCGTTTATTATTTTTTTAGCCCGCTGATTATTTTCATTAAATCTATTTTGAAAAGACACTCCAAGCTGAGCTTTGCTTTTTGCTGCTGCTTTGATTAATTTTCTGCCATCTTCATAGTTTAAGGCAAGAGGTTTTTCTACCAATACATTAATATTTTCTTTAAGAAATTTTATGGCCATTGGTGCATGCAGAAAGTGAGGAGTACAGATATGAACCACATCAACATCTCTATTTAAGAGCTCAGTATAATCGCTAAGATATTCACAGCTGTATTTTTCTGCTGCCTTTTGGGCTCTATCTTTTTTAATGTCGACCATATATTTTAATTCAACATTTTCTCTGCTGCTTAAAATATCTGCATGTACCGGGTAAATATTACCACAGCCGATAACTGCTGCTTTAAATATTTCCATTTATATATTCTCCTTTTTGGTTTTGCTCTTATTTTTTGGATTAATTTTACCCCAGTTTAAAATGTGCCGTCTACATCCATTGTTTTAGCTTCAGAATTTTCTTTGATAAAGGTTGAATTCTTTATTTTTTCATCTAACTTTGCTTTAAATAGATCTTCATCCAGAGGTAGCTCAACCCAGTCATCTGTCCAGGCAGAAAGATGCATTGCGTTGGAAATTGTCAGGCCTTTAATCCCTTCTTCTCCGGGAGCGATTAACTCTGCATCATTTAAGATTGCATCGATCCAGTTGTTTAAGATACCCAGATGTTCCGGATTTTCACCTGGAGCTGGAACACTGCATTCCCAGCATTCAGGACTGCCAAATCCACCTTCATAATTTTTGTTGAATTCTCTTTCAGGAGTTCTCAACCTTCTAAAAGTAATTTTGCCATCTTCCAGAATTAATTTACCTTTATTGCCTGTGATTTCAAGTCTGTTTGTTTCTGGAGCAATACCGGTTGAAGTTACAAAAACTCCAGTTGCGCCATTTTCGTATTCCACATAGGCTGTTACATCATCTTCAACCTCTATATTATGGTATTTGCCATTTTCAGCAAAGGCTCTTATTTTTGTCGGCATACCACAGGTCCACTGCCAGATATCAAGCTGATGTGGATCCTGATTTAAAAGGACTCCACCACCTTCACCCTCCCAGGTTGCTCTCCAGCCTCCATTGTTATAATAGCTCTGTGAACGGTACCAGTCAATAATCCAGTTGGTTCGTTTTATCTCTCCCAGCTCACCAGAATCAATTAAATCTTTTAACTTCTGATAGATGGCTCTGGTCCGCTGATTATACATAATTGCAAAGACTTTATCTGATTCTGCTGCAGTTTCATTCATTTCACGGACAGCTTTAGTGTAGACGCCAGCCGGTTTTTCAATTAAAACATGAAGATCTTTATTAAAGCTTTCAACTGCCAGGGATGGATGGCCATAGTGAGGAGTCGCGATGATAACTGCCTCAATATCAGCTTCAGCGAAAAATTCTTCCGGTTTTGAAAAACAGCTGATATCTTTTCCTAAATTAGATTTTGCCCATTCAAGCCGCTGAGCATCAATATCACAGACAGCCTTAAGCACTGCTCCTTTAACTTTACCATTTACAATATCCTGAGCATGACTTGTTCCCATATTGCCAATACCTATAATTCCAACTTTAACTTCACCCATTATTTTCCTCCTTGATTTCTTTTTTAATTTCTTCCACTAATTTCATAAATCGTCTGCCGTATGTTAGATAGGTGTTGTATTTTGCTGCTTCTTCACTATTTTGATTCTGACTGTGATAAACGGCTCCCATATGTGGCTCAATTGAAAATCCACCCTCATAACCATTTTTTAAGAGATCTTTAACAATCTTTTTGACCTCTCCATTTCCTTCTCCTGGATATTTATAATCCATATCAGGGAAGATGCCATCAGTTTCTTCTTTAAATACACAGTCTTTAATGTGAACATAAGCAATTCTATTTTTAAGGGTTTGATAGGCCTCCCAGCTGTTTTGTTTTGAATAAGGTTTTTCTCCTATTTTGTTATCTGCCATAACCGGGTTGCCGGTGTCAAAAACAATTTTAAAATTTGGTGAATCTATTTCACTTAATAAGTATTCCATATGTTCATATGACTGAGAAAAATAATTCATACAGTTTTCATGGACATAGGTAATACCTCCCTCTTCGCAGATTGCAACCAGTTCTTTTAAATTTTTAATAATCTTTTTCTCCAGTTCTGGATTTCTGGCTTCTAAATCCTGAGGAATACCAAAGCTCATACCACGAATCATTTTAGTTCCCAATTTCTGCATGCGGGGAATTGCTCGTTTTAATTCTTCTCTGCTCTGTTTATAAGACTCATCAGCTCGAGGATCCTTACCCCAGTTTGCAACAGCACTTCCAAAACAGTTAATTTCAATCCCTGACTCATTTAACTTATTGTATACTTCTTCGAACTTTTGCTCACTAATATCAGTAATATTTGTACCGCCAATATTACGAGATTCAATATATTTCCATCCCAATTCTTTTGTCACTTCAATTTGGTTTTCAATAGTATCAGCAGCTTCATCTGCAAAACCTGAATAATACACTTTTTATTCCCCCCCAAAAAAAATTTAAAACTTCTAATTATTCTATATTATATAACTATTATAAAACATAAATAACTAAATATCTTCTTAGATATTGCTTTAAACATTTCCAATCTTGTTGTATACTTAAATTATCATTTTAAGAAAGCATAGGAGGGAGTCTAAATGCCCGAAATACATGAATTTTTAACAAATCAAAATTTTAATGCTCATTATACCAAAGCAGTGGTAGATAAGAATTATGATTTTTATGATGTGCATATCCATGATATGTTCGAGATATATTATTTTATTCAGGGTGATGTTAGCTATCATATAGAAGGACATGTTTATCAGGTTGAAGCTGGAGATTTATTGTTAATTAACAATAAAGAAATTCACCGTCCGGTATTTAATTCTGATAAGTTATATGAACGAATTACAATCCATTTTGCACCCTGGTATTTTTCAAAGTTTAATAGTGAAGATTTTAATATATTGGATTGCTTTGAAAATAGAGAGCCCGGATATTACAATAGAATTTCTGCAGAGATGATTCAAAAAAATAATATTAAATATTATTTAAACAAGATTAAAGAGTTTTTGGCTAAAAAAGAAAAAGGAAAAGAAATAATGATAGAAACTTATTTTGTACAGTTGTTATACAATTTAAATAAAATATTTAATAAGGACGAAATAGATCATAAAGAATCTATAGAGTATAATGAAAAAATAACTAAGTTAATAAAATATATAAATGATAATTTGAACCAAAAATTTAATTTAGAGACCTTAGCGAAAAAGTTTTATTTGGATAAATATTATCTATCACACTTATTTAAAGAAAATACCGGTTTTTCTATTCTGCAGTACATTAATTATAAAAAAATTATGAAGGCAAAAGAACTTCTGGCTAAAAACTATAGTTGTAGTCAAGTATCTGATGAACTTAGCTTTGGTAATTATTCTAATTTCTATAAAATATTTACTAAAGAAGTGGGAGTTTCTCCTTCAAAATATCAAAAGAACAATATATTTTAAAATAATTTGTTATCTTAAAAGCAGGAGAAAAATATTTTTTCTTAAATAATATTATATAGATAAAAACTTATATTAAAGATGATATTTTAGCAAGATCACTGGAGGAATAAGTATGTTTGATTTTTTTTAAAGAAGAAAATAAGATTATAATAATTTATGTAATTATCGGTTTTGCCTGGATATATTTTTCAGACCGACTTTTACTTGTTCTAACAGGTGATTTGGAGCAGTTTAATATCCTCCAGTCTTTTAAAGGTGCCTTTTATGTTCTGGCAACTGCAGTTTTGCTTTATTTACTGATTAAACGCTATGCTGATAGTTTAAAAGAACAAAAAAGCGAGGTTAATTCTTTAAATGAGGAGCTAACCGCTTATAATGAAGAGCTGCTAGCAATGAATGAGGAACTGGACCAGTCTTTAGATGAGTTGAACGAATTAAACGAAAAGTTTATTTCAATGATTAATCTGGTTTCAGATCTGGATAAGCAGAACAACTTAGATCAGGTTGAATTTCTGTCACATTTATTAAAACAGGCAGTTCAAATTGTGCCGGAAGCTGATTATGGTAAGGTATATCTGATAGAAGATGGAGTCTGCAGATTTGTTGATGCTGTGGGTCATGACATTGAAATTTTAAAGAATCTAAAAATCGATCAGAAAAGTTTATTTCATTATGATGAAAAAGGTATTTTTACTTCTGAGCAGTATTCAATAAATTTAGATAAAATACCGCGAAAACATCAGGAGGAATTTGAAAAGGCTTTAAAAGAAATCAAAGATTCTCTATTTATTAATATTACTGTTAATGAAAGTGTTGTCGGTAGAATTTCTCTGGATATAGCTGCCGAAAGTAGTGCTAAATTTAGAGATACCACCAAGAAAGTTCTCCAATCTTTTGCAACTTTAGCTTCTTCCTTTTTTGCTTTTAAGCGATTTGATAAACTGCAGGGAGAATTCACCAAAGAATTAATTTCATCTATAATTCAGATTTTAGAAATTTATGATAGTTATACAAAAGGTCATTCGGAAAATGTAGCTAACCTGGCAGCGGGGGTTGCCGAAAAATTAGGGCTTTCCCGCAAAATGGTTGTCGATACTTACTGGGCAGGAATGGTCCATGATATAGGTAAACTTTTAGTTCCAGTCAGTGTTTTAAATAAAAAGGGAAGACTTACAGAAGAAGAGTATCAGCTGATTAAAAAACATCCGGTCTGGGGAAGCCAGGCTCTTGCAGATTCTGCTGTTTTAAAGCATATTTCAAAATATATTTTGTACCATCATGAGCGCTGGGATGGCAGCGGTTATCCTGAGGGAGTAAAAGGAGACAGGATACCACTGGTCTCTCAAATTATTGCTGTTGCTGATGCCTGGGATGCAATGAGATCAGAAAGATCTTATAGAAAGCCCTTAACAAAAGAAGAGGCACTGGCAGAGATTGAAAATAACAGAGGCAGCCAGTTTTCACCTGAGGTTGCTGATAAATTTTTAGAACTTGTATCAAAAGATAATTTTTCTATCAAAAATTCTGCAATAGATTCTAGAAGCAGCAAATCTTCTCTCAGTTTTAACGAAGATTATTTTGAATATCTTTTTGAAGAAAGTGCAGAAGGAATTGTAGTCTTAGACAGTGAATTTAGAATAATAAAAAGCAATCAGTATTTTTTAGATATGTTTGATTATCAAAGGTATGAAGTTTTAGACAGACACATTAAAGATGTTGTGGTTCCTGGAGAAAAAAGTGATGAGACTGAAAAGTTTATGGAGCTTGTTAAAAGTGGGGAAAGAGTTAATGCCAGGTCATTTAGAGAAGACAGTAGTGGCGAAAAAGTAGAAGTTTCTATCCAGGGTTTTCCCATTTCACTGGCCCGAGGGAAAACAGGGTATTATATAATTTATCAGGATATAAGCGAATTTAGAGATTTAGAAAGAAAATACTTTAATTCACAGCAGAAATACAGAGCCTTATTTGAAAACGAAGATATTATTATTCTAATTATTGACCCCGAAACAGGTCAAGTAGTTGATGCTAATCCAGCAGCTGAAAACTTTTATGGCTGGAGCAGGACTGAATTGAAGTCAAAAAAGATATCAGAGATCAACTGTTTAAGTCCAGCTGAAATAAAGGCAGAAATGGAAAATGCTAAAGCAAATAATAAAAATAGATTTTTATTTAAACATCAATTAGCCTCAGGTGAGATTAAAGAGGTTGAAGTTTACAGTCAGCCGATCAATTTTTCAGAAAAGGAATATCTATATTCGATAGTTCATGAGTATAATAAAAAGGCAGCAAGAAAAGCAGAATTAGTTAACTAAGTTACATTTATTATAATTTATTCAGCTAACAAGGACTTTTTTAGTAGATAGAGAATTATATAATTACAGGAGGTCGATATTATGAGAAAAATTCTGGTGGCTGTTGATGGTTCTAAAAGTGCTCAAAAGGCTGCAAAGAAAGCTGCAGAGCTTGCTGAAGATTTAAAGGCCGAAGTAACCCTGATTCATGTTTACGCGGAATCTGCTCAGATTCCAGTTAACCAGTTTAACGAAGTGGCCTCTTATCTATCTGCAGAAACAATGGAAGAGATTATGTCTCAGCAGGAAGATACAATAAAAGAAAAGAGGCAGAAGATACTTGATGAAGATGCTGAGTTTTTTGAAGATAGGGGTATTAAACCTGAAAAAGTACTGCTTCATGGTGATCCTGCAGATGAAGTTTGTGATTATGCAGAAAAAAATAATTTTGAGCTGATTATAGTTGCTGATAAAGGGCACGGCAAGGTAGAGCGCTTCCTGCTTGGCAGTATTAGTGACAAGATAGTTAGACATGCGAAGACTTCAGTGATGGTTGTAAAGTAAGAAAAAACATTTAATTGAATAACTGTTAAGAATTTATGACTCCTCTTTAATAATAATTTAATTAAAGGGGAGTTTTTAGATATTAAAAAAGTTTTGAGTAAGTGAGTAGAAAAACTAAATTTAAAAGATGTCGATTTATAAAGAATGATGTTTGATAATATTGGTGAAAAAGAATATAATTATATTAATAAAGTTATTAAATGCTATAAAGTCTAAAATTTAGCTTCAATATAAAAGGAGATATCAAAATATGGAAGAAATCGAAGGTAAAAAGAATAAATTTCCTTTAAACCCCAACAATATTATTATAAATAGAAAAGATGAATATCTTGATAAAGTGGAAAAAAGATCGACACAGCTCTTCTTGATTGCTAAAAATGACAACCTTGAGGTTATCAAACAGCATATTACAGCTGATAAGACTTTTCAGATAGCAGCTGGAGAAGAGAATAGTTTTGAGCTTTTTTATATTTTAGAAGGAACTGTTGCTTCTGAGGATGAAAAAATTACTTTAGCAGCTGGAGATTCAATTACTGCTAAAAGTGGTGAAGAAGAAAAATATTTTAAGACTTTAACTGAAGTAACTTTGCTATATATTTCGTCTACACCTATTTTTGCCAGTGAGCAGAAAAGAATTAATGAGTTGCTATCATTAAATGAAAAAATTGCAGATAAAGATACTGAAACTCATGATCACTGTGATCGCCTGCAGCGATTAAGCAGACTAACAGCAAAAGAGCTTGACTTGAGTGAAGAAAAATTATTTAATTTAGGTTATGCTTCCTTTCTTCACGATATTGGCAAGGCAAAAGTGCCGAAATCATTATTGCAGAAACCTGGAAGATTAACAGAGTCAGAATGGGAGATTATGAAAAAACATACTGAGTGGGGAAAAGAAATCATTTTAAAAAAAATTAATAACAAACATTTTAAAAAAGCAGCAGAAATCATCTATCAACATCATGAGCGTTTTGATGGTCAGGGATATCCTCAGGGTTTAAAAGGAGAGGAAATAATGGTTGAAGCGCAGATTTTAACTGTGGTTGATGCCTATGATGCTATGGTTTATGAAAGGCCCTATCAGAGGGCTCTTACAAGAAAAGAGGCTCTGGCAGAAATTAAGAGAGAAAAGGGTAAACAGTTTGCGCCGCGAGCTGTAGAAGCATTTTTGAAAGCAGAAAATAAATTTATCATGAATAATTCGAAATAAAACCCCTACTGTTTAATAGTAGGGGTGATAAATAAAAAAATTATTTTCCAGCGACTAAAATCGGATTATTTGGATGATTAGGATTTCCTTTGTCATCATCTTTATCAGTTTCCTTAGCCTTATCATTAACCGCATCCATAAAATGAATTTCTCTGTCACCATCTTCATTTTCGACGAGGATTTCAACTCCAGCTGCATTATTAGGAGCCTTACCATCTAGCTCTTCTGCAAGTACCGCTGCTGAAAAAGAAACTAACATCACCATTACAATTGCTAAAACTACTGATTTTTTAAACATTTTTTTGCCTCCTTTTGTAACCCGGCTATCTCTTTTTGAGACCCGTGGCTTTGTGTCTCCATCTCCCGATGGATTTACCCCTACTGGAGGAACAGAATAAAAAGTTTTATTTTTTTGAGAAACAAAAATCCTGTTCCTGCTTCGGCAGCCAGGCAGCCATAATCAACAAAAAATTGATCTTAGGCTCCAGAGCTTTGCGCCCTTTAGCTTTCGCTTAAAGGTTACCTTTTTCGTGACTGGAACAATGAAACTATATACTAAGAATAGCATAATTTTGAAAAAATATCAATATTCAGTTTTTTGAAAATCAAAAAATAATTTATGTAAGATATTTTTTTGATTAAATTATTATTAGACTCTTCTTTAAAATGAACAGATTTATTTTTAAAAACTGTTTAAATTTGTAGAGTTAAGGAGCGATAAAAATGACCAAATCAGGGTCAAATGATAATCAACAAAAAGATAGAGAACGGGAAATGGATGAAGACTGTGGGAAAAAGACAGCATACTATAATAGCCGCTGTATTGAACGAGTCAGAACTGATGTCTCTGATTCTAAACGGAGCAGATTATATATAAAAGCAATAATTTATGCAATTGGGGGTAATCTTTTATTAGCAGTTATTAAAGGAATAGTGGCCTGGCTCTCAGGCAGTAGTGCTGTCTTTTCTGATGCAGCAAACTCCTTATCAGATGCGCTCTACAGTATAATTATGGGAATCGGGCTCTATGTATCCCAGCGTCCAGCTGATGAAACACATCCTCAGGGGCACAGTCAGTTTGAACCACTGGTCAGCCTCTTTATTGCAGCAGCTATGGCTTCTGCGGGAATTGCTGCAGTCTGGCAGAGCATTCAAAATTTTCTGGGGCAAACAGAGCCTACAGCTCTGGGATGGACATCTTTGGTGATGGTGATAGCTATTGTTGTAAAATATATAATGTATTATCTGGTTTCCGGGATTGGAGAGAAAGTATATAGCCCGGCTATTCAAGCCAGTGCTAGGGATAATCTGGTTGATATTATAAGTACAACTCTTGCTCTGATAGGTGTCCTGGGATCCCACTTTATCCATCCATATTTAGATCCCATTGCTGGTCTTATTGTAGCTCTTTGGATTTTCAAAGCCACCTGGGAAATCACCTGGGAAAATGTAGGATATCTTATCGGTAGAGGAGCTGATCTAGAATTAACTGAAAAAATAGCCGAAGCTGCCTTTTCAGTAACTGAAGTTGCAGATGTGCATCGGATTGTAGCTGAATATGTAGGTCCTCAATTAAGGGTCGATATGCATATAAATGTCGATGGCGATATTCCTTTGAGCAAAGCCCATCAAATTGGAGAAGATGTGAGGCAGGCTGTTGAAGGACTGGAAGAGGTCGATTTAGTTTATGTTCATATTGAGCCGATCGGACATGAAGGTAAATAGTGAAAACTTTATCTATCAATAAATTTGTATCTGATGATAGTATTTATATAGATTTTTTAATTATTAGAGGGAGGTAATTATAAATGGAAAAAGTAAAATGGGGAATTATTGGCTGTGGTGATGTAACAGAAAAGAAGAGTGGACCAGCACTGCAGAAAATAAAGAATTCAGACTTAGTTGCTGTAATGAGAAGGACGGGTGAACTGGCAGAGGATTATGCTGAAAGGCATAATGTCCCCCGCTGGTATGATAAAGCAGAAGATTTAATTAATGATCCAGAGGTTAATGCTGTTTATGTGGCCACCCCGCCTTCCACCCATAAGAAATATACTATTATGGCAGCTGAGGCAGGACTGCCGGTTTATGTAGAAAAACCAATGGCCAGAAACTACAAAGAAGCAGCAGAAATGATCAGAGTCTGTGAAGAAAATGATGTGCAGCTGCATGCAGCATATTACCGCCGGGCGATGCCCAGATTTTTAAAAATCAAAGAGCTGCTTGATTCAGGAGCAGTTGGGGAAATTAGAACAGTAAATATCAGGCTGGCCCAGCCAGTAGCAGCAGAAGAAAAAGATGAAAGCAGTCTTCCCTGGAGAGTATTACCTGAAATTGCAGGAGGAGGCAAGTTTTTAGATCTGGCAGCACATACCCTTGATCTATTTGATTATTATTTTGGCCCAATCGATGCAGCGGCTGGTTTTGCTTCCAATCAGGCTGGTTATTATCCTGCAGAAGATAATGTTGTAATGACCTTTAGATTTGAAAATGGGATTCAGGGAATTGGAAGCTGGACTTTCAATGGTTTTCATGATCTGGACCAGAATGAGATAATCGGCAGTAAAGGCAGACTTTTATTTTCTTCATTTAGTGAAGAAGCTATAATTTTAGAAAATGAAGACGGACGCCAGGAAATAGAATTTCCTTATCCGGAACATGTTCAGCAGCCGCTTTTAGAAAAAGTAGTTGCCAGTTTACTGGGTAAGGGAGAGTCGCCTTCTACTGGTGAAAGTGCAGCCAGAACAACACGGGTGATGGATCAAATTATTGCTGAGTATTATAGAAATTAAAAGTTAGTGTCCTGCAAAAACCATATAAAAATATAGAATAATTAACTTAGATGAGCAGCTGTTTCTGGCAGCTGCTCTTTTTTTTAAAAATAAAAGTTGACAAACTAAATTTAAAAGAATATAATGTGACTACAAAGTCATGTGACTTAAAAGTCATATAAAATCTGAAAATTAATTTTATTTTAAAAAAGAAGGTGAAGCAATGCCCAAACAAACTTTTTTCAACCTGAAAGAAGCAAAAAAAGAGCGGATTATTGAGGCTGCGGTTGACGAATTTGCTGCTCATCCCTATTTAAAGACAAGCATTAATCGGATTATTGAGCGGGCAGATATTTCAAAGGGTAGTTTTTATCAGTATTTTAGCAACAAAAAAGATCTTTATAAATATGTTATTGATCAGGCATCAGATGCCAAGATGAAATTTCTGGCTCAGAAGCTTCAGGATTACCAAAAGCTTGAGTTTTTTGAGCTTTTACGAGAACTCTTTATTGCTGGAATTGAATTCAAACGAGAGTACCCACTTTTTTCTCAAATAGGGGATTATCTTCTCGATGGAAGTAATGAAAGTCTAAAAGAAGAAATTTATGCTGACAGTCGGCCAAAAAGCAACCAGTTTTTTGAAGAGTTATTAGAAGAAGCAGTTATGAAAGAAGAAGTTGATCCAAATATTGATATAAAACTCACAGCTTTTATGTTAACTGATTTTTCAATCAGCATTGTAAGTTATTTTTTTGAAAATCATAATCCAGAAAATGTAGACCAGATTATGGATTATGCAGATAAAATGCTCTATATCATGAAAAATGGTATAGCAAAGGGGGATAAAAATGTCATTAATTAAATTAACAGGTTTAGAAAAAATTTATCAGCAGGGTAAGATTGAAGTTCCCGCTTTAAGAGGAATAGATATGGAGATTGAATCAGGAGAATTTACAACTATCTTTGGTCCTTCTGGTTCAGGTAAAACAACTCTTTTAAATATGATTGGCTGTCTTGATAAATCAACAGCCGGAGAAATTGTATTTGACGGACATTCAATCAATGATCTGAACAGTAAGGAGCTGGCTGAAGTCCGCCGCTATAATCTGGGCTTTGTTTTTCAGAGCTATAACTTAATCCCTGTTTTAACAGCTTTTGAAAATGTTGAGTTTGCAATTCGTTTAATTGACAAACACAGCAAAAAAGAAAGAAGAGATAAAGTAATGTCGCTGCTGGAAGAAGTGGGGCTGGGAGATATGGCTGACCGACGTCCAAATGAGCTTTCGGGGGGGCAAAAACAGCGGGTGGCAATTGCCAGAGCTCTAATCAAAGAGCCAAAACTGGTTCTGGCTGATGAGCCGACTGCTAACCTTGACTCTGAAACCAGCAAAGAGGTTTTAGAGCTAATGAAAGAAATGAATGAAGAGTTAAATACAACCTTTATCTTTTCCACCCATGACCCTCAGGTAATGGATTATGCCCGCCGTTTAATTGAAATTAAGGACGGAAAAATCAGCAAAGACCAGAGGAGGGATTAGTAATGTTTTTTCTTAAAATGGCGTTTAAAAATCTAACACGTCACAAAAAGAGAACTATCATTACTGCTCTGATAATTGCCTTTGCGATTTTAATTTATGTAATTACAGAAGGCTTAATGATTGGCATGACAGAAATGTCTTTTGATAATATTATAAATTTAGAAAGTGGTCACCTGCAGGTTGCAGATCAAAATTACTGGGAAGATAGAAAAGAGCTGCAGCTTAAAAATTTAATCACTCCGGCAGCAGAGATCGAGAATAAAATCAGTCAGACTGATGGTTTTGAGGCTTTAACCAGGCGCTTAAACTTTGCAGTTAATCTTAATAATGGCATCGACGAGCTTCCAGTTACCGGGGTTGGGATTAATCTGGAGACTGACAGTAGAGTCTTTGAGTTGGACCAGCATCTGGTAGAAGGTAGGATGCCGGAAGCGGGAAGTACCGAAATTATTATGGGAGCCAAGCTGGCAGAATTGATGGATTTTCAGCTCGGAGACTATGCGATAATGCTGATTAGAACTGAAGAAAAAACTTTTAATACAATTGATGGTGAGATTGTGGGTTTGTTTAACACTCCCCATCCCAGTTTAAATGAAAGCAATGTTTTTCTGCCGCTGTCAACAGTCCAGGAGAGGTTGAATGTGGAGGATAAAATAAGCCACTATGTAGTCCGTTTAAATGATCAGGACCTGGCTAGTAATGCAGCAGAAGAGCTAAGTTCTCGACTTAGTGCTCCCTATCAGGCTTACTCCTGGCGGGATGCAGCCCGGAGCCTGGTAACAATGCTTGAAATGCAGGATATAGAGACTCAGATTATTCTGGCTATAATTTTAACTCTGGCAGCAGTTGGAATCGTTAATACAGTAATTTTATCTGCTCTGGAGCGGATGGAAGAGCTGGGGATGATGAAGGCCTTAGGAATGCACGAGCGAGAAATTGTATATACATTTATGGGCGAAGCAGCCGGGATCGGTCTGATTGGTGGAGTAATGGGAGTTATTATGGGAATTATTGGTCTGGCGATTTTCAATATTAATGGTATTGATATGGCAACTATGACCGGTGGTGGCGATATGACCTATGGCTTTCCTTTAAGTGGAACAATTTATGCTGGCTGGGAGCTTGAATCATTTATTTTTGTCTTTGTCTATGGAGTTGTTGTTTCTGTGCTGGCAAGTGTTTTACCTGCTTTATGGGCCGCGCGCAAAGACCCGGTAAAAGCTATATATCACCGCTAAGGAGGTTGGGAAATGACATTTTTAATTAATATTGCTTTTAAAAATATGTTCAGAAATAAATTGAGAACTATAGTTTCAATCCTGGCTATTGCCTTTGCTGTGATGGTAATTGTCTTTACCAGGGGCTTGATCGATGGAATGATTGGTGACACTTATTCACTCTATATTCACTATGATACAGGCCATATTAAAATTATTGACGAAGAGTATGAGCAGAAGGAAAAACTGCTTTCTCTAAATTATACAGTCAAGGGACTGGAAAACAAGAGTTTAAGTGAAATGCAGGCTGATCTAAGTGAGATGGAAGGAATTGAGATGGTTATACCCAGGCTGAAGTTTGGAGCAGCAGTCAGTACGGAAGAAGAACTGGTGCAGATGCTGGCCTGGGGAGTAGATGGAGCTAAAGAACTGAAATTTACCAATCTGGAGAGAGAACTAAGCCAGGGACGGATGGTGGAGCCGGGCCAGCGAGAAGTTGTAATGGGTTCTGAACTTTTAAAAAAGATTAACCGCAGTGTAGGTGAAAAGGTAACAATGGTTTATACGACAGCCTTCAGCTCTTTTCAGGGAGCCACTTTTGAAATAGTCGGTGAGATTCAGAGTAATCTGCCGCTTTTAAATGAACAGGTTGTTTTTATGCCGATTGATACCGCTCAAAATCTTCTTTATTTAAATGATGAGGCGACTGAACTGCTGCTGGTGACTGAAGACCGCGAGCTAGCGGGAGAGTTTCTGCCGCAGGTGAGAAATTATCTAAGTCAGGGTGGTGGAAATAATTATCTGGCCCAGAGCTGGAAGGAAGGCAATACCTTTATTCAGCTGCTTGAAGTCAGTGAGACAATTTATAATTTCATCTATCTCTTTTTGGTTCTACTGTCATCAATTGTGGTAATTAATACTCTGGTGATGATTGTTAAAGAGAGAACTCAGGAGATAGGAATGATGAGTGCGCTGGGACTGAAAAGCAGAGAAATTCTACAGCTTTTTATTCTAGAAGGATCAGCTATGGCATTGATTGGTAGTTTTCTTGGTGCCCTTGGAGGTGGAGCTCTAAATTATTATCTGGCAGGAGTTGGTTTTGATTACAGTGCAGCTTTTGAGGATATTGATGTTTTGATGAATCCAGTTATCTATCCGACTTACAAAGTGGAGCATATGCTTTTTGCCTTTGCAATCGGAGTAGTTGTTACAACTTTAACTGCGATTATTCCGGCTAGAAGAGCTGCCAAACTGGAGCCAACAGAAGCTTTAAGAGAAATCTAAATGAAAGCAGAAAATAGAATTGTTTTTGAAAATATAAATTTGAGCAAGATTAAAGTAGAAAGGGGTCAAAATACAATGGCTGATTTAAAGAAATTAAGCAAAAATAATAAGATGATCATTGGTAGATTTAGTTTATTATTAATCGGAATACTTTTTCTAACAACTTTTTCGGCAGCTGCTCAGGATTTGACTGCAGATGAGATAATAAACCGCAGAGATGAAAATGAATATGTAATTACTGCCTATTCGGAAGCTGAAATGATCATTAAAAATAGCGGTAGAACTCAGACTAAAACAATGCGCAGCTGGCAGGATCAGGAACATGCACTGGCAGAATTTACAAACCCTCGGGACAGGGGGACCAAGTTTTTAAAAAGGGGTGATGATCTCTGGATGTTTTTTCCACAGGCTGAAGATTTAGTTAAGATTTCAGGCCATATGCTGGAACAGGGAATGATGGGAAGTGATTTCTCCTATCAGGATATGCTGGAATCTGACAAGTTAACTGTTCTTTATGATTTTGAAATAATCGGAGAAGAGGAATACGAAGGACGGCCCACCTATAAACTGGAAGGAGTCAAAGTGCCCGGTAAAGAGGTAAGTTATTACAGACGGGTGGTCTGGATTGATAAAGAAAGATTTGTTGGTTTAAAAGAAGATCTTTATGCAGAAAGCGGCAGGCTGCTCAAAGAAGCTAGAGTTTTAGAGGTAGAAGAGATTGACGGCCGCTGGTATCCGGTGCATATGGTGATGGAAAATAAGCTGCGCCGGGATACAAGTACCGAATTTATAGTCAATGAAATTGAATTCAATCCGGAATTACCGGAAAATATTTTCACCCTGGAAAGATTGCGCTAACTTAAGAAGTTAATGAGGATGGTGATGTAAAAAGATGAAAGTTTTGACCAAAAAACACAGCCTTTTTGTAATAATCATTGTTGCTTTATTGGCCATTTTTTCGGCGCCGGTGCTGTCTGCAGATATAGGAGGAAAGGCCAGTTTGATCAGCAATTTAACTTATGCTGATTCTGAGCTGGAAAACAATCTGGCAGCAGAACTTGAGCTGGAGTGGTTTTTACCCTATGATTTTCCCCTGGATATCCAAAACAGAGCCGTTATTTCTCTCTCGGAAGCAGAAGAAGATAAATTTGATCTCTGGTTTAAAAAATTATATTTAAGAGAAAAGTTTGGTCCTTTTAATGCCAGTATTGGGCGTCAACCAATTTCCTGGTCATATGGTGCCTTAATTAACCCGGTTGACTACAGCCTGGGGGCAGAAAATTTAGAAGAAGAAAGTCGGGCTAAGTTTGTGGATGGTTTGGAGTTATATTATCCAATCAACTGGGGTTCTGGGCTGACTTTTGTTGCTTCCAATCTTGAAAATCAAAAAGAGCATAAATGGGCTCTAAGAGGGAGAACTACTTTTAGGGGCTATGATTTAAGTGCCAGTTATGTAAATACACCTTTAGAAGCTGAAACCGATCTGGAGCGTTATGGTTTAACAGCTAAAGGTGATCTGGGCCCTGTTGGTGCTTATGGTGCCTATGGCCTCTGGCAGAGTGATCAGATTGATTATGATATCTACCAGCTTGGTACTGATTACAGTTATAATTTTCAGGCCGGAAGCAGACTTTACCTGCAGGCTGAGTATTTAAGGCTGGAGGGGCTTAAAGGAGATATTTCTGCCTTTGATCTCTTTAATCTCGAATCATCTACTTCAGATGAGGAAAATGGATCAGAAGGCCGAAATAACCTGGATTTTATCAATACCAATTTAAGTTATGAGATCGACGAATTCTCTTCCATTGGAATTATGACGGTCAGCTATTTAGATGACGGCAGTACGCTTTTTATTCCTAATTACAGCTATCTTTTTGGGAGTAATCTGCTGCTTGAGCTGCGGGGTAGTATTGCAGCCGGCAGTGAAGGAGAGGTTTTAGGTGGAGATGCTAAAGGCTTAGAAATTAATTTAAGTTATACTTTTTAGGCCCGTACACGCACCGGGAACCACCCGATTTGTGTCTATAAATGTCGAAAGAGAAGCTTTTCTGACAGATAAATGTATAAACCGACATAAACTGACATGCACCGTGAACCTGTCAATTTATGTCGGTTAAGGTCTAAAAGTTTCAGAGTTTTATTATGTAAATTTCCAATGATAGATTTTTTTAGTTAAGACAAAGCCCAGGGGCAGCAGTAAAGACAGTTGGATGACTGGAACTAAAGCAATGGAAGTACCATAAACAAGGGGCATGTTTTCCTGGTAACCCCAGCGGCCTAGATGCAGAGCATGAGCTTCAAAATAAAAGGCAACTAATACCGAGTAGAGTAGGGAAATAATATAATCTTTTCTCTCCCAGTTCTCGAGAAACCAGTTGCTGCGGTGATTGACAAAGGCCAGTATCAAAAATAAACCAAGGGCAATAAAGACATCACCGACTGTCGCCTGGATCATCAGCAGTTGGTGTTCAATGAATCCCTGGCCCTCCATTGTATAAAATATCCCACAGGCTGTGTATTCCCAGATTCCGTGAAGTACAAGTTCTACTGCAGCAAAAATTGAAATTAATTTAATTGTTTTAGGCAAAATAATTTCCTCCCTCTGTTAATTGTCTTCAATTTGTTTTATAATAATGTAAAGACGGTAAATAAATTTATCTCGAGCAGCTAAATGTTTTGGTTAGTTCTTTGCTCAGGTAATGAAGTCAAGCTGTTTAGGGGTTGATATTATGAAAAAGAAAGTTATTGATAAGATAATTAAAATGGCCAGAGAAAATAATGTAATTAAAGCTGTTTATCTTTTTGGCTCTCAGGCTAAGAATCAAGCCAGTGTAAATAGCGATATAGACATTGCGATTCTTCTAGAGGATAATTATACTAAAAAAAGTGGAGAAATTAAAGTTAAGATTTATGAGGACTTAATTAAAGCTGGACTTGATAATATAGATTTAGTTATTTTAAACAAGGCATCAGCTCTTTTAAAATATGAAGTTGTTAAAGAAAATTATCTGCTTTATAAAAAAGAAGACTTTGACGCAGCCTCCTATCAATCACTAGCAATTAGAAAGTACCTTGATTTTGAGTATTACCTGAAAAAAAATCAGCAGAAGTTTAAGGAGAGAATTTTAAATGGTTAAAAAAGAGATAATTTTAGAAAGATCTCAAAAGTGTAATGAATATCTTAAACAGCTGGAGAATATAGTTGAAGATGTAGAATTTAAAGAATTTAATAATAATCCACTTCTGTATGGAAGTGCCGAGAGATTTTTGCATCTATCAATTGAAGCATTAATTGATATAGGGAATCACATAGTTTCAGATGATGATCTGGGGAGGGTTAATGTTTATAAAGATATTGCTGTAATTTTAGCAGAAAATAATTATCTAAATGAAGAGGAAAAAGAGTTGTTTATTCGTATAATTGCTTTCAGAAATATTTTGGTTCATGATTATATGGATTTAGATAGAGATGTAATTTTTAATTTATTAAAAAATAATTTAGATGATATCCGGGGACTTTTGAAATCATATTTGAACTTAGTTTGATTTAGTTTCAACAAATAATTTATTTCTATATTAAAAGAGGTGAAAAAAATGAAAAAACTTTATCGTTCCCGTGAAAACAGAAAGGTCGGGGGAGTTTGTGGCGGCATAGCAGAATACTTTGGCTTTGATCCGACTCTGGTTCGTCTGGGAGCAATTGTTCTGATTTTCATTTGGGGGGCAGGACTTTTAGCCTACATTGTGGCCTGGGCCATCATCCCTGAAAGACCGGCCCATGTTGATGTCGATTATGATGTCAGCTCAGAACCGGTTTATGAAGATCAGCACAAAGAAGACAGCAAAACTGACCAGAGTAAAAATGGTAATGATGATGATCCTAAATACTATGATATTTAGTGATTTATCTTTCTGGCTCACAAATTTTATAGTAAGAACAGAAAAGCTCCAGCTTAGCGGCTGGAGTTTTCGATATTTTTGAGGTAGCTTTCAATTTTTCTAATATATTTTTTGTAACTCTCAATAGTTTTTTGAATACTTTTATATACAATTTGATCATCGATTTCCTCATATTCGTGGACAAGTCTATTTCTCAATCCAGCAGAAGGGGCAATTTCTTCAGCGAATTTTTGATTCACTATCTGACAATCACTTAATTTAATAAAAGAAGTATAATAATCTGCAGGAGGCTTATGGCCTGAGCTTACTATCAGATGACCATTTATATCCGTGGCAGTTTCAACTATCAGTTGGATTAATCTTTCTGCAGTCCGCTTAACAAAAAAGTTGTCAAGATAATTTTCCATTGAATATTGATTGACTTCTTCCAGCTGGCCCAGGTATTCGATCATCTTATTTAATTTTCGGCGCACGATGAGAGGATCGGTCATTGGTCTGACTCCTTTCTAAAAAATTATCAATAAATTTTTGATCAAGCTGATAAAATTTCCGGGCATCATTATGTTCAGCTGCTGCTCTTACCTGGAATTTCTCAAATAGGCCTTTTTCATTTTGATAAAGCAGTTTCCCCTCTGAAGCAATTTTGAATTTAATTAAGGGGTCAGCATGATTCAATAAAACCAGATCAACAGGCCGCAGGTCAAAGATTTTAGAAATAGAATAAAGCACATGATCCTGATTTTTCTTTAAAGAACTCTCTTTTTTTACTTTAACTGCAAGATCAATATCACTATTCTCATTAAAGTTTTCACTTTCATATGAGCCAAATAAGATAAGCAGCTGCAGCTCATAATTCTTAAGAATTCCCCTTATTTTATTTATTTTTTCTTTTTCCATAAATACAGCCTCCTCCGCATAAAACGACATAAATCGGGTGGTTCCCGGTGCCTGTACGCTAAAAATCGCTTTCCGGGAAAATTTCGTGCAGCCGAGATTTAAATTCTTCAGGAGCATATTCCTGATAGTTTTCCACCAGCTGCATTACCTCTTCTAACTGCTGATCGCTGATCTCTCCCTTTTCGTTGAGGCGGCGGTAAGCATTGGCAAAGGAAAGTACCAGTTTTAAATCTAAACTGTCCAGATTAGCCATGAGGCATCGTTCCTTCCAGTGATAGATTTTCGGGGTCGACAAAGCGGATAAATTCTTCTTCAAAAAAGAGTTTAATCGACCCTGTCTGGCCGGTACGCTGCTTGGCGATGATAATATCTGTATCACTTTCGGTTCCTTCTGCTTCTGCTTCTTCGCGGGCTTTAGCAGAGGTATGAGCATGACGGTAGAGGAATATAACACCATCAGCTACCTCCTCAATATTACCGGAGTCTCTTAAGTCAGAAAGCACCGGTCTTTTATCCTGGCGGCTGGTAAAACTACGAGAAATCTGAGATATTAAAATTACCGGGATATCAAGCTCTGAGGCTAAGTTTCTCAGCTGAAGGACAATCTGACCGACGGCACGTGAGGTGTTTTGGGCATGTTCCTCCGGCAGCTGAATCATCTGCAGATAATCAATAACTGCCAGGTCAAGTCCATCCATCTGGGCCTTAAACTTCCGCAGACGAGCTCTAATCTGAGCAGTATTTAAACCACGCTCATCAGAAATCATTAAGGGCAGCTCATGTAAGTTATCAAGTGCCTTAGAAACCCGCTGATCTTCCTCATCATTGGTCTCTCCCTGAGTGTACTTCCAGGCGTTAACCTGAGATTCCTGGACAACCATTCTGTCTACAACCTCAGTTGCATCCATCTCCAGTGACATGATGGCCACTTTGGCCTTTCTTTTAAGCACATTTTTGGCAATGTTGATTGCAAAAGCAGTTTTTCCCATTGAAGTTGAGGCCGCAATAACTGTCAGGTGACCGCGTTTAAAACCTCCGATTAAATTATCAAGGGAGATAAAGCCACTCCGCAGGCCGACATCTGCTTTTTTATGTTTGCGGTCCATATAGTTGGAAAATGACTCCATCAAAACTTCTTCCATATTATAAATATGTTTTTCTAGATCGTTACTTTCATTAGTTGCCTGAAAGATAATTTCCTGAGCCCGAGCCTGATAGTCATCGATAGTCAGGTCATTAGCCTCAGTCAGTTCTTTCAACTTGTTGGAAGCTCTCTTTAAAAGTGAGCGCTGATAATCCTTTTTGATCAAATCAATGGTAGGATTCAACTCATCAACGGTGTTGAAACCTGAAGTCAGGCGTTCAATTATTTCTTCGGCTTCATCAACTGCATTCTGACTCTGCAGATCAATTAAAAGCTTGGTTCTCGAAATCTGGTTATCCTGCTGATACTGTTTTAAAAGCTGGTCAAAAATAATCTGAGCCTGGGGATCCAGAAAATGTTTGACTTCGAGCAGGTCAGCAACCTCATCAATTTTATCCGGGTACTGCAGCAGGATGCCTAAAAGCTGATATTCATTTTTATTGTAGCGGTCGTCCTTACGCTGGTTCTGTACTTCAACTGCCATAATCAGGCCTCCTGTTGTTCTTCAATTTTTTTAACTCTGACATTACCTGCAAGTTCTAAATACTTATTCATTTCCAAAAGTCGCTGAAAAATTCGCTCTCCCATTACCGGGAAACGATTTTTTAAATTTTTAATAGAATAATTTGTTGATAAAATAATTGGTTTTTCCTCTCTGTAGCGGCGGTCTATAATCTGATAAAGGGTAGAAGAGGCAAATTCTGTTGCCTTTTCAGTTCCCAGATCATCAATTAAAAGTACCGGAATCTGCTGGACTGTACTTAAGATCTGTTTTTCATCAGTCTCCGGGTTATTCTGGTTATAGGTGCTTCTGATCTGCTGCAGGAGATCAGAATATACAATGTAGCGGAACTGAATCCCGCGGTCAATTAAAGCATTGGCGATACAGCCTAAGAGATAAGATTTGCCACTCCCGATCGGGCCTTCAATAATCAATCCCCTGCTGACCCCTTCAGAATTATATTTCTGGACAAAGGAAGATGCCAGGCTGTAAATTTTCTGCGCATTTTCGCGGTAGTTCATCCCGCTGTCTGTTACGAGATCAGTTTCATAATAGTTGAGATTGGCATTGGCGAAAGTTGCACTCTGTAAATGACGGGGTAAATTGCCGCTCTGCTGTTTGCGCTGTCTTAAGTCATTTTTGGCACAGCTGCAGACTAAATACTGGTTGTTCCGATAGATGCGGCCAGTATCATGGCACTTTTCACAGTCCCAGTCCGGTTCTTTATAGTCAAGTGGAATATCATGTTTTTTTAACAGTTCATGGTAGTGAGCTTCCAGATTTTCTATTTCTTTTTTCAACTCTTCAATTGAATTTTGGTCTGACTGACCTTTATTAAAAAGCCCAACTTTCAGCATCTTATATTCACGTTTGAGGGAATTTAAATAACTGTAAGCCTGCTCAACATCAGGATACTCCCTGTGGACGCGGGCTATTCTTTTTTCGGCTTCCATATATTTTTCTCGGGCCTTACCCTGATATTTATTTGAATTAAACTGTAGTGGCATTATTTATCCCCTTTCTCCTCAGCAGCTACCGTTTTGGAACCCAAAATTTTCCAGGTACCCGGTACCCACCAATTTATTCTTTATATTTATCGAAGTCAATAAAAAAGTCCTTCCATTTATAGCTGTCATCATCATCTTTTTCTCTATTCTTTTTATTTTCATTCTTATTTTTGCTCTGCTTTGATTTTTTCTCTTCGGAGCCGGAATCACTCTGATCCCTGCTGTCAGCTTCTGCTGCTTTGCCGTCCATTTCTTTCTGCAGCCAGCGGCGGAAATCAGCCAGGTTGTTGATCCCGAGTTCCTTAATCGGGTTAATAAAATTATCTTCTACATATTTCAAAGAAGGCTGACCGTCTCTTTTGCGGCGGACTGCTTCTCTGATTGCAGCCAGAGCGAGCTCCTTACTTAAAGCCTGCTCACCACTGAGCCAGCTCTGAAAAGTTTTCAGCTGGGCAGTGTTGGAGGAAAAGGACCTGATTCCATAGGCCCGGGCCAGCTCCTTTGTTTCCCGATGCAGTTTATCCTGCTGCTGCAGCTTTTCGTAGGTTGTAATTTCTTCCTGATACCAGCTGTCAATAATTGCTTTCAGATAAGCATAGGCTCCCTGCAGGTGGTCGGTTGCTCCCTGTCTTTTGAGCCATTTATCAACTCGGCGCACCAGCTCTTTGAGCATTCTGGACTCAAAATCATTAAGCCAGCTTTTTATCTCTTCCCGGCGGTGAATATTTCTGCTGGCCGGGGGCAGAAAAGAAATTAAAGCAGCTGCAATTTCATTTTTGGAAGCGGAGTTGCTGTTGATCAGCTGTTTTCTGATTTCCGCTCCTGCAGTCGAGCTTTCTTCAACTACCTTTTTATTTTCAGTTTCCATTAAGACTGCTTCTAAACTTAGAAAACAGCGAAAAAAGTTATTTTCTGCTGTCGGCTGCCGACTGATGATACCGGTTCCGGCAAGTCCTTTGAGAGCAGATTTTAAGTCTTCGATCTCCATCCCCAGTGCACCGGCTGCCAGAGGCAGTTCGATTTCAATTTCACTGGCTTCCTTCCGGTGGGTAAGCAGATAGAGCAAAACCTTTGTTTCTGTTCCGGAAAACTGGCGCAGAAACCCCTTTTCGATTAAACTGTCACCTAAAGTTAAAAGCTGCCTGCTGTCAGCTTCACTTAAGTCTACTGTTTTTCTATAAAAATTATTATCCATTTGATCACCATTAACCCTTCAAAATTTTAGCGCTTACATTTATTATATCAGATCTCAGAGATTTTTTAAGAAAAAATCCAATAAATTTCTTAACTGCAGTTAATAATTATATGTGTTATTTGACTAAAATTCAACAGGCAGGCGGGAGACTTATCTTGACAGCTCCCACTGCATCTGCTAATATTAAACTGAAAAAAAGAGAATAGCGAAATTATTGGCAGATCAGCGGCTAAACTGCTGAAATATGCCTGATATTTATTTTTAAAGAAAATTAATCTAATAATGGAAAAAAGAGAGGGAGATTATTTATGCTTTCAAGGTACAGCCGGGCAGAGATGGAAAATGTCTGGAGTGAGGAGAGAAAATATGAGATCTGGCTTGAAATCGAAATTGCTATTTTAAAGGCCAGAGCAGAGCTGGGAGAAATTCCAGTCAGTGCAGCTGAGAAAGTTGAGCGGGAAGCAGAGGTTGATTTAAAGCGGATTAAAGAAATTGAGGCGGAGACTCGCCATGATATGATTGCCTTTATTGAAGGGATTTCGGAGAATTTAGGTGAGGAATCTCGTTTTATTCACGAGGGAGTAACTTCTTCTGATATTAAGGATACAGCTCGAGCAATGCAGATGCAGCAGGCCGTAGAGCTGATTTTAACAGGTTTAAAAGAGCTAAAGGAAACTCTGGCTGCAAAAGCTCTGGCTGATAAGGATACAATTATGGTCGGCAGGACCCACGGTGTTCACGCTGAACCGATCACCTGGGGCTTAAAGGTCCTAAACTGGTATCAGGAAATTGAGCGCCAGATTACTCGCTTTGAGCAGCTGGAAGAAGTTGTGGCAGTTGGTCAGATTTCTGGGGCTGTTGGAACCTTTGCCACTATTGACCCTGCAGTTGAGGAAAGGGTTTGTGAGATTTTAGGTCTTAAAAATTCAAAAGTCAGCTCTCAGATTCTGCAGCGGGACCGTCATGCTGATTTTGTGGAAAGAATTGCCCTGGCAGCTGCTTCTATAGAAAAATTTGCGACAGAAATTAGAAATTTACAGCGGACAGATATTCTGGAGGTTGAAGAAGGTTTCCGCAAAGGTCAGAAGGGTTCATCGGCCATGCCTCACAAAAAGAATCCGATTGTCTGTGAGCGCCTCAGCGGACTGGCCCGGGTGATTAGAGGTAATGTAGTTCCTGCACTCGAAAATGTAAGCCTCTGGCACGAGAGAGATTTAACCCACTCTTCAGTTGAACGGGTTATTCTGCCTGACAGTGCAGTGCTGCTCGATTATATGCTGGCTAAGTTTAAGGGAGTAATGGAAGAACTGGTAGTCAATGAAGATAATATGAAGCTTAATCTGGAAAAAACCCTGGGGCTCACCTTTTCACAGCGCTTAATGCTGGCCCTGGTCGAAAAAGGTCTGCGCCGGGAGGAAGCCTATGAGCTGGCCCAGAGAAATGCGATGACCGCCTGGGAAGAAAAGACCGATTACAGAAAATTGATTGCAGCTGACGAAGAAATTGGAGAACATTTATCAGAGGCAGAACTTGACCAGATTTTTGACTGGCAGGCCTATTTGAAAAACATTGATCAGATTTTTAAGCGGACGGGATTAATTTAAGGATGCATATTGGTCTGATTTTTGTTAAACTATAGTTAAGAGAGAAGAACTTAGAATTTAGTAGTGTTTCTGCTTGGGTCTTTAAGAATTTTGAAGGAAAGTAATTTCACTAATCAATAATAGTAGTTTAAAAATAAAGAGTAGTAGTGAGAAGAATTAATCAAAGAATATGTGAGGAGAGAAATTAAATGTCTAATAAGATAGTTGTTGGTGCACAGTGGGGAGACGAAGGTAAGGGTAAAATTACCGATATGCTGGCTGAGACTGCTGATTTAGTTGTCCGCTATGGTGGTGGAAATAATGCCGGGCACACAGTAATAGTCGGTGAGGAAAAATTTGAGCTGCACTTGATTCCGTCTGGAATTTTATATGAGGATAAAAAATCTGTGCTGGGCGGAGGAGTAGTAATTGACCCTGAAGCCATGGTTGAAGAGATGGAAGGTTTAGAAGAGCGAGGAATTTCGCTGGCCAATCTTTATATTTCTGAGACTGCCCATGTGATTATGCCCTACCACAGGATGCTGGATGCCCTGGAAGAAGAGCGCAAGGGTGACAGCAAAATTGGAACTACCGGTAAAGGAATCGGTCCCTGCTATACTGATAAAACTGCCCGCCGGGGAATTAGAATTGCTGACCTGCTGGATGAAGGCAGACTGCGGGCAAAACTGGAAAAAGCACTTGATTATCATAATGTATTATTAGAAAAGGTTTATAATGCAGAGCCATTAAAAGCAGAAGAAATCATAAAAGCCTACCAGCCGTACATAGAAAAGCTGAGACCATATGTGACAAATACTTCTCTGCTGCTGAATGAAGCTCATAAAAATAATCAGAAAATATTTTTTGAAGGAGCACAGGGTACACTGCTCGACATAGATTATGGTACCTATCCCTTTGTTACTTCCTCTAATCCAACTGCCGGGGGAGTCTGTACCGGTACTGGAATGGGCCCGACAACAATAGATGATGTTATCGGAGTTACTAAAGCTTATTTGACCAGAGTTGGAGCAGGTCCTTTCCCCACAGAACTGGAAAACGAGCAGGGAGAATACTTAAGAGATAAGGGCCATGAGTTTGGAGTAACTACAGGCCGTCCCCGCAGATGTGGCTGGCTCGATATTCCGATTTTGAAACATGCTGTTAGAGTTAACGGTTTAACCGAGATTGCACTGACCAAAATAGATGTTTTAACCGGTCTGGACGAGATTAAAGTCTGTACCGCCTATAAGCACGGGGAAGAAATTGTGGAAGAATTCCCACCGTATTTAGAAAGTGAAATTCCCTATGAGCCGGTTTACGAAAATTGGCACGGCTGGGAAGAAGATATTACCGAAATCAGAGATTTTGAAAAACTGCCTGAAAATGCTAAAAAATATATAAAAAGAATTGAAGAACTGATCGGAATTCCGGCTAAGATTATCAGTGTTGGCCCGGGCCGGAAGCAGGCAATTATCAGATAAATAAAAGATGAGGAGGATCGGTTATGAAAGTTTTAATAGTGGGAAGTGGAGGTAGAGAACATGCCTTAGCCTGGAAGCTTTATCAGAGCGAAAATGTTGATAAGATTTATGCAGCTCCAGGTAATGATGGGATGTTAGAAATCGCAGAAAGAGTTGAAATAGAAGTAGATGACATTGAAGCCCTGGCAGATTTTGCCCGCGAAAATGAAATTGGGATGACTGTTGTCGGCCCCGAAGAACCACTGGTGGCAGGAATAGTTGACTATTTTGTAGAGCGTGAGCTGCCGATCTTTGGACCAAAAAAGCAGGCTGCTCTCTTAGAGGGCAGTAAAGCCTTTGCCAAAGAGATTCTTAATAAATATAATATTCCAACTGGAGAATATGAGGTCTTTACTGATCCGGATTCTGCGCTCAACTATCTTGAAAATGCAGAATATCCGCTTGTAGTTAAGGCCAATGGTCTGGCAGGAGGTAAAGGGGTTATTGTTGCTTCCAATTATCAGAATGCCCAGGATGCAGTTTCCAGAATCATGGAGGATAAAGCCTTTGGTGATGCCGGGGACAGGATTGTGGTTGAGGTCTTCATTGAAGGAGAGGAAGTATCGATATTTGCTCTAACAGATGGCCAGACGATTCTGCCAGTAACCAGCACCAGAGAGCACAAGGCTGTCTTTGAGGGAGAAGAAGGACCAAACACCGGTGGTATGGGTTCCTATTCGCCTTCACCCTATGTGGATCAGGAGATGATGGATCAGATCTGCCGGGAAATTTTAAGACCGACCCTTCATGCTTTAAACAGTGAAGGAATCGACTACCGGGGAGTTATGCATGTTGGAATTATTTTGACTGAAAATGGACCAAAAGTAATAGATTATAATGCCCGCTTCGGTGATCCGGAAACCCAGGTTATTATGCCGCTTTTAGCAGAGGATCTGCTGGAGCTGATGCAGATGACAAACGATGTAGAATTAAAATACAAAAAAGAGATTGATGTTTACGGCAGTGATGCAGTCTGTGTAATCCTGGCATCTGCCGGCTATCCTTTAACTTACGAAACAGGTCATGAGATTAAAGGCTTGGAAAATCTCAAACACCATGATGATTTAATTGTTTTTCATTCCGGCACCCGCCTGGAGGACGGTAAATATTATACTGATGGCGGCAGAGTTATCGGGATGACAGCAGTAGGTGAGGGGATTTTAAGTGTAATTGATTCTGTATACGATTATATTAACGAGGTAGAATTTAAGGATATGCACTACAGAACAGATATTGGTTTTTCTATCTCCGATGTGCCTGAGGCCGCTGTGGAGTAATTTAATAATGTGCATGCACCGGGAACTTGTCGCTTAAAGTCGAATTATGCGAGCAAAATATTGCTTGCATTTAGCTCTTGAAGCCGGTATAATAAACTTGAGTATGGAACTTATAATTAATTTTAATTGATTATTCGACAGGAAACTTCAAAAACTTACATGCACCGGGTGCATGTCGGTTTTAGTCGGATTCAGGGGGTAAAATTTATGTTTAAAAGATTAAAATGCGATATTAACGCGGTTTTTGATAGAGATCCGGCAGCTGATAATCTGCTGGAGGTAATTTTGGCCTATTCAGGTCTGCACGCACTGCTCTTTCATCGCTTTTCGCACTGGTTCTACAGTAAGGGGTTAAGAACTATTCCCAGGCTGATCTCCCAGCTGGCCCGCTTTTTGACCGGGATTGAGATTCATCCCGGAGCAGAAATTGGCTGTGGTTTTTTTATTGATCACGGTATGGGAGTCGTAGTCGGCGAAACAACAGAGATTGGAGATAATGTAACTCTTTATCAGGGTGTTACTCTTGGTGGTACAGGTAAAGAGCGGGGTAAACGTCACCCTACGATTGGCAATAATGTTGTCGTTGGAGCAGGAGCCAAAGTTCTCGGCTCAATTACAATTGGTGATGATGCCAAAATTGGTGCCGGCTCAGTTGTCCTAAAAGATGTGGAAGAAAATTCTACAGTTGTCGGTATTCCCGGTCGAGTTGTGAGCCGTGATGGCCGCAGAGTCCATCCGGAAAGAGATTTGGAGCATGCCGATCTTCCGGATCCAATTAGAGATAAGCTGCTGGAATTAGAAGAAGACTTTTTAAAGCTAAAAAAAGAGATTTTAACCAAAGATTCATTTGAAGATGTCGGTTAAAATTCACTTTATAAAAATTTAATAGAATGATTACAGGTGGCAGTTTCCTTCCGGGAGCTGTCATTTTTTTCTTGCTGTGATATAATAGAGATGTGAAAATAAAATTTAATTATATAGCAAAATAAATCTCTACTTTCTACCAGCCAGAAGGAGGATCAGAATGGGCATCAAAAAAATTAAAGTTTCCAATTTTAAGAGCTTTAAAGAACTTGAAATTGATTTAAATCAATTTAATGTTTTAGTGGGAGCCAATGCAGCCGGGAAATCAAGTTTTATTCAGATATTTGATTTCATTAGGGATATAATTAAAAGTGGTTTGAGCAATGCAATTTCCATGCAGGGTGGGGTAGAATATTTGCGAAATATAAATATTGGAGATCAGCAGCCGCTTTACATGGAGATAATTTTTGATCGCCCCAATATCCAGAAAATTGAAAAAGAAAGCGAGGATAATATTCTTTTTAGAGAGGCTTACGAGAGTAGATATCAGTTCAAAATTGATTTTAATGGCGAAGATTTCAAAGTGGTAGAGGATCAGTTAACCTTAAAATTTAAATATTATCAAATTAAAAAGCAAAATAGAATAGCAGAAAAGAAAAAAGAAGAAAAGGAAATGGGAGAAATCGTCCTAACTTTATTGAAAGAAAATAATGGTCTAGAGATCAAGATTAATAAAGACACCTTAAAAACTGATCAGATTAAAGTTACAAAGGATAATATATTACCGTCATTTTTAGAAGAAATTAAGCTTTCAGATAGGGAATTGATTTTAGAAACTCCATTTGCTTTTATTGTTGAGCGTTCAATTAAAGAAATTTTAGGTGGGATTTCGATTTATAATATTAATCCTTTACTATCCAAAAAAGCAACTCCAATAACTGGTAAGGCAGAATTAGAAGAAGATGGAGAAAATCTGGCTATAGTATTGAAAAATATAATCGAAGATCAAGCTAAAGCCAGGAAATTTTCTAATATTGTCAAAGATATACTTCCCTTTGTTGAAAATATTGATATAGAAAAATTTGCAGATAAATCTTTGCTTTTCAAACTTAAAGAAGAATATTCTAAAAAAGATTATATTCCAGCTTCGATTCTTTCTGATGGAACAATCAGCACAATAGCGTTGATAATTGCCCTTTATTTTGAAGATAAAAAAATTGCAATTATAGAAGAACCGGAAAGGAATATTCATCCTCACTTAATTTCAAAACTGGTGGATATGTTTATTGATGCTTCAAAAAAGAAACAAATTCTAATCACCACCCATAATCCAGAGCTGATTAAATATATTGATTTAGATGATTTATTTTTAGTTCATCGTGATCAGGAAGGTTTTTCTAAGATTAGCAAACCGGTAGAAAAAGAAGAAGTTCGGGTATTCCTGGAAAATGATATGGGAATTGATGATTTATACATCCAAAATTTACTGGAGGTGTAATCTTGCATAAGCGGCTGTATATACTGGTGGAAGGGAATGATGATGAAAGATTTTTCAAAAAATTATTGTGGTTATCAAAGAGATTGAAAGTTGGTATCTTGCCGGACTGGACCAGGAAACAAGCTCAGCCATCGGGGTTCAGAATTTTGAAAGAACAGATCATTTATTTAAAGAAGATTTTAATGATTTATTAGAGTCGGTTTATGATTCCAGGATTGATTTTATGTGGGAGATAATAAAAGTATTCTCGCTTAAAACTGCAGCTAAAAAGAACAGCTCACTTAATTATTTTCTGAATAATTTTGTTGATAGAGATCTACTCGATAAAAAAATATAATGGGAAGTAAAGCTAATGTTTTTCAAAGAGGGAAAAATTGAAAGATACTTAAAAGATTTAGAAGCTAATTTGAATCAGCAGGAAATTTTAATCGAAAAATTTACAAAATATTCTGCCAGAATTGAGGATAAATCACTACCGGAATTCTCAAAGTTAAGAGGGGAAACTTTTAAAGTTGGTGAGAGCTGGGGAGGTAGGGAGCAGTGCAGCTGGTTTGTAACTGAGCTTAAACTGCCTCAAGACCTGGATTTAGACCAAAACAATATTTATTTAGAAATTATTCCCGGCAGCAGTCACCCCGGCGGCTTGGCCGGAGCAGAATCGCTGCTCTATTTAAACGGTCAGCCGCTGCAGGGTCTGGATCGCAACCATTCGCTGGTTAAATTAAGAGATAAAGACTTAAAAGGTGAAAGTTTAAAAGTAGCAGTCAAAGCCTTTAGCGGTCTGGAAGCAGAAAAAAGATGGTTTAAAAAAGCAGCTTTAATCTTTAGAGATTCGACTCTGGAAGACTTTTATCAGCTGGCTAAAACCCTTAAAGAATCTATTGCTCTTATGGATGAGGGGGATAACCTGCGGCAGAAACTTTTAAATAGGCTGAATCAGGCTTTTAATTTAATTGATTTTAGGAAACCGGGCTCAGCTGAATTTTTAGCGACTGCAGCTGAGGCCAGCCAGTATCTTAAAAACTCGCTGGGAGAACTCAAAGCTGAAACTGAGCTGCCAAAAATAACAGCAGTTGGTCATTCTCATCTTGATGTAGCCTGGCTGTGGCGGCTGCTGCACACCAGAGAAAAGACAGCCCGCACTTTTTCTACAGTTCTAAAACTGATGGAAGAATATCCGGACTACACCTTTGTTCAGTCCAGTCCCCAGTTATATAAGTTTATTAAAGAAGACTATCCGGAAATTTATGCCCGGATAAAAGAAAAAATTAAAGAGGGAAGCTGGGAAGTAACCGGAGGAATGTGGGTTGAAGCCGACTGCAATCTGACTTCGGGGGAATCACTGGTCAGACAATTTTTGCACGGAAAGCGTTTTATCAAGGAAGAATTTGATCAGGACTGGAATATTCTCTGGCTGCCCGATGTATTTGGCTATTCCTGGGCTCTGCCGCAGATTATTAAAAAAAGCGGCATGAAGTATTTTATGACCACCAAGATCAGCTGGAGTCAGTTTAACCGGCCTGAGTATGATACTTTTAAGTGGCGGGGCATTGACGGCACAGAAGTATTAACTCATTTTATTACAACTCCTGAGGTAAATAATGATGAGCCTTTTTATACCTATAACGGGCTTCTAAATCCCGAATCAGTCAGGGGAAGCTGGGATAATTATCAGCAGAAAGAAATTAATGATCAGCTGCTTATTGCCTATGGCTGGGGAGACGGTGGGGGTGGTCCGACTCGAGAGATGATCGAAAGCGGTAAAAAAATGCAGCAGATTCCCGGGCTGCCAGAAGTAGAGTTCGGCAGTGCAGAAGAATATTTTGAAAAACTGGCAGCTCGAATGGAAGAAAAACCTGAGCTGCCTGTCTGGGATGGCGAATTATATTTAGAATATCACCGGGGAACCTATACCTCACAGGCTGAAATTAAGAAAAATAACCGCCGTGCTGATATTATGCTGCATGATACAGAGCTTTTTAGATCTTTTGCAGAGCAGACAGCAGGTCTGAGCTATCCTGCTCAAAAACTGCAGTCAAACTGGGAAATTCTGCTTAAAAATCAGTTCCATGATATTTTGCCCGGATCTTCAATCAAAGAGGTTTATCAGGACAGTGCCCGCGAATTTAGAGAGCTTTTTGCCGAGCTGAGAGGAGAACTGCAGGGCGGCCTGAAAAAAATTGCAGCTCAGATTGAAGGTGAGCAGAAAAAGCTGGTCGTTTTTAATTCTCTGCCCTGGCAGCGCTCAGGTTATATTGAATTTGAAGGACGGCAGATTATGATCGATAATATTCCGGCCAGTGGTTATAAAGCCTATAATCTTAGTCAAAGTGATGAGGGATTAAAACTGGAAGCGGAAGTGGCAGCTCAGAAAGAAGCTGATTTTAAAGAAAGCCAGATTAAGTATCTGCTCAGTAAGAGTCAGGGCCAGCAGACTGTTGGGGCCGGGAGCCGCAATTTATTAAAGGTTGAGGCAGAAAAAAATCAGCTGGAAAATAGATACTACAGGATTAAGCTCAATCAGCAGGGGCAGATAATCTCTCTCTATGATCGACAGTTTCAGCGGGAGTTAATTCCGGCTGGGAAAAAAGCCAACCTGCTGCAGGCTTTTGAAGATCGGCCAATGCGCTTTAATGCCTGGGATATAGATATTTACTACCAGGAAAAAGAGTATTCGATTGATAAGCTGGAGGAGCTGGAAATAGAAAAAATGAACGACAGAATTGTTGCCAGGCTGAAGTGGAAATTTTTAGATTCAACTATTTCCCAGCAGCTGGTTATCTATGCCAATCAGCGGCGGCTTGATTTTAAAACTGATGTGGACTGGCAGGAAGAACAGATTCTCCTGAAGACGGCTTTCCCGGTTGATCTGCGCAGTACAAAGGCGACCTATGAGATTCAGTTTGGGAATGTGGAGCGAAATACTCACTGGAATACAAGCTGGGATTATGCTAAGTTCGAAACTGTTGGCCATAAATGGGCTGATCTCTCGGAAAGAAACTATGGAGTTAGCCTCTTAAATGACTGCAAATATGGCTATGATATTAAAGACCAGACAATGCGTTTGACTCTGATAAAATCCGGGGTTTATCCTGACCCAGCAGCAGATCAGGGTAAGCACAGTTTTACTTACAGCCTCTACCCACATGCTGGGGACTGGTTTGAAGCTGAGACTGTAAAAGAGGCCTACGAGCTAAATTATCCGCTTAAAACTGTAATTACTCAAAATGAAACAGGTAAAGAACCGCAGCAGAAGTCATTTATCGATGTTGAAGCAGAGAGTACAATTTTAGAGACTGTCAAAAAAGCAGAAGCTTCCGAGGAGCTGGTTTTTAGATTTTACGAATACGGTAAACAGAGGGATAAAGTTAAGGTCAGTCTGGGCCAGGAGCTGAAAAAAGTTACTGAATGTAATTTGATGGAGGAAGATATTGCAGAGCTTAAGGCTGAAGTTGATAGTTTTGAATTTAAAATTAAACCATATGAGATTAAAACTTTTAAAGTAAAATTATAAATCAGGGGGAATTTAAAATGGAAAAGAGAAGACTTGGAAAAACTGGCATGGAAGTTAGTCTGCTCGGTTTTGGCGGCTTTCACCTAATAGAAATACCAGCTGACAGGGCGGCAGATTTATTGACCACTTATTTAGATCGAGGTGGAAATTATCTGGAAACAGCAGCTTCTTATGGTGATGGTGAGTCAGAAAAGAAGATCGGGGAAATAGTTAAAAACAGGCGGGATGAGCTTGTTCTGGCCAGTAAAACTGGAGTCAGAGATGCTGAGGGTGCAATGGCAGAAATAGACCGCAGTCTGAAAAATCTGCAGACAGACCACCTCGACATAATTTTTATGCATGGAGTTGGTGATGAGGCAGATTTGGAGGCGATTTTAAAGCCGGGCGGCTCCCTGGAGGCTGCCAAAAAAGCAAAAGAAATGGGGAAAGTTAAACATATTGGGATTACAGCTCACGGCCAGCCTGATGTTTTAATTAAAGCCTTAAAAACTGGCGAATTTGAGGTGATGATGACTCACTTCAATTATTTTGACAAATTCAACTTTCCTAAATTAGAGGATCAGCTGCTGCCGCTGCTTAAAGAAAAGGAGATAGGAACACTCTGCATGAAGCCGCTTGCTGATGGATTTCTGTGGCAGAATGTAGAAGATGCCTTTCGCTATGTTTTTTCACTGCCGGTTGATGCTGTGGTAACAGGGATGAATAACCAGGAGATGCTGGAGATGGATTTAAAGCTGGCAGAGGAGTTTGAGCCGCTGACTGAGGCTGAAAAAGAAGAACTATTTGCTAATGCTGAAGAATTGGGAGATTATATCTGCCGCCAGTGTGATCAGTGCAGTGTTTCTAAAGAATTTGGGGAAGACCTGAAAGCTGTATTTAGAATGGAAGGTTATTTTGACCGGCAGATGTATGACGGCAGGCCCCGAAACCCTGCTGAATATGCTCTGCGGGACCGCCTCCGCTTCTGGTTTGGCGACATAGAACTGGCAGAAGCTCGCTATCAGAAGCTGGAGCTTAAAGCAGCTGACCTGCTGGATAAAGCGGTTGAATTTAAAGCCTGTAAGTATGGACTTGATGTCAAGAACAAGCTGGAAATAGTGGATTATAAATTAGGTGAAAGTGAGGTCATGCAGTAGCTTAAAAAGTAGAATTGATTAAAAATAAAATTGAGCTAAAAAAGCCCAGCCTGAGAGCTGGGCTTAGATATTAGAGTTAAATCAAGTTGTATCCGGCACCTGCATGCTTTGCAGCACCTGGAAGTTTTATAAAGAAACCAGCTCGTATTCTTTTGAGCCCATTCCAATTTCTGCTGCATAATCAATCTGCCTTACTCCACCATCAGTACTCGGATGAACTGCCTTAAACTTATTTTCACCCGGCTTTAAATCGCGGTCCTCAAGCATTCCCTTCGGTTCAGCCTGATTGACGAGATCTAAAGAAGCCTGCTCCAGGGCAACCGGATCCTTAGAAGCTAAAATACCGATATCATTGACAATCGGGCGGTCACTCCAGCCAGCACAGTCACAGTCAGGAGAAACATTGGTGATAAAATTGATATAAACATTTTTTCTATCCTTAACAATTCCATAAGTAAATTCTACCTGGCGTTCTTCCATTCCTTCACTGGTAGATTCCCATTCAACAGAAATTGCATCGGTCGGGCAGGTGACAACACATTCTCCACAGCCAATACAGATTTCATGGTCGATGTAGCTTTCATTTTCATTAATAGTAATACAATCTTCCGGACAGTGTTTTACACACTGCATACATTTAATACATTCTGATTCAGTGATTTCGGGCAGCACGGCTGAGTGCATCATCTGCTTGCCGGCTCTACTGCCGAGTCCCATTCCGATATTTTTAAAGGTGCCGCCAAAACCTGCCAGCTCATGACCCTTAAAATGAGCCAGACTGATCAATACATCAGCATCGAGAACCTCAGAGGCGATGCGGACCTTATCAAAATGTTTAAGGTTAACTTCAACTTCAGTTGAGCCTTTACCAGTGAGACCATCGGCGATAATTATTGGTGCCTGAACAGTAGCATAACCAAAACCATTGCCAATTGCTGCGTTTAGGTGGTCAACAGAATTGGAGCGCTCGCCGGTATAAAGAGTATTGGCATCAGTTAAAAAAGGTTTCCCCTTTAATTTCTTTGCGATTTGGACAATCTCGCGGGTAAAGACCGGCCTGATAAAGGCTGTATTGCCCGGCTCACCAAAATGCTGTTTGATTGCCAGAAAATCATCTTCCTCGATTAATTCGTGAAAACCCGCCTTATAAAATAATTTCCCCAGTTTTTTAACCAGACTTTCACTGCCAGATGAAGCTTTCATATCTGCCATAAATACTTTACTTGCCATAAAAAAATCCCCCTTAAAGATAGTCTTTCAAAATTTAATTGATTATTTCTGATTTTTAATTAAAATTCCCATTGTTTCATAAGCAAAATCTACAGCTTCCAGATATTTATTATAGAGTTTTTTAGGATCGAGCTGGTTCTTTTTTTCGATTAGGGCTACCTGATCCCACTTAACCCTTTCGAAGGCAATAACAAGATTTAAGATTTCTCCCATAACCCCTTCTCTGATCAAAAGAGCTTCCTTAATTTCTTCGGTGAGAGCAGTTTCTTCCAGAATCTTTGACATCGGTCTATTTAAAAAAGCATCCATCATCGAAAAAATGCCCATTGTAAATAAATCTTCACTTTTTTCAGCTGCCTTAAATTCTTCTGCAAGTGATTCGGCAAATTTAGCCCGAGTTAGGGTATTAACAAAAAGAATATTTGGCTTATCATCTTTTAAACCACTAATTAGATAAAGCAGACTCCATTTTTTGAGGCCTTTAACTCCCAGCAGGGCTGAGGCCTGTTTGATTGAAGAGACATTATAGCCATAAGAGGCAGAATTAATTGTTTTTAAGAGGCTGAAAGTCATTGAGATATCATTTTTAATTATTTTCTCAACTTCATCAAAATCAACATCCTCTTTATTTAATTCTTTTAAGACATTGAGGTAGTTTATTTTATACCCCGGGGTACCGCTGTCACTTATCATGTCAGCTTTTGTAAAGAAAATTCCCTGAAAATAATCAAAACCGAGCTCTTTTGCCTCTTTAAAGTGATGGTGCTCATCGATGTTTTGGGCTAAGAATTTGACTCCTTTGGAGCTTTGAGATTTTATCTTTTCGATAAAACTTTTATGTTCGGCTTTAGAAGCCTTTTTATAATCAATTTTAATTATATCTGCATAATTATAAAGTTCGTTCTCTGCTGGAGCAGCTTCTGATTGATTTAAGATAAGCAGTGAACCCATTTCTCTTAAATTTTTTATGTTATTTTTGATTTGATTTTCAAAATTAAGAGCAGCTGAAACTTCGATGCCGAGTTTTGCCTTTGATAAAAGCTGAGGAACTTCGCTCTGAAGCAGTTCTGCATTAAAATGAATAAAAATTCTTTTGCCATCAGCAAGGTTGCTTTTCTCAAAAAATTCAATATCATCACTAATTTCTTCGGCAAAAAGATTTGAAGTTTTAGTGAGTTCTTTACCCTTAATTACATTTTTAAAAACTATCTCATAAGCAAATACCTCTTGATTTTTGTCTAGAACCGGTTTCCGGGCAGCAATATATTTCCCCATTTGATATCACTCTCTTTTTAAAAAATTTTAAGTAATTAATCTTTTTCATTAAAATAAAAGTTAGAATTAATAGACACTTTAAACTAGCTTAATGTAAATTATACACTAAAAACTATAATTTTACAAAAAAATAGCCCGGTAGGTTGGGGGTCCTCCGGGCCTTTCACAGGGGAAATTCTTCTATATCAAATTATCGGGGTAAACTTTATTAAAAAAATATAAATTTCGACAAAAATCGGGTGGTATTTGGTAACTGCACTTCAGCTCAGCCAAAAACTCCTGTTGAGAGGTAGCGCTCACCTGTATCAGGTGCAATAACAACAATTCTTTTATCTGCGCCTACTTCATCAGCAAGTTTCAGGGCAGCTGCCACTGCAGCGCCAGTTGAAATCCCGGCAAAGATACCTTCTTCAGCCGCTAATCTTTTAGCAGTTGTAAAAGCTTCATCGTTTTTTACCTTTTCTACTCGATCAATAATTTCAGTATTTAACACTTCAGGTATAAATCCGGCTCCAATCCCCTGAATTTTATGGGGGCCTGGTTCACCACCGGAAATAACAGCAGAGTTTTCAGGCTCGACTGCAACTACCTTCAGGTTATTAATTCTTTCTTTTAATTTTTCGCCGGTACCAGTAATCGTACCACCGGTTCCAACACCTGCCACAAAATAATCAATTTTACCCTGAGTTTCAGCGATTATTTCTTTGGCAGTAGTTCTGCGGTGGATATCAGGATTAGCAGGATTGGTAAATTGAGAAGGAATAAAGCCATCTCTTTCGGCAGCAATTTCTTCTGCTTTAGAGATTGCACCTTTCATACCTTCAGCTGCTGGAGTTAGAACCAATTCAGCTCCATAAGCCTTGAGCATCTGCCTTCTTTCCTGACTCATTGATTCGGGCATTGTCAGAACAACAGTATAGCCTTTTGCAGCTCCAACCATAGCAATTCCAATTCCGGTATTACCACTTGTTGGCTCTACTAAAACACCACCCGGTTCAATTTTGCCGGCCTTTTCAGCCTCATCTATCATATTAAATGCTATTCTATCTTTAACACTTCCACCGGGGTTAAAACTCTCAAGTTTCAAAACAACCTCAGCAGAATCGTCCCTGACTAAATTATTTAGCCTAACTAAAGGAGTATTTCCTATTAGTTCTGTTACATTATTAAAAATCATAAATACCTCCCAAAACTTAATCTCGAATATAGTTAACTTAAAGTTGAGCATTTTACTTTGTTTTATATTATAATATAGTCTAGTAATCCTGTCAACTATATTACAAAAAATGAATATATTTTCTTTAAAATAAACAGCTGCAGGCATTTACTTTGACATTTTTTTCAAAAAAGGTATAATGTAATTATCAGAGAAATATGTATATAAGGTATCTATAGAAGATAAGAAAGATAATAATTTTAAAAATATAAAGAGGGGGAATTTAAATGTCTCATTTCTTTGCGAAAGTTTTTTCAACAATGGTTGCTCTGTTAGTAGCTGCCTATTTACTGCCGGGAATTACAGTTGCCGGAGTCTGGGCTGGTTTCTTTGCAGCGGTTGTTTTAGGCTTTGTAAATGGTTTTATCAGACCGATCTTTACTATCCTGACAATTCCGTTTACTATTTTAACTTTTGGCCTATTTTTACTGGTGATTAATGCAATAATGCTTTCTTTAACTTCAGTTTTAGTGCCCGGTTTTGCAGTCAGTGGTTTCTTTTCTGCTTTGATAGCCTCTGTAATTGTAAGCTTTGTTTCCAGCATTCTGCATAATATGTTCGAAGAATAAGCAGCAGTAATTTAAAAAGCTTTAAGTAAGTGTCAGGAGGTTTAAAAATGAAAAAAATATTAGCACTTTCCATATTTATATTTGTAATAATATTTATAATGACTGGAGCCGTCTCTGCTGATCAAATTGAGCTGCAAAGTGGAGAAAAACTGCGGGGTGAGGTTCAAAATCAAAGTTTGAGCCTGCAGACAGCCTACGGAAAATTGAATATCCAGCAGCAGTATTTAAGTAAAATTAATAAAGAGCTCGTCAATGAAGAAGAAATTTTTGTTCTGAGAGCTTCAGGAAATAATAGATTTAGCGGCCAGCTGCTGACAGAGATTAGATTTATGGCTAATAGCTCAGAAAGAGTTTTTGCAGTATCCGAGATTAGGAGTGTCGATTTTTCTGCCAGCAGTGCTTTTGACGAGAATAAAGAAATCACTGTAAGTTTAAGAAACGGGGACCTCTTTTTTGCCAGTACGGTAGAAGATTCTATCAGTGTAAGTACTTCTCTTGGAAGTCCTTTAAAGATCAGTTATAATAATCTGCTTGCTATTGAATATTTAGCAGATGAGGAGAGCTATTTAATCAAGCGGAAGGATGACTCAGAAATTAAATCTGACCTTAAGGGGCAGAAAATCATTGTCTGGCCGGCAGCTGCAGAAATTGTTGAGCTGAAATTTGATTATATAGCTAAGATTAATTTTAATTAACAGCCCGCTTATATAATTTAAGCAGTTTTAGACTTGAAATAGACTTGCTGTAATAATATAATAGATATGGTATTTTAATTAAATTGTGGTTTTATGGAGGTATTTTAATGGAACGGGAGCAGCATCCTAATTATTATGACGAATATGAGATTGATTTAAGAGAATATATACTTCTCTTATGGAAGAACAAATTTTTTATCGGTGGGCTGGTAATACTGGCGGTTATAGCTGCATTTTTAGTCAGTTCATATTATATGGCACCGACATACGAAACAAAGGCCAAAATACAGCTGTCAAATTACGAAGGGCTCTACAGCAATCCGGATACGGCTGTCCAGCTTTTAAGCAGTACTGGTCTAATGCAGAAAGTGATGCAGGCAGAGGATTTTGACCTGTCAGCAGCCAGATTGAATTCTTATATTAATAACAACTTAACCGTCAGCCAGGTTAACAATACATCAATTATTTCAATAACAGTAAAAAATGATGAGCCGCAGTTAACTATGGATGTGGCGGCAGGATTAATTAGTAATTTTGAAGAAGCTTCCAATCAATATTTTGAAAACAAACTGGAAAATGACCGAGAATACATTTCTAGTTTAAAAACTGAGCTCGAGGATTTAAATTCTAATCTGGCAAGAAACCAGGAATTAATTCAGTCAAGCAGAGAAAGTGGAGAGAGCGAAGTGGCTTCTCTTTTGATTCAGGAAAATTCTTCACTGCAGAGTTCACGGCTGGAGCTGAGAAGAGAAATTGAGAGAAGAGAATCAGAGCTTGAAAACTTTTATCCTCTGGAGATTCTGGATGCACCTTATCTGCCAGAAAATCCGGTCAGTCCAAACACAAAGTTAAATGTTGCAATTGCAGCCGTGCTGGCTTTAATGCTGGCAGTATTTATAGTCTTCTTTAGAGAATTTATGAAGGAAGAATAAGTTAGTTAAAAAAGAAATAATAAGATTAATATAAAAATAAAATAATCAACTAAGAAATTAAAACCCCGGTAATTTATTAATTTAAATTTACCGGGGTTAAATTATTTAATTTAGAATACACCAGTTTAAGGCTTCCTTCTTACCCTGCTTAAGATTATTTAGAGTTCTAAATTTTGGGCGGCCATAATTTAGGTAGAGCTCTTTTAATTCCTTAAGATATTCTAATTCATCCTCCGCGGAAGTTCTTTCCGCCCGCTCAAAAAGCTCGGCTGCTAAATCCTTTCGCAGCTGGCTTTCTTTAGAACCGGTAATTTCAGCCTTAAACTGCAGAAATTCCGGCTGTGAATATTTTAGAGACTGCTCGTAAAAATAATCAAGATTTGCCTGATCGTAAAAGACAGCTTTTAATAAAGCAGCAAAGGCAAAGTTATAGGGATAGGGAACTGCATCTGCTGATCTGATTTCGATATACTTTTTGGTTCTGACATCCGGAAAAACCATAGAGAGATAGTGGTCAATAGTCTCAGCTTTATCGTTTTCCATCAGCTCTTTAATTTTCTTTGACCCACTGTAGACTAATTCATCATCTTTTAAATCAATAATTGCTGGAGTATTTAAGATATACTCAGCATAATCACGGTAGCCAAATTCTTTAGCGAAGACTCCCGGGATGATGCCCGAGCGGTCACTGTCACAGTTTGACCAGATTTCTTCTCTAATGCTCGCCTCAGAGGCTTCTTCCCCTTCAAAAAAAGGAGTATTGTCAAAAAGATAATAGATTAGAGGGCTTAAAAAATAGCCAACCCGCAATTTTTTTATGTAGTCTTTTTCGTCAGTATAATCAATATTCATCTGCACAGAGGCTGTACCTTTCATCATGTGATGGGCATATCTACCCCGATCTTTAAAATATTTATACATGAAGTCATAGCGTTTTTTAGGCAGCAGCGGAAGATCTTCAATTGAACTTGCTGGCTGGTAGCCGAGGACGGCTAGTTTTTGCTTTCTGCTGCTTAAAATTTCTTTAAGCTCTGCCAGAAACTTATGATAGATTTTTTTAGTTTGTTCTAAATCTGCAAAGGGAATGAGGCTCAGTTCAAGCTGGCCCCCGGGCTCCAGAGTCACTGCTCGCTCAGCATCCTGAAGTCCAATTAAATTATCACCTTCAAAAACTTTTTCCCAGCTGCCCTGACTTAACTGCTCAAGCAGGGATTCAATTCCCTCAGCCTCTGAATAGCTGACTGCAGTTAAATCTTCCTTTAAAATTAGATGTTCAAACTCCATTCCAATTTTGTGATCTTCTTTTTTGCTTTCAGCAGCTTTAAAATAGCTGACTAGACTTTCGATTTGTTTTTGGTAATTCATAATTGGTCCTTTCTTTTTTTTGTTTGTTTATGTGCGTTTATGTGTGTTTATGTACACGCACCGTGAACCTGTCGGTTTATGTAATATTTTGCGCTGCAATTAAGTTGATTGATCTGCTCATATATATTAACATTATAACTTAATATTTTATTTTCTGCAATCTGCCTGGATTTACTTTATTAAGAGCTCAGCTGCAAAAAATGTCGAGCTTTTTGTTTGAATCTCGGCCCCTTTTATAATAAAATTAGAATTGAGAATTTATTCATCAATAATAAAATTTACATACAGGGGAGAATGATAACATGAAAATCACAGTGGCAGGTGCCGGATATGTGGGCTTATCGAATGCGGTTTTACTTGCTCAAAATCACGAGGTTACTGCAGTTGATGTAATTGAAGAAAAGGTAGAAATGATCAACAGGAGAGAGTCACCAATAGTTGATGCAGAGCTTGAAGATTATCTTGCCAATAAGGAGCTTGATTTAAGAGCAACAACTGATGCCTTAAAGGCTTATCGTGAGGCAGATTATGTAATAATCGCAACTCCAACCAACTATGATCCTGACCAGAATTATTTTAATACCAGAACTGTAGAAGCTGTTGTGGCTAATGTTCTTTCTTTTAATGAAGATGCGGTAATGATTATTAAATCAACAGTCCCCGTTGGCTACACAAAAGAACTCAGGGAAAAATTTGATACGGAAAACATTATCTTTTCACCGGAATTTTTGCGAGAGGGTAAGGCACTTTATGATAATCTTTATCCTTCCCGGATTATTGTCGGTGAGCAGTCTGAGAGAGCGGAAGAATTTGCCGATCTGCTGGTAGAAGGAGCAGAAAAAGAGGATATTTCAGTTTTATTTACTGATTCCACTGAGGCAGAAGCAATCAAATTATTTGCCAATACCTACCTGGCAATGCGGGTGGCCTTCTTTAATGAACTCGATACTTACGCTGAAGTTAGAGACTTAGACAGCAAACAGATAATTGAGGGTGTTGGGCTTGATCCAAGGATTGGAGATCACTACAATAATCCTTCTTTTGGTTATGGAGGTTACTGTCTGCCCAAAGATACCAAACAGCTTCTAGCTAATTATGAAAATGTGCCCAATAATATTATGCAGGCCATTGTGGATGCCAACCGCACCAGAAAAGACCATATAGCAGAGATGATTATTAAACAGCAGCCCGAAAAAGTGGGGATTTATCGGCTGACCATGAAGAAAAACTCAGATAACTTTAGACAGTCCTCTGTCCAGGGAGTAATGAAGCGGATTAAGGCCAAGGGGATTGAAGTGGTTGTTTATGAGCCAACTTTAGAAGATGACCTGTTCTATAGATCAAAAGTGATTAATGATTTAGATCAGTTTAAAGCTGAATCTGAAATTATTGTAGCTAACAGGATGGCTGCTGAATTAGAAGATGTAGAAGAAAAGGTTTATACCAGAGATTTATTTAATAATAATTAAGGTGAAGTACTGTTAACCACCCGGGATGTCGATG
>Ga0182238_1000037_pt1 | contig 53238 bp, 54 predicted proteins | sample hydfrates6_PW_90_FD_132439 | JGI IMG/M metagenome (GOLD analysis project Ga0182238, IMG submission 132439) | Subsurface microbial communities from deep shales in Texas, USA - hydraulic fracturing test 6_PW_90 | ecosystem: Environmental > Aquatic > Deep subsurface > Shale gas/oil reservoir >... | reverse complement strand
GGCGGGCCCCCTTTGGAATCCCTGGGTTGTCAGCGGGGTTGCAGCTGTCGGGGCCATGCGACCGCACAGCCCGCGTCCCAGCTGCAACCCCGCTGACGGGGATTTGAATTCTGTGCGTCTTGGCTGACGAATTCCTGTAGCAGGAGTGAGTCAAGAAGAGCTTTCTCAGATCACATGCTCACCATAATAACTCCCACCAACATTCCCAATCCCCGCCATCAGCCACCCCGTCAAGCCGCCTAAGAATTACAGCTTTCGGAAAGCCGGGTGGCGGCTTGGCAATACAAAGGTTTTTGGGAGATTCTTAAGAACCCTTTTGCAAAAGGGTTCTTAAGCCCCCGGAGGGCCGTCGGAGACCCGCCGGAGGACAAAAAAAGTCCGCCGACCATAATGGTCAGCGGACTTTTTATCGTCATCGCTGGTGAGGGCTACATATCGAGTGCGCGGCGAATACGGGCGAGGGTTTCTTCTCGTCCGAGTACGAGCATGGTGTCGTAGATGCTTGGGCTTTTGGTGGTGCCGGTGACGGCGACGCGCAGGGGCTGGGCGAGCACTTTGAATTTGAGTTCACGTTCTTCGAGGACGCCTTTGCAGACAGCTTCGAGGGAGTCGTGGGTGAAGGTTTCGTCTGCTTCGAGTCTATCGAGAACGTCTTGCAGCAGCGGTTTGGCTTCTTCGGTAATGAACTTGGTGACGGCTTTTTCGTCGTAGGGAAGCGATGCGGCATCCACGATGAAGGGGCGCGCCTGCTCGACCATTTCGGGGATGGCTTTGGCGCGGGGCTGCAGGTGCGGCACGAGGGCCAGCACTTTATCGCGCGGTGCGGAGGCTGCTGCTTCTTCGCCGAGTTCGCGTCCGATGAAGTCCATGACCATGTCGGTCAGGCGTTCGGGGTCGGCTTCCTTGATCCAGTGGGCGTTGACCCATTCGAACTTCTTGAGGTCGAAGACGGACGGGGAGTTGCCGAGGTTGGCGGTATCGAAGAGGTCGATCATCTCCTGACGGGAGAAGATTTCCTGATCGCCGTGGGACCAGCCGAGACGCGCGAGGTAGTTGCAGGCGGCTTCCGGCAGGTAGCCGAGCTTTTCGTATTCCATGACGGACAGGGCGCCGTGGCGTTTGGAAAGTTTTTTCTTGTCCGGACCAAGGATCATGGGCACGTGGCCGAAGGTTGGGACTTCCCAGCCCATGGCCTTGTAGATGAGGATCTGGCGCGGGGTGTTGTTGACGTGGTCGTCACCGCGAAGGACGTGGTTCACGCCCATGTCGTGGTCGTCCACCACTACCGCGAGGTTGTAGGTCGGAGAGCCGTCGGAGCGGCGCAGGATCATGTCGTCCATTTCCTCGTTATTTACGGCGATGGGACCTTTGACCAGATCGTCGTAGGCGGTGACGCCGTCGAGGGGGGCCTTGAGGCGCACGACGCGGTCCGGTCCGGCTTCGAGTCCCTTTTCGCGGCAGGAGCCGTCGTATTTCGGCTTGCGGCCCTCGGCGCGGGCTTTCTCGCGCATGGCGTCCACCTGCTCCTTGGTACAGTCGCAGTAGTAGGCGTGCCCTGCCTTGATGAGTTGGTCGATCACTTCGTTGTGCCTGTCGGCGCGTTCGCTCTGGTAGGTGATTTCGCCGTCGTGTTCCAGTCCGAGCCATTTCATGGCGTCGAGGATGGCGTCGATGGCTTCCTGGGTGCTGCGTTCGCGATCGGTGTCTTCGACGCGCAGCAGAAATTTTCCGCCGGAGTGGCGGGCGAGCAGCCAGGAAAACAGGGCGGTGCGTGCGCCGCCGATGTGCAGAAAACCCGTGGGACTCGGGGCAAACCGGGATACGATGGTCATGTCGGTCCTCTTCTTTGTCAGTAGCAACACGGCGTCCCCGGATGCACCGGCGACGCCTGTTCGTTGGTTCCGTGTGGGTGCGGAGGCTAGTCCGCGGGCTCCACGCCCTTCACTTCAGGGATGGCCTTGAGAATGGTGCGCTCGATGGCGTTCTTCAGGGTCACCTGAGACATGGGGCAGCCTTTGCAGGCTCCCTGCAGGCGGACCTTGACGATGCCCTGATTGGTGATCTCCACCAACTCCACGTCACCGCCGTCGGCTTTGAGCATGGGGCGTACCTGTTCGAGCACGGCTTCAACTTTTTCGCGCATATGTAGTGCCTCCGATTGAAATCTGGTGCCGAAGTAAGCCCTTTGCCGGGGGATGTCAACGCGGCTCGGGTATCAGGATGCTGAAGGAATCCTCAAGCTCGTCTTCGAGGCTGTGGATCATGTCCTCCAATTCGCCCGGGGTCAATCCAAGCGCGGCCCAGACCTCGGGGTAAGGCGGCTGCACATAGTATTCGCCGCTGGAGCCGATGCCCAGCCCGGTGGTGATGGTTTCGGCGCAGTGCACGAGAGCCGGTTCGGCTTCTTTCTGTGATTTCTTGGGGTTATGATGCTCAAGGACCCCCGCCACAAGGACGTAGGGGAAATTCCATTTGCGAAGCAGCATTCCACCGAGGGTTGCATGGTCGAACCCGAGCACGTCCACTTCGGTCTTGGAAAGCAGTTCGCCGCGACGTCTGGCCTCGGCCAGCAACACGGCCGCTTTTTCCGGCATGGTCTTGAAGAAAAGCAATTGGCCGATGTCGTGCAGCAGGCCCGCCACAAAAGCCCGTTCGGGCTGGCCCCTTCCGGTCATGATGCACAGCCGTCGCGCCACGAGGCCGCAGGTGATGGAGTGCATCCAGAACCGCTCCATATCCACGACTTCGGGCGGTATATCCTTGAAAAGATTCATGACCGAGGTGCCGATGGCCATGGTGGAAAGCTGTTTTACACCGATGACGGTCACGGCCCGCGAGATGGTGTCTATCTGCATGGGCAAGCTGTAGAAGGCCGAGTTGACCATCCGCAGCAGAAAGGCGGTGAGGCCGGGGTCCTGACTGATGATGGAGGCGAGATCGTCCGCGCCGGTGTTGGGCGCGTTGATGGCCTGCTGAAGCTCCATGAACACCTGCGGCAGCGAGGGCAACTGCTGGTCCTTGCGCAGAAAATCGAGGGGATCGACCTTTTCCTCGCCGATCTCCACAGGGGCCTCGGCGGAACGCTCGGCTTCATACTTTTCGGGCCGGGCCGCCATGTCTTTGGCCACGTGTTCCAGACCGAGGCGGGCGAGCTTCTTCATCAACGCATCGGGCTTGTGGATGTGCCGGAACCGGCGGGTCATATAGACCTTCGCCTGTTCCCGGATTTCCGGCGATACTTCGATCCGGTCCGTGTTCAGCATTTCTTCAGTCATGGGCGCTCCGGAGAAGGGGATTAAACCAGAACCTAAATCAAATGCGCCCGAATCAAAAGCCCTAATCTCAAGCCCGGCGTGTCAGACCGTATTTTTTCAGCTTGTATTGCAACGTCCTGCGGCTCACACCAAGCGCTTCAGCGGTACGTTCCCTGTGTCCCTGATTCTCTTCCAGCGCGCGGACGATGGCCATTTTCTCCGCGTCCTCCAGCGAGGCGGGTGAGTGCGATGTCGGCTCGTGCTCCTGCTCTGGGGTGCCCGCGCCGGTGATCATGGGGGGCAGCAGGTCCGGACCGAGGGTGTCCGAGCGCGCCAGAATGAGCGAACGTTCAAGGACGTTTTCCAACTCGCGCACATTGCCGGGCCAGTCGTAGCGGGTGAGCGCTTCAAGAAATGCGGGGGTAACCGTGCGCACGTTCTTGCGGTTCTTTTCGCCGAGTTTGCCGAGCAGAAAGCTGACCAAAAGCGGCAGGTCGTCCTTTCTGTCGCGCAGCGGCGGGATGCGGATTTCGAGCACGGCCAGCCTGTAATAGAGGTCCTCGCGAAAGCGGCCCGCCTCCACTTCGGCCAGCAGGTTGCGGTTGGTGGCAACGATGATCCGCACGTCGGTTTCGACGGTACTCACGCCGCCGAGCGGTTCCACGGTCTTTTCCTGCAATGCGCGCAACAGCTTTGCCTGAAGCGCCGGAGGCATTTCGCCGATTTCGTCCAGAAACAGCGTGCCGCCGTCGGCAAGCTGGAAGCGTCCGGGCTTGTCTTTCACCGCACCGGTGAACGCGCCCTTGACGTAACCGAACAGCTCGGATTCGAGCAGGTCGTCCGGCAACGCGGCACAGTTGACCTTGATGAGCGGTTTGTCCGCGCGAAGGCTGGACTGATGCAGGGCCTCGGCGACCAGTTCCTTACCGGTACCGGATTCGCCAAGCACCATGACGGTGGCCTCGCTGGGACCTGCCTGAGCAATGAGTTCGCGCACGCGCTGCACGCCGGGGCTTGCGCCGATGAAATCCACACCACTTCCGGAGCCTTTGCGAAGCCGCGTGTTCTCCCGCAGCAGCCTGTGATATTCGTGGGCCTTGTCGAGAACGGCCTTGAGTTCTTCGTTGTCGGCCGGTTTGGTGAGGTAGTCGAAGGCGCCCTTTTTCATGGCCTCCACGGCGGAACCGACGCTGCCGAATGCGGTCAGCAGCACCACCGGGAGTCCGGGGCGACGCATGTTGAGTTCTCGCAGCAGCTCCAGCCCATCCATGCCGGGCATCTTCATGTCCACGAGCGCCACGTCCGGCGGACAGTCCGCGGGATTGCAGCCGTCTGTCGCCAGCGCGGCCAGCTCCTCCAGAGCGGATTCGCCGCTGTCGGCCTCGGCCACGTTCCATCCGGCGTCTTCCAGAACGGCCCGGACCATCAGCCTGTGGCCGGGTTCGTCATCCACGATGAGTGCGGTCTTTCTTTCTTCGCTCATACGTCGTCCTCGATGTCGGGAAAGAACAGTTTGACGGCAGTGCCGTGTCCCGGTTCGGATTCTATTTCGACGCGGCCCTTGTGGGCGCGCATGATATTCTGAACAATGGCAAGCCCCAGTCCGGTTCCGGACCGCTTGCCGGTGGTAAAGAACGGTTCAAGCGCCTGATTACGGGTCTCTTCGTCCATGCCGACGCCGTTATCCTCCACGATGACCCAGACACCGCCCTTGCCGTGACGGGTGCGCAGGGTCACCTGTCCGTTCTCGCGGTCGCCCACGGCGTCCAGCGCATTAGTCACGAGATTCAGCAGAATCTGCCGTAGCGCATCGGCATCCGCCATGGCGTGCGATGCCTGAAAATCGGTCTGCGGCGTGACGCGGCGGTGTTCGAGATCAAAATGCATCAGGCGGCTCAGGGCATCCGCGGCTTCGGCTATGTCCACGGGTTCCGGCGCCAGTGCCCGGGGGCGTGCCAGATACAGCAGGTCCGTCACAACGCGGTTCAGGCGGTCGGCCTCCTGAACCATGGTGGCGGCGTAAGCGTCCATGGGAGCCTGCCCCTTGAGCTTTTCCGCAAAGAGTTGTGCAAAGCCACGCAGCGAACTCAGCGGATTGCGCACCTCGTGGGCCACACCTGCGGCAAGCTGTCCCACCGCGGCCAGTCGCCGCGCTTCGTCGAGGTCTTCCTCAAGGCTCTTGATGCGGGTGCGGTCGCGAATCAGCACCAGACGACGGCCGAACTCCTGCGCGTCATCTTCATCCTCGGTGAACGGGATGGAAAGTATTTCGAGACGCCGCCCTTCAAGGTCATACTGACGCCAGTCGTACCCGTCCCCTATTTCGCTGCACGGAAATTCCTTCCAGTTGCGTCCCAGAAGGTTGGGCGGCTCGTCGTCCTGCGGTCCAAGCAGCATCTTGGCGGAGCCGTTGGCGGCAAGAATGGTGCCGTCGGAATCCAGCGTGACGAGACCGTCGGGCATATTGTCGAGCAGCCTGTTCTGGAACTGCTCCATGCGGTCCAGCCTGCGGCTCTGGTCGCGCCTTCTGAGGTATGCAAAAGCCAGCGACCACAGGACCACGGCCGCAAGAAAAACATATCCGGTCTGAAGAATGGCGGCGCGCCGGTACTGACGGAACTGCGCCATGTGTTTGGCGGCGTTGATGCCCACCACAAGATAGGCTGCGGGCGGATTCAGGCGTTTGCCCTGTCCGCGCCCTCCTTCCTCGTGCATCATGCCACGGCGACCGTGCATCATGCCTCCGCCGCCGTGCATCATACCACGATGCGTATCGTTTTCGCCTATCATATCGCAGTCTTCGCCTTCCTCACATTCCTGCAAGGGACGTTTTCCGCCTGAAATAAAGGCCAGACCAGGCTGCATGAGCAGACCGGATACCAGCACGTCGCTGCCCTTGAGTTCACTCAGGACATGCCATGCACTGCCGGAATTGATGACTGCGCCGTCCTCGGGGAGCTTGAGACGGAGCCCTTCGTTGTCCGCCGAGGCGATGAGCGGAGTGCCTTCCGGATTGTAGACACCCACGAAGGCGATGTCCTCGGCAGAGGAAAGTTCGGAAAAAAGATCGGCCGCAACAGTGGGGAAAAGTGAAGTCACTTCGGGATTGCCGCGCATGCCGCGCATGATGCGCATGAGGTTGGCTTCCACGCCGCGAAGGATGGAGCCGCCGGAGAGGATCATGTGCTCACGCACCAGCTCCTTCTGACGATCGATGCTGCGCCACGTCAGAAAAACGCTGCCGAGCCCGAGCACGATCAGCGCCAGTACGAGGGCCACCACCGGGCCGTGCTCGGAACCTATCGAACGTACTTCCATCGAAATCCTCATTGATGCGTTCCGCGCTCGCCGATGCGTGCGCTGCGCGCGACCTTATGCCCGAAGCCGGCCTTTTTCAAGGCCGTTAGCCGCCAGATGCTGCGCGGATGCAGTGCCCTGCCCTTCTGCAACATCTCCTTCCCGAGACCACGGCGAAGATCGCCATGAAACCGGGAGAATCGAGATACGGGGCAGCGGCGCCCAAACCGCTGCCCCGAATCACTACCGTTTTCGGTTACTTGTTTCCTGTCACGTTTTCCGAAATCTACCAGCGGTTCATTCCATGACCGGCACCGTAGCCGTGCGTGCCGTGACCGCCGCGCATATCACCGTCGAGGTAGGCGCAGTTGAATCCTCCGCCGCGGCGACCGCGACCACCAAAGCGCAGTCCGGTTTCGGCTTCAATTTCCTTGGACATGGCCGCGCGGTTGTCCCACATCTGCTCGCGGATATCGGTCAGATCGGCCACGAGTGCGTCGATGCGCTTCTCGTCGGGGTTGCCGGAGTTGGCAAACGCTTCGAGCTTGATATGTGCGGCGCGAGCCTTGTCACGAAGCTCGATCTGCTTTGCGCGGTACTTTTCAAAGATACCGTCAACCGCGGCCTGCTTCTCCGGAGTCAGCTGGCTGTAAAAGCCGTTGCCGTGTCCGTAGCCGTGACCGCTACCCATTCCGGGACCGCCGCATCCGCCGCCGCGTCCATAGCCCGGACCGGCATAGGCCATGGCGGCCATGGAAAACATTGCGATTGCAACGATGGAAAAGATGAGTGTCTTCTTGGTCATGAAATTCTCCTTTGCCTTATAGTGAGAGTGTGATGCCCCGGAGGGCCTTTTCGCCTTTCGTACTGTCACTAAAGCACCGCGCATGCCAAAACACATAAATAGAATAATAATAGTAAATTAAGACACAGACCCCGAAAAACACTACAGCCTAGTGCGCAACATACTGCACTTAATTTTGCACAAAACGCCCCTCACAAGTGCAATCACCCTGCTCTTGACATTCCGTCGTCGGGAACCAATCTTATGGACCAAGCAAATCCAATCACCAAGGAGCTAGCCATGCCCATCTATGAATACGAATGTCCCGATTGCCAGAAGCAGTTCGAGGAGCTTGTTTTCGATCCCGACGAAACCCCGAAGTGCCCGGCCTGTGGCGGGGAAAAGGCCGTCAGGCTCATTTCGCAGGTAAACACCAGAGGTGACGTGAGCGTCGAGATTCCCGACTTCAAAAAGGCCCTTGGCGACAAATATGGCGCGGGCGGCCCCGGTGGAGGGTGTGGTTCCGGCGGTTGCGGCTCCGGCGGATTCTCCTGAGGTTAATTTTTCATCCCCGGTCCGGGGAAATGCACAAAAAAAGGCGGCAGGGTGACCCTGTCGCCTTTTTCGTACGTATATATCGGACATGAACGAATCAGAGTCCAAGTTCGGCAAGGTCTTCACCGAGATAGGACCGCTCGTTTTCGCCGAGAATGCCCAGCGAGAGGCAGATGAGAGTCCAGAGGTGGACCGTATGCCAGCCACCGCCGAAATGGTCGGTGATGTCGTGGACCTGGGAGTGACAGTTGTGACAGGGGGTGATGCAGTACGCGGCCCCGGTGGCCTCGATCTGCTCGAACTTGCGCAGCCCGTAGGCGCGGCGCTCCTCGGGAAAGCCGCCCTGAAGCGCTCCGCCACCGCCGCCGCAGCAGTAGTTGTTGGAGCGGTTTGGGTGCATGTCGATAAAGTTTTCCTCGCCAACGACCTTCTTCACCACAAAGCGCAGGTCATCGGCCACGTCGTCGCCCAACGACTTGCGCACCAGCTGACAGGGATCCTGCACGGTGAATTTCACGCCGGTGGTGTTCCAGTCGCTGTTCACGGGCAGCCGCCCTTCACGAATCCAGCGCGCGTAGTGCGGGATGATGCTCTCCAACCTGAACGAGGGGGTGATCCCGAATTTCTTCAGTCCGGCCCGGACTGCGTAGAATTCGTGTCCTCATTCAGTGTTGAGCCAGACCTCGCAGCCCAACTCTTCCACCGCCCGGACCTTGGTACGAACGATGCTCTCCCACGCCTCTTCGTCGGCGGCGAACATGCAATAGTTCTCGGCGGCCCAGCCCACGGAGCTGTAGGTCCAGTCCGCACCCACCACGTTGAGGATTTTCCAGAGCGGCACCATCTCGTCCGGCTCGGTCATGGGTTCGCGAGAGTTCTGGTTCAGAAAAAACTTTGCCCCTTTTCGATTCATGGAAACGCTCAGGTCGGCCTGTGCGGGCTGCGTTTCCTTTACCTCTTCCAGCATGTCCTCCACCACGAACTCGAAATCCTCGGGGCGCGCGCCCATGGCGGAGCCGGTGTCGGTTCGAAGCGCCACGTCGCAGGAGCCGACGATGCCCTTGGGGCGCTTTTCGCGCGGCCAGCGCGTTCTGGCGTGGTACACGAGCCGGGGGATGTCGATGTTCATGGGACAGACGTGCGTACAGCGCTGACACATGGTACACATCCAGACCCACGGGGTGGTTTCGAGCTGCTGTTCCATGTTCAGTGCGGCCATGCGCAGAAATTTGCGCGGATCCATATCCGCCAGCCCCGAGGCGGGACAGCCGGACGAGCAGAGGCCGCAGGTCAGACACATGTCATAGTTGCCATCGCTCGGCAGCAGGGACTGCGCCTTTTCCTTGAAGGACTTTCCGTATTTCTTCATGGGATGAAACTCCGGTTTGCTGTGCGGGGCAGGGGCACCCGACGAGCCGCTCATACTGCATGCATCAGCGGTGAGCAAGCATTTCGTCCCGAGCCGGAAAACCTGCACCGGACCTCGCCGCACCGTGCGAACTTGCGAGGCCCAAACAATTCCTATACACGAGTCGCGTCTTTTGGATACCATCCATGGACGTACAACGCATCCACACCTGAGAGGGTATCACTGTGGGCACAAGAAAAACAATACAGACACAGGTCCTGATCATCGGCGCCGGAGCCACCGGTACCGGGGTCATGCGCGACCTGGCGCTACGGGGCGTGCACTGCGCCCTTGTGGACCGTTCCGACGTCAACGCCGGAGCCTCCGGCGGCAACCACGGTCTGCTGCACAGCGGCGGCCGCTACGTCTCCAACGACGCGCACGCGGCGGCGGAGTGCCGCGAAGAAGGCGACATTCTCAAAAAACTCGCCCCCCAGTGCGTCGATAAAACCGGCGGATACTTCAGCGCGGTTGCCGGAGACGACGAGAACTTCATCGCCGACTTCAAGAGCCACTGCGAAAAGTGCGGCATCGACTGTACCGAAGTGGACCCGGCCGAAGCGCGCGAACAGGAGCCACACCTCGCCGAGGACACCATTGCGGTTTACGAGGTGCCCGACGCCTCCGTTGACCCCTTCAAGCTGTCGCTCGAAAACGTGGCGCACGCCAAGCTCGTCAACAGCAGCAAATACCTGCGGCATACCGAGGTAGTACGCTTCGAAATCGAAAACGGACGCATCCGCGCCGCCATTTGTCGCGACACCGACTCCGGCGAGGAACTGCGCATTGAGGCCGAACAGTATGTGAACGCCGCCGGGGCATGGGCGGCGTCCGTGGCCGCGCAGGCCGGGGCTTCCGTTGACATGCTCTATTCCCGCGGCACCCTGCTGGTAACGCAGGAACGGCTCTCCAGCCGGGTCATCAACCGCCTGAGGCCGCCGTCCGACGGCGACATTCTCGTTCCGGGCGGCACGGTCTCCATCCTCGGCACCACCAGCGTCCGCGTGGACGACCCAGCCGACGCGCGCCCCACGGTGGAGGAAGTGGACCGCAACGTGGAACAGGGCTGGCCCATGATGCCCATCCTCGCCCACACGCGTTATATCCGCGCCTACGCCGGGGTTCGCCCGCTGGTACTGGTGGGCGACGGTGAAGGTGACGGCCGCAGCGTATCCCGCGACTTCTCCCTGTTCGACCACGAGGACGCGAACCTTTCCAACTTCTGCACCATCACCGGCGGCAAGCTGACCACCTACCGCGTCATGGCCGAAAGATGCTCCGACCTCGTGGCATCGCGCCTCGGCGTGAGCGCACCGTGCCTGACCGCCACCGAGCCGCTGGCAACGGTCAACGCCTGCGAGTGGACCGAACCGGGGCGTGCACCGAAGATTTGGGCGCGCAATCCGGACGCGGACGACCCCATCCTGTGCGAGTGCGAGATGGTTCCCGCCAGCGCCATTGACGAAATCATGAACGACTGCTCCGAATTCATCCCGGACCCCGGGCTTCAGGCACTGGGACTTCGCAGCCGCATCGGCAAGGGCTCATGTCAGGGCTCGTTCTGCGGAATGCGCATCGCCGCCCATCTTTACGACACCGGTCGGTTTGACTCCCCGGACGGCCTGAAGAATATGCAGGGCTTCTTTTCCCAGCGCTTCAAGGGGCTGCGCCCGGTGCTGTGGGAAACGCAGCTCGTGCAGGCGGAGCTGGCTGAAGCGCTGCACTGCGGCCTGCTGGGACTGGAACAGATCGAAGGGGAGGACGACTAGCCATGGCAGACACCATCCATTGCGACCTCGCGATAATAGGGACCGGCATCGCGGGCATGGCCGCAGCGGTATTTGCAGCCAATCGCGGCATGAGCGTGGCGCAGGCGGGCAACACGGGTTCGCTGGCCTACACCACCGGCTACTTCGACCTGCTTGGTTCGATCCCCGCCACCGACGAAGGCGGCAAGGCCACACCGGTCAACGAACCGTTCAAGGCCCTGCCGGAGCTGCTGAACGTTTTTCCCCAGCACCCCTACCGTTTCGTTGACGAAGCGGAGATGCGCGAGGCCTTCACCGAACTGACGGATTTCCTCATCCGCTCCGGCCTCCGCTACGAAGGGGGCGGAGAGACAAACCACCGCCTGCCCAGTCCTGCCGGGACTCTCAAGCGCACGTGGTTCGTGCCCGCAACCATGCGGCCTGCGGAAGAGATGCTCGCGGGAACGGAAGAATGCGTCATCGTTGACTTCGCCGGACTCAAGGGGTTCAGCGCGCGCCAGATAGCGGCCAACCTCTCCCCGAAACGGGCGAACCTGCGTGGCGAAACCGTACGCCTGCCCGGACCGGGCGGAGAAGTCTACGCTGAGAACGTGGCCCGGATGCTGGAAACCGAACGCGGCCGCGAAAGCTTCGCCAAGGTGCTGCAACCGCTGGTCGGTGACGCGTCGTGGCTCGGTCTCCCGGCCTGTCTTGGCATCTATCGCCCCGAAGACATTATGGACGATATGGAAAGACGGCTGGGCGTGCGGATATTCGAAATTCCGACCATGCCTCCGGGGGTACCCGGCATCCGCATCAAGGAAGCCTTCGAAGAAGCGTCTTCCGGCATGGGTCTGCGCCTTTTCCGTCAACAGAGGATGGTCTGGGAAGACCAACACGACGGACTGTATCGCCTGCGCGTCACCGGCACCAGCGTGGAGCGCGAAGTGCTGGCCAAAAACGTCCTGCTCGCCAGCGGCCGCTTCCTCGGCGGCGGGCTGACAGGAGAACGCACCGGCATCCGCGAAACCGTCATCGGCCTGCCGGTCCAGCAGCCCGAAAGCCGCGAGGACTGGCACCGCTTCAATTACTTCGACCAGCGCGGCCACAAAGTGCACCGCACCGGACTGGTCTGCGACGAATCCCTGCGGCCGCTGGGGAATGACGGCAAGCCGTTTGCGCAACACCTCCACGCCGCAGGTTCCGTGCTTGCCGGCGCGGACTGGATGCGCATGAAGTGCGGCGCGGGCGTGGCCGTGACCACGGCTCTGGCCGCCGTGAAAAACATGAAATAATCAGGTTCTGGGGCCGGAGCGCGGCACGAACGGCAGGGGACAAGGTTCCTCCCGCCTGAGGACGAGCTGTTCCAGAAGGCCCGCAAGACGACTGTCATAGGAAGGGTCGTCCGAAAACTGGCGGACGGCCTTTTCCATTTCCTTGGCTCCATGATAGGGGCGCTCTCCCACCGAAGCGCAGAAGGCATCTGCTAGGCCGCAGATTCGGGCGTTCAGGCCCACCGCCTCGCCGCGAAGCCTGCCGGGATATCCCGTGCCGTTGACCCGCTCGTGATGATGCTGCACGCACTCCTCCACCACCGGGTCCTTCACCTTGAGCCGGGCAAGCATCATCATGCCCGTGTCGGGATGCTTTTTCATGGACTGCCGCTCGTTGTGCATGAGCACGCCCGGCTTGTCGCGGATGAAGCCGGGAACGCGGATCATGCCCACGTCGTGCAGAGCCAGCCCGAGGGCGAGGCTGCCGAGCTCCAGCCGCTGAAGGTCGCGCCATGCAGCCATGACGCGCAGGCCTAAGCCGATGAAGATGGTGTTCACCGTGTGTATTTCCAGCGAATACCCATAGCCCAGCGTGCGCACCAGAAAGCCGATGCGGCAGGGATTGGTCCAGATATATTCGCACAGCACGCCAAGGTCCGCGCGCACCTCCCTGAGGCTGTGGTGGGTCGGCTGGTCATAGAAAGTGCCCATCTTCTCGACCAGAGCGCGAAAAAAGGTTTCGGCCACGTCGCGGTTGTCGAGATCGTCCTCAAGCAGGACGAGGCCGAGGTTCTTGCTCAGGAGTTTGGCGTAGGTTCGATAGTCGTCGCGATGAAGATACAGGCGCCCTTCGTCGCAGGTCTGCTGCGCCTCGCGCCGACGCTCCGGGCTCATGACCTTCTCGGCTTCATGGAACATATCCACCCGCTCCAGAAGCTCGTTCCACTCATACAGCCGCACCGGCGGAACGTCCTCTGGGAACGTGGAAAGCAGGTTTCTGCTGATCTGCAGATACTGCTCGCGCAATTGATCCGTCGAATCCGACATGATGGGCCTCCGGGGTCAAGGGTACTGCGAGCATAGCGCGTTTCAACCGTTTTTCAAAGCCGTGGCGCCGAAAGCATGAAAAAAGGAGCGGCCCGCCTCTGCGGACCGCTCCATAATCTGCGTCATTCAGTGGCCGGGCTACTTGTTGCCGTTGCCGTTGCCCCGGCCATTGCCCTTGCCGTTGCCCTTGCCGTTGCCGCCGGCGTTGCTATTGCCGCCGGCTCCCTTGCCGCTGTTGCCGCGTCCACCGGAAGCGGAAGCGCTGGATGCGGACTTGGAACCCTTGGCGCCGCCCTTGGCCTTGGAGGAGGCGCGGCTCAGACCGATGGCCTTGCCCTTGGAGTTGCCCTTGCCACCGCGCACGCCCGGGGTCTTGGCGATTCCGGTCTTCATGTTGCGGGTGGTCTTGCGGCCCTTGGCGAGGCCCATGCCCTTGCCGCGACCGTTACCCGGTCCGGCCATGGCCGCCGTGCGCTGAGTCTGCCTCTTTGCCTTGTTGTGGCCCATGCCGAGGATGCTCGGGTGCAGGCCCAGTTCCTGAGCGATCTGTCCCCAGCCCATGCCCTGATCGCGCATGGAACCGATATCCCCGGCGTCGAGGGATGCGGCTTCGGCCACGGCTTCGGCAGCGGCCTGTTCATTGGTCTGTGCCGCAGCCAGATCGTTTTCGGCTGCTGCAAGACCGGATTCGGCGGCCGCAAGGCCGGATTCCGCTTCCGCGAGGTCGGCCTGCGCGGCTGCGAGATCCGCTTCGGCGGCGGCAGCCGCTTCATCGGTTTCAGCGGCTGCCAGATCGGCCTCTGCGGCTGCGATGTCGGCCTGCGCCGCGTCTACTGCGGCCTGAGCGTCGGTAACGTCGGCTTCGGCAGCGGCCACATCGGCTTCGGCGGCTTCGGTCTCGGCGGTGGCGGCGTCAAGGTCGCCCTGCATTTCGGCAGCGGCCACCTCGGCAGCGGCTTCCGCAACCGTGGCGGCACGTTCGGCCTGCGTCGGGTTGGCAAAAGTCGAAGTTTCCGCCGTATCGTCACCGGTGTCGGTCTCGGTGTCGGTATCAGTGTCCGTTTCCGTGCCGGTATCGGTCTCCGTGCCGGTGTCGGTATCGGTCACCGTGGTGTCATCGCCGGTCGTGTCAGTGTCGGTCTGCGCCATTGCAACGGGCGCGGCCAGCATCAGCACCAGCATGGAAAGCAGTATATACTTCATGAAAGTCTTCATGGACTCTTCCTCCAAACGGCTACTCGACCACGGTGATGAACTTGACCGTCTCATCAAGGGTCATGGTGCCGTCTTCGGTTTCTACCTTTTCCCCCTGCCCGAACCAGCTCGGCTTGAGGCGGGAGGGATCAACTTCGGGCCACATCCGTGAAACGTAGTTGCGGATGAGCAGGGCCTTCCGTTTGGCCGATGCCGCACCGGACGCGTCAAACACGACCACATGGACATCAAGCTTTCTGTTGTTTTCAAGCATGGCCCCCAGCACGGAAAGGGAGGGCTTGGACTCGTCGGTCAGCGTCATGATGGTCTCCCCCATTTCGAACCGGGGGACACGGAGCGTAATCTTGCGCTGGCCGAGGATGTAGTTGCGATAGGTGTAGTCGCCCAGCAAGTTCAGATTTTCCGTGGCCTTGAATCCGAGGACGCCGTCGGGGTAGGCTTCCATGAATTCGAGCCAGGCCTGATGCGCCTCTTCCTTGCGACCCATACCGTAAAGGGCCTCACCCCTGCTGTAGAGCGCTTCTGGGTTGTAGGGGTCCAGTTCAAGTACGCGATCATAGAACGCCAGGGCATTTTCCCACTCGCCTCTGTCAAGGTAGTTGTGCGCGAGGTAGAGGTTCGCGGAGACATGGCGAGTGTTGGCTTGAAGCGCCCGGCGGTATGCCTCGCGCTCCTTGTCGAAGTTCAGAAGCGCCCAGTTGGCCACGCCGACCCAGAAATGATAGTCCGAGTCTTCAGGATCCAGCTTTGCCGCTTTCTCCAGATAGGGAAGCGCCGGTTCCGGCTCCTGCTTGGCCATGTACATCCTGCCAAGATAGTAATTGGCTGCAGGATCGTTGGGATTCTGTGCGAGTTCCTGTCGCATACTTCTGATACCTTCGTCGTAATCTTCCTGCTGGAGATAGTGGGCTCCGGTAAGCGATGGTACGCATCCGGCACTCAATGCCAGCATCATCAGCACAATTGCCGAAACAAAACGGCTTTTCACTTTCAGGACTCCCATGTGTTCGCGAACAAAGCGTCCTTGTTCTCATTTACGGATCAGGGGCCATGTGGTCACAGCCCTATTTCCTTTCTTCGAAAAGACCTCTGGATGTCAGCCCGAGCAGGGCCATGGCGTCTCGAACGGTTCCGCCTTCCTTCAGGACTTCCACGGCGACCTTGGCCGCGGCGTCGTCAGAAAGTCCGCGCGACCTCGTCAGGGTGATCACGCGGGAAAAATATCGCCACTCGCCGTCAAGCGTACCGGATTGGAATCCGGCCGTGAAGATGCGCATGGCGTCCTCGACCGGATAATCCAGTTCGCCGAACATGCCGAGCATGTCCATACCGAGGGAAAAGCGGTCGAGCTTCTGATCGGGGAACCGTTTGAAATAGGCGCGCACGGCCTGTTCGGAAGCACCGGAACCAATGGCTTCGCCAGCCAGGACTTCCTTGTAGGGGTCCCGCTCGCCGGGCAGATCGGCCAACGCAGCGCGCGCCTTGAGATAACTGTCGAGGTGGGCCTTGAGGACTGCGGCAACCCGCACGGCAGGCACGCGTTTGGCGCGCCCCTCCATGGCCTTGGCCTCAAGCAGCGAGGTGGGGAAACGAAGCTCCCGCGCCTGCTTGAGAACCGCCGCCACCTGCGGGCTCCAATCCTCGTGAGAACGTTGCAGGCCGTCATCCGCACTGGCGGAGACAGCCTGCAACGTCAGAAATGTCGTAAAGAGGATGACTCTACAAAGACTGTTCATGATCCCCTGTGAGGTACAGTACCGAATTACGGTTGCCGAAACCGTCGTCCCTGCTCAGCGGCGCCACCGGGTCGGCCACGACGCGTTCACCATCCACGAGGAAAACGTACTCGTGCGTTCCGGGCGGCAACTCAAGGTCGGCGACCCATGCCCCCAGCGACTTGTCGTACCGCATGGCCGCTTCGTCCGGGGACCAGTTGTTGAAGGAGCCTATCACGGCCACCTGTCTCGCGTCGACGTTCTTGCCGAGCACAAACCGCACGGGCACCGCCCCCGATCCGTCTGGCGCGACCGCCATTTGCTGCATAGGCAGAGCCATCACCATCAGCAGCGCGGCAACAGCCATGGCCGGGATAACCCTGACCGGAGTTATCCGGATGGTGATCGGCCTGCGCATCCACAGCAGAAGCCGTTCCCACAGGCTCGGCCTGCGCGGCTCAAGAGAAGACATGACCCTGTCTGCGAACCCCTCCGGGACATCCGCCCGGGGCATCTCGCGAATCATGCTGGCAAGCATTTCGTCATCAAAACGTTCATTGGTCATGCTTTTCGCCTCCGAATCGTTTCCTGAGCATGCAAAGCCCTCTGGAAACCCTCATCTTGGCGCCGCTCACGCTAATGGAAAGCGCCTCGGCAATATCCTTCATGCTGCAATCCTCCCGAAAGCGCAACACCAGCGCTTCACGGTAGGCTTCGGGCAGCCTCTCAATCTCCTGGGCCATTCGCTGGCCATCAAGCCGGGTCTGCATGTCCACGGGCGGCACTCCTTCTCCGAGACAATCCGGATCCATCCCTGTGTATTCCCGCCCGGATTTGCGCATATGGTCCCTGAGCAGATTAATCCCTATAGCATAAAGCCACGGGAAAAACCGCTTGGACGCGTTGAACCTGCCGATGGCGGCATAGGCCTTGGTGAACGTCTCCTGAGCCAGATCCGCAGCGGTTTCACGCTCTGTCACGCTTCGAAGCATGAGGTTGTAGATCGGTCCCTGGTAACGCTCCACCAGAAACCGGAACGCCTCAGTGTCTCCGGCCTGCACATCACGTATGATTTCCTTTTCCGCTTCGCTCTCGCTCAACCTCTCACTCCGTCCGGGGCCCCGGTTCACAACTACGTTTCAGTTCCATATACGAATGACGCCGCATCCGGTCACAGGGTTTCGGTACTTGCGGCGTCCATCTGCATAATGTACCCACAAAGGCTAACCCAAAACTACCGGAGTAGATATGATTGAAATGGACACTCCAGTGCTGAAGGCAATCAGAGAACGAAGAAGCATCCGCAAGTTCACCGGAGACGCGGTCTCGCGGGAGGACATCCTGACCATCCTCGAAGCGGGGCGGTGGGCTCCCAGCGGGCTGAATAACCAGCCGTGGCGTTTTCTCGTCATCCCCGCGGGCGACCCGCGACAGGAAAAGCTGGCCGAATGCACCAAATACGCCCATGTGGTCCGACAGAGCGCAGCGCTTATATGCATCACGCTCGACAAGGAACGCATGTACAGTGAAATGAAGGACCATCAGGGCGCGGGCGCCTGCATCCAGAACATGCTTCTGGCCGTGCACGACCTGGGCCTCGGAGCCGTCTGGCTGGGCCAGATCATCAACGACCAGGACGCGGCCCTCGAAGCGGCCGGCATCCCCGACACTCAGGAACTGCAGGCGGTGCTCGCGATCGGACAGCCCGCGCAGGACGGCACGTCCTCCCGCCTCGAACTCGCCGACCTCATGTTGGAGGAATTCTAGATGACCGTAAAGACCATTCCCCTCGGCCCGCTCGAAACCAACTGCTACGTTCTGTCCGACGGCGGCCGGGCCGTGGTGGTGGATCCCGGCGGAGAACCGGGCCCCCTACTCAAATACCTTGAAGAGCAGGGACTCGAAGTGGACGCGATTCTCAACACGCACCTGCACTTCGACCACACGCTGGGCAACAAGGCCCTCGCCGACGCTCTCGAAAAGGACATTCTTGCCTCCGAGGACGACCGCCCCCTGCTGGACACCGAACTCGGTGGCGGCGGAATGATGGGGTTGCCCGAGGTTCCGGCCTACGACTTCAAACCGCTGACTCCCGGCGAGACCGAATTTGCGGGAATGCGCTGCCGCATCTTCGCCACCCCCGGTCACTCGCAGGGCAGCCTGACTTTCTATTTCCCGGATGCCCAGTGCGCCTTCGTGGGCGATCTGGTCTTCTACCGCTCCATCGGCCGCACCGACTTTCCGGGCGGAAGCCTCGACGTGCTGAAGAAATCCGTCGAGGAGAACATCTTCACCCTTCCGCCGGAGACCGTGCTGTATCCGGGCCATGGCCCCGAGACCACGGTGGGCGACGAGAAGAACCATAACCCCTTCTTCACGGGACTTTAGGAGGCGGCAATGAGCGAAGAAGTCGTTCGCGCCGACATTCGCGGCAAGTGCTGAGGCCTGACCATGGAGATAGGTTGGTATCTCCGTTTCGCCAAGTCGGACAAGATTGAGCTGACCGCAGACCCCGGCGCCGTGCCGCAGATTTTCTATGTGCTGGACATCCATCCCGAATGGGACGTGGACATAGAGAACGTGGAGGATCACGTGGTGGCCCACTATCGGCGAAAGGAGCCGGTATGGTCCAAAACGGAAGCCGCAGGACAGGAGTAGGCGAGTGAGTTACGCCGCCATATTCGCATGCAGCCACCGCAAGGGAGGCAACACGGACCACGCCGCCGAACTCATGGCGCAGGGCGTCATGGATGCCGGCGGCGAGGCCCGGGTCTTCTTCGTGCGTGATTACGCCGTGGAGCACTGCCTCGCCTGTGGAGCATGCGAAAAGGCCGCGGGCCAGCCCCCGGAAAAATGCTGCGTGCTCTCACCGCGCGATGATTCCATGAAGCTGTTCCGCCCTCTGCTGGAGGCTCGGACCGTCCTGATCAGCTCGCCCATCTACTTTTATGCCCTGCCCTCGCGGTTCACGACACTCATGGACCGTTCGCAGCAGTTCTGGGCCGCCCGGAACCGCGGCGAGTCGTGGCTTGTCGAACAGCCTGCGCGCACCGCGACACTGGCCATGGCTGCGGGCCGCCCGCGTGGCGAAAAGCTCTTTAAAGGCGCAGAACGCTCCCTGCGGTTCTTCCTTAAGGACTATGGGATAGAAATTGCGCAGTCGCTTCATTTCCGGGGCAAGGACGGACCAAATGACATGCGGGCCGACGAGTCCGCCCGGGAGCGCCTCCTGCGGGCCGGTCGCGAGGCGTGGACCGGGCCGGAATCGTGATGCTTGCCGGATTGGCCCGAAGCCTTGGCCTTGATGCCGGGCGGTGCACACTTTGCCCGTCGCAGACATCGTTCGGCATGCTGTTTTGCGAAGACTGCGCACAAAGGCTCCGCCCCCGCGCCGGAGGATACTGCCCCCGGTGCGGCGAACTTTCCTCGGACCCAGACAGTGAACCGACCCTGTGCGCCATGTGTCGCATCGAACCGCCGCCGTGGGAGCGCATTCATTTTCATGGCGCCTACGACGACCTGCTGCGGGAGATGATCCTGCGCCTGAAGTTCGCCGGAGGCATCCAGATGACCGCGCCACTGCGCGCCATCCTGAGGGAGTCCATACGGGGTACGGATGAACTGCCGGAGCTGGTGGTTCCAGTTCCGCTTCATTGCAGACGCCTTCGCTGGCGCGGCTTCAACCAGAGCCTGCTGCTGGCGCATGCTGTGACGTCGGAGCATGGAGGGCGGTTGAGCCCGAAGGCTCTGCGCCGCATCCGTGCAACGCGTCCGCAGAGCGAATTGGGGCCCCGAGAGCGACGAAAAAACCTGTCCGGAGCCTTTGTCGCAAACTCTGAAACCGTCCGAGCCAAAAGCGTTCTGCTCGTGGATGACGTGCTGACAACGGGGACCACTTTGCGGGAGTGCGCACGGACGTTGCGCAGAGCCGGAGCGTCGCGCGTGGAGGCGCTTGTGGCGGCGGTTGCGGACGCTTCGGACCAGCCATACAAAAAGTGAAAAAATACGTCAGCGGGCCTTGACTTTCTGCGCGTTTTGGAGATAGGTTGCCGCTCTCTGACCAGATGGAGGTAGACAATGTTTGCAATTATCGAGACCGGCGGAAAACAGTACCGCGTAGAAGAAGGTCTTGAACTCAACGTAGATCTGATGAAGGTCGAAGCCGGGGAATCCCTCAGCATCGACAAGGTGCTTCTGGTGGACAACGACGGCGACACCAAAGTTGGTGCTCCCTACGTCGAAGGGGCTGCCGTGGAATGCGAAGTCCTCGGACACAACCGCGGCAAGAAAGTCGTGGTGTTCCACAAGCTGTCCAAGAAAGACGCCCGCAACACCAAGGGTCACCGCCAGGACTTCACTCAAATCAAGGTCAAGGCCATCAAGGCCTAGCCCTGCCAGGAGGATATCATGGCTCATAAGAAAGCTGGTGGTAGTTCCAGGAACGGACGCGACAGTGCCGGACAAAGACGGGGCGTAAAGCGCTTCGGCGGTCAGGACGTCGCAGCAGGCAACATCCTCGTGCGTCAGCTCGGCACCAAGGTGCATCCGGGCAACGGCGTCGGCATGGGCAAGGACTACACCCTGTTCGCCCTCGTCGACGGTATCGTCAAGTACGAGAAGTTCACTCGCAAGAAAGCCGTAAAGACCCGCGTACACGTGGTTCCCGCCGAGGCCTAGGCCCGGCGCCCGGTCTTAAGGATTTCCCTTCGGATGGGAGGCGTCTAACAGGCGCTTCCCATCCGTTTTGGCGTTTGAAATCCGAAGCTCCGCCCGGAACTTCGCCAAAGGACCGCCTCTAGGAGCGTTGATCGACACCCCGAACCGGGAAGTCCCATTCCGGACGATCCCGAGCCGAGGGCACGCTGACCAAGCCGCTGAAACTTCGCCATTCCATTTTTCGCAGGTTTCGGCATAATACCCGGACGATGCAAGGTGCGAAGTCACCTTCAGCAATCCTCGCAGGCCCGATGAAGGGTTTTGCGCCCGGCCTCATGACCACGGAGACATCATGCGATTCGTAGATGAAGCGACCATTAAGGTAATATCCGGCAAGGGCGGCAACGGCTGCGCCTCTCTGCTCCGCGAAGCCAACAACCCCAAGGGCGGCCCCGACGGCGGCGACGGTGGACGCGGCGGCGACGTTATCCTGCGCGCAAGCTCCCGCCTCATGTCGCTGTACGACTTCCGGCTCAAGCGCAAGTACGCCGCCAGAAACGGGCAGCCCGGCATGGGACGCGACCGTTACGGCCGAGCCGCCGACGATCTGTACATCGATCTGCCTACCGGCACGCTGATCTTCGAAGTCACCGAAGACGAAGACGGGAACGAGACCGAGCGACTCGTGGCTGACCTGGTGAACGATGACACCGAAGTGGTCATCTGCAAGGGCGGTCAGGGCGGACGCGGCAACCTGCACTTCAAGTCCAGCGTCAACCGCACCCCGCGCTATGCCGAGGAAGGCAAGCCGGGCGAGGAAAAAAAGCTGCGCCTCGAACTCAAGATTCTGGCCGACGTGGGCCTGCTGGGCCTGCCCAACGCCGGAAAATCAACCTTTATTTCGCAGGTCTCCGCCGCCCGGCCCAAGATCGCGGCCTACCCGTTCACCACTCTGGTGCCCAACCTCGGCGTTGTGGAGGACGAGTGGTTCAACAAGATGGTCATCGCCGACATCCCGGGCCTCATCGAAGGCGCGAGTCAGGGACAGGGCCTCGGCCACACGTTCCTCAAGCACGTGGAACGCACCCGCTTCCTCGTGCACATCCTCGCAGCCGACGATCTGGACATGGAGAATCCGCTGGACGGCTACTCCATCATCGACGACGAGCTTGCCGATTACAATCCGGAGCTGGCCGACAAGCCGCAGATCCGCGTCATCAACAAAATCGACACCCTGGACCAGGAGACACTGGAAAACCTCAGGGATAAATGTCAGGATTCCGGCGTGTTCTTCATTTCCGCCCTCAACGGCGACGGAGTGGACGAACTGCTCGACGCCATGTGGGACAGACTGCGCGAGCTGAACAGAACCGAAAAGGAAGCCGAGAACAAGACCGGAGACCCGGACGATGACCAGAGAGAATCCGCGTAAGGGGCTGCTTCAACAGGCAGGCCGCGTATTGGTGAAGGTGGGCAGCGCCGTGCTGACCCGCGAGGAAGGTCTCAACCGTGAGGCCATGATCCGACTTGCCGGACAGCTCTCCCGCCTGCACGACCGGGGGATGGACATCATCCTCGTCTCATCGGGCGCCGTTGCCGCCGGCCGGAAGCGCATGCGCGAGGCCCACAACGGCCAGATGCCCGACATGGACGACCTGCCCGCGCGTCAGGCAGCGTCCGCAGTGGGTCAGGGCCGCCTCATGCATGACTATGACGAGGCCTTCGGCTGGTTCGGCAAGACCACCGCGCAGATTCTCATCACCCGCGACGGGTTGAGCGACCGCCACCGTTTCCTCAACGCCCGCAACACGCTTGAACGCCTGCTTTCGTGGGGTGTCATCCCCATCATCAACGAAAACGATACCGTTGCGGTGCAGGAACTGGAATTTGGCGACAACGACACGCTCGCGGCCATGGCCCTCGGCCTCGCCGGAGCTGACCTGTTCGTGAACCTCACCAGCGCGGACGGGGTGTTCGACTCCAACCCCGACAGCAATCCCGACGCCAAGTGCCTGCGCATCATCGAGGACATCTCCGCCCTCGACTTCGAGACCATGTGCGACGGCAAGACCAGCGTGGGCTCCGGCGGCATGTACTCCAAGCTCCGGGCAGCACATCGCGCCGCACAGCTCGGCGTGGCCACGCTCATCGTCTCGGGCAAGGGCGAGTTTTCCATTGAACAGGCCTTCGAGGACGAGCGCCACGGCACCTTCATCCTGCCGGTGGAGAACACCGTCTCCAGCAAGAAATTCTGGCTGGCCTACCATGAAGACCCGGCAGGCACCCTCACCGTCGACGCCGGGGCCGCCCGTGCCCTGACCGAAGGCGGCAAGAGTCTGCTCCCGGCCGGGATCAAAAAGGTTGACGGCTGCTTCCCCCGCGGCACGCTCGTGCAGGTCGTGGCGGACGGCGACATGCTCGGTGTTGGTCTCTCGAACTACTCTTCAGACGAACTGCACTCCATCGCCGGAAAGAACTCGTCGGAAATTGCCCAGACAATCGGTCCTGTACCTTTCCAGGAAGCCATTCACCGCGACAACCTGCTCATGGACGCGGCTATCTAGGTAACACAGATGAACAGCTCCGACGACAGACACGGCATCGACGCGACCGCGTTGCTTTCCGCCGTTGCCGCCGGAGCAGAAGACCTCGTCAACGGACAGGGCTGGCCGCGCGGTGTGGACACCTTGCTCGCCGAACTCGGACGCGTCACCGGTGTCAGCCGCGTCTGGATTTTCCAGACCATCCGCCTGACGGAAACCAGCGTTACCCAGGACTATATTTTCGAATGGGCCTCGGCCCGGCGGTATGTCCAGATCGGTATGCCGCAGTTCTCCATGTTCAGCAGCTCGCTTGAACTTCCCGAATATCGCGCCGTGGTGAAAGGCCGTACCGAGGGTAGGCCTTACAAGACCCTGCCCCACGCCATGGAGAATTCATGGCTGCGGGAAACCCTCGTTCAGCAGGGCATTCACTCCATGCTCACCATCCCCATCATGGTGGAAGGCGCCTGGTGGGGGACCCTCGGCTTCGACGACTGCGAACGCGAATACGACTGGTCCGAGACAGAGATCGCCCTGCTCAAGACTGCGGCCCAGCTCATCGCCAGTGCTGTCATCAGGCAGCGGCTCTCGGAAAGGCTTCAGCAGTTCGACATCCTCAAGGTACTCACGGACAGCGCGGCGTGGTCCTGCGACCTGCGCACCAGCCGCGTCTGGTACACCACGGAGCTCACCGCGCCGGACGCCACAGGAACCGTTTCCTGCAACATCCGCGGGGCGCTTGCTCTCCTGACGCCGGAACATGCCCGGGCGGTGGTCGCACGCGCACGCGAGCTGGCCGAGTCGTACACGACTTCCTTTCGCATGGACGTGCAGCTTCGAGCCCCAAAAGGCAATGGCCGCTGGGTGGAACTGATCGGCAACGTGGCCCGGGACCGTGAGGGAAAACCGACGCACCTCTCCGGCATCGCGGTGGACATTCGCACGCGCAAGGCCCGGGAGACCCGTCTGCTGGAACAGGCGGAAACCGACGCCCTCACCGGCTGCCGGAATCGCCATGTCTTCGAAAAAACGCTTCGGGAGTTATTCGACTCGTCGCGCCGTTCCGGATCGGACCTCTCGCTGCTCATGGTGGACATCGACCACTTCAAACAGGTCAACGACACCCACGGACACCCCGTGGGCGACAGCGTGATACGCCACCTTGCCGGGCTCATGAGCAAGATCTGCCGTCGGCAGGACCTACTTGCAAGAGTGGGCGGCGAGGAATTCGCCGTGCTCATGCCGGATACCGACATCAACGAAGCGGCCACGGCGGCCGAACGCCTGCGCTCGACCGTCGAAGCGTCGGAAATTCCGTATGAAGAAGGTTCATTGCATATTACCGTCAGCATCGGCTTCGCCTCTCTGAGCATCCTTGACGAGATGGATTCCACCACCCTGTTCCACAAGGCCGACAAAGCGCTCTACGCCGCAAAGAACGAAGGCCGCAACCGCATCCGCCGCGCCCGCTGACCCTTCCGGGGTTTCCTTCCGGTTCGAAACCAAGTACATTCCCTCCTTCATTACTCATCGGGACGGAAACACCCTTGCGCAAACTCTACCTCGACAAGAACCTCCAGTACGTCTTCAGCGTGACGCTCATGGCCATCCTCGGCGTCTCCAGCATTATCCCGGCCCTGCCGGACATCATGCACGGACTCGAAATAGGGCCCGTGGGCATCGGACTCGTCATATCCATTTTCACCCTCCCCGGCATGATCTTCTCGCCACTGGTGGGCATATTGGCCGACCGGATGGGGCGAAAGCGCGTACTGGTGCCGTCGCTCTTCCTGTTCGGCATCTCGGGCGCGGCCTGTTTTTTTGCCCCCAACCTGCACTCCCTGCTGATTCTGCGCTTTCTGCAAGGCAGCGGCGCGGCCCCGCTGGGCGTCCTCTACGGCACCATCATCGGCGACCTTTATGAAGGGCGCGACCGGGCCACCGCCATGGGCTACAACGCCGCGGTACTCTCCATCGGCACGGCAGCGTTCCCCGCAGTGGGCGGCCTCTTGGCCATGATCGGCTGGCGCTGGCCGTTCCTGCTGCCCCTGCTGGCCATCCCTGTGGGACTCGCCATCGCTTCGGGCATGAACACCCCGGAACCGCGCACTAAAGAAAAACTTGCCAGCTATCTGAAAAACGCCCTGAGCCAGATGCGTTCACGCAACGCCCTCGGCCTGTTCTGCTGCACCCTGCTCACGTTCACGGTACTCTACGGCCCCATCGTGACCTATCTGCCCATCCTGCTGGACCAGCGCTATCACGCATCGCCAGCCGCCATCGGCATGATCTTCTTCGCCTCGTCCATGATCACGGCGCTGGCCTCGTTCCAGATCGGCAAGCTCTCCGACCGCTTCGGGCCGCGCACCCTCATCGCCGCAGGCGGTGTATGTTACGCCGTGTCCATGCTGGGTCTGCCGCACATGCCGGGATTCTGGCACAGTATCGCCCCGGTGACCTTTTTCGGTCTGGCGCAGGGGTTGACCATTCCCACCGTCATGACCATGCTCTCAAGCATGGCAGGAATAGAACAGCGCGGGGCGTTCATGGCCGTCAACGGCACCATCCTGCGCACAGCGCAGACACTGGCCCCCATGCTCATGGGCGGTCTCTTCGCGGCCTTCGGCATGGAGGCGGTGTATCTGGGTGGGGTGCTCTGCGCGCTGGGCATCATCGTGCTGGCGATCTTCGTCATGAGGAAGCAATGAAATACCTGAATACCGGACAGACATTTTGCGCCGATGAAAACGGCAATCCCGTGGACTGCGACGGCTCCGGGCAGGACGCCGAGTTCTCCCCCGGAATCCGCTGGCCCGAACCGCGCTTCAAGCGCGACGGGGAAACCGTTCTCGACAGACTCACCGGCCTGACATGGCTGGGCAATCCGAATTTTACCGACTTTCCCCTCACTTACGAGGAGTGCCTTGAGGCCGTGCGCGAGTTGGACGCTTCCCGCCCCGGCGGATGCAGCGGCTGGCGAATGCCCAACCGGCGCGAGATGTTTTCACTGATCTCTTTTAACGACCGCAAGCCCGCCATCCCGGCCGACCACCCTTTCGACAAGGGGCCGCTTGGCTGGTACTGGACCAACACCCCCAGCGCCATGCAGCCCGGCTACCAGTGGTACGTCCACACCGAAGGCGGGCGCATGTTCTACGGCAGGCGCGACGGTTACTGTCTCGTCTGGCCCGTGTGCGGCACCAGCGACGTGCTTGCCGACACCGGAGCCGACGATACCGCCACCGGCGCCGCATGGCCCGAGCCCCGCTTCAAGCCGCAGGGCGAGACCGTGCTCGACAAACTGACGGGACTGCTCTGGACAAAGTCCGCCGATCTGACCAGCGGCCCCTGTTCGTGGAAGGATGCCCTCGCCGCCGTAAAAGCGCTTGAAACGCCCGTCCCGGAGAACCGCTCCGGCTGGGCGCTGCCCACCATCCGCGAACTCGAATCGCTGGTGGACGCATCCGAGCACTCACCGGCCCTTTCTGCCGAGCATCCCTTTGCCGACACGCGCGAGGCGTACTGGTCCTCCACCAGCAGTTCCTTCGAACGCGACTGGGCCATGTGCCTGTACCTGCACAAGGGGGCGGTCGGCGTCGGTTTCAAGAAAGACGCCGGGTTCCACGTCTGGGCTGTGTCGCGCTCCTAAGGCCTTCCGGCGGTCTGCCGATAAGAAGGAAAAGGGAGGCCGCCATGAACACCATGCGCTCACGTCTGCAACACCGACTGAATCCGCTGCACGTCTATTGCAGACTGCGCGATCTCGGCCTCTGCGACTCCGCCGCCCACCGCATCAGTGTCTGCTGGGAGCGTTTGATCTACCGGCTGGTACTGGCCTAAACCATTTCCGCACGAGCCATCGGAACTTGACAGACCCGCCCCGGATGCGTCTAATCGGTATTCGACCCAATGCACCCGGAGGATTCACGTTGTCGGAATTTCCCAAAATACTCGGCGTCTTTTCCCGCAGTCAGGCGGAAGACATCGGAAGCGGCGGCACCCAGCGAAAACATGAGGGCCAGACCTTCTGGTATGTGCGTCGTCTGGATGATGAGACCTTCGAGGTGCAACCGCTCAATGCCAATCACGTCCCCTCCGGCGTGAAGACCATGGTCCCCCGGCTCGAATTCCTGCATCAGTACGCCCCCGAACCCGATTACTATCGCATGCACACCGTGCCCGCGCTGGAATCCCTTGCGCGCAAACTGCGCGAGGGGGAGCGCTATTTCAGCCTCGGGATGCTCGATGAGGCCGAACTCAAATTCGTCAAGGCGTTGATGATCGATGATCTCAACGTCGATGCCAATTACGGCCTCGGGAAAGTGTACTCGGAAAAGAATGATTATGAGAAGCTGCGCAAGGTGGTGAACACCCTTATGGGAATTGAGGGCGCCTTCAGCTACGAACACCGCAGGCAACTCAATGAATTCGGCATGAATCTGCGCAAGAACGGGCACTTTGAGGAGTCCATCCGCTACTACTCCAAAGCGCTGGAGCATAACCGGGACGACGAGCACCTGCTGTTCAACCTTGCCCGCGCCCACTGGGACCGGGGAAATGCCACTGAGGCTCAGGACGCGCTTGAAAACGCCCTGAAGCTCAACCCCGAGTTCACCGAAGCGAAGAAATTCCTGAACTACTGCCGCAGGCGCTGAGCCTTGTGGCCCTGCCTTCACCCTTCTCCGGAAAGCTCCTGCCGCACCAGCTCCTGCCCGTAGGCTGAATTGATGGCACTCTCCGTAAGCGAGCCGATGAGCCTGCCGTCCGCATCCACCACCGGAAGCTGCGAGACCCCCTTTTCCGTAATCAGGTCCAGCGCGGTCTGTAGCGTGTCCTCCATGTGAATGGTGGCAAGATCCGTCGTGCAAATGTCCTTGGCGATGAGCAGTTGCAGCAACCCTTCCTCGTGCAGGACGGGCCGGATGTCCCGGAACGAGATGATACCCTTGAGCATCCCATCTCCGTCCACCACGTGCAGGTAGGACGCGTTCTCCGTCTTGAAGGTCCAGACGATGGCCTCAAGCGTGGCTCCCTCGCTCACGGTGACCACGTCCTCGCTCATCATTTCCACCACAAGCATCTTCTTCAAGACGTTCTGCACGCGTCCGCCCGTCAGGTCGATGCCCTTTCTGAGCAGCTTGATGGTGTAGATGCTGGCCTTGCTGATGGACGAGTTCAGCACCAGCGCCGTGATGCAGGTCAGCATCAGTGGCAGAATGATCGAATACGAGCCGGTCATCTCGAAGATGATCAGGATGGCGGTGATCGGCGCATAGGTGGTCCCGGCCACAAGGCCGCCCATACCCACCAACGCATAGGCTCCGGGCGATGCAGTCACGCCGGGGAACATGATATTCATGAGGCTGCCGAACGCGCCGCCGGTCATGGCTCCTATGAACAACGAAGGAGCGAAGATGCCGCCCGAGCCGCCGGAACCGAGCGTCAGGGACGAGGCCAGAATCTTGACCCATATGAGGGCGAAAAGCATGACGAAGCCCATCTGATTGGTCAGCGAAAGGTTCATGGCGCCGAAGCCCACGCCGAAACTCTCGGGGCAGAAGATCACCAGCACGCCGAGCATGGCGCCGCCCACCGCCGGCTTGATCCACTCCGGCATGAACCGCAGGCCTTCGAAGCCGTCTTCGAAGGCGTACAGAATGCGCGTGAAGCTCAGAGCGATCAGCCCCGATGCCACGCCGAGGAACGGGTACATGAGATATTCCCAAGGGGAAACCACCGCGTAATGCGGGATTTCAAACGCCGGGAAGTTACCGAAATAATAACGGGATATGGCCGTGGCCGTAACAGAGGACAGCACCACGGGCGAGAACGAGGTCATGCCCCAGTCGCCGATGATAATCTCAAGCGCAAAGAGCACGCCCGCGATGGGCGCGTTGAAGGTGGCCGCAATGCCTGCTGCCGCGCCACAGCCGATCATGGTTCGCATGTGTCGGCTCGGGACTTTGAAGACCTGACCGATGCTCGAACCGATGGATGAGCCGATCTGCACCATGGGTCCTTCACGACCAACCGAGCCGCCCGAACCGATGGTCACGGCCGAGGCAAAAATCTTGGCCGCCGCCACGCGCTTGCGGATGACACCGCCACGCAGGGCGATGGCCTGCATCACTTCCGGCACGCCGTGCCCCTTGGCCTCGCTGGCAAAGAAGTGCACCACCAGTCCCACTATCAACCCGCCAAGTGCGGGCATGGAAACCTTGGCCCACATGGGTATCTCGTGAGCGTATTCGAGAAATTCCCCGGAGTGCTGGTAAAACAGCCACTGCATGGATTTGAGCAGGTATTTGAAGAGAATCGCCCCGTAGCCCGAAAGCACGCCGATGAGGATGGCGAGCATCAGCTGGGTCAGGTCGCGGTTCAGAAACGGCTGCTTGCGCTCGGTCGGTGAAGGATCGTTCGTCATCCGGCCTCCGGTTCGGTTCTCGCTGCCGGCAAAAAGGATGACGGGGACTCATCCCTCCGACAGTACTTCCCTTTTACCCGCTCCCGCCGCTCATTGCAACGCACCCCCGTAAAACTTGTGCCACGGTGCCAAAAAAGGTAATCAGGCACCGACAAAACAACGCATTCAAGGAGAACGACCTTGCCGAAATACGAAATGGAAACACTCGAAGCCACACCGGAATTCGACCTCTTCATGTTTGCCGAGCTTACCGGCGAGACACGCATCGATCAGGAGCTGCTTGATGAATTCGCCCCCCGCTGGGACGACTGGGTCAAGAAGCTCAATGCCTACAAGCTCACCAACACCGAAGGAGAAAACGGCTACATCCTCGTTTTCCTCGACGCTGACGTGGACGAGGAGATCGACTACATCTGGAACGACTCTCCGGCATTCGCGCTTTCCTTCCACAATCTGGCCGTATGCATGGTCATGACCGCCGCCCGCGGCCTCGTGCCCGAACTGGAGCAAGGCGCCTGCGCCCCGCTGCCTCGCGCCCCGGAAGGCGTCAAGGATGCCACCGGCGAACTCGGCATCGAATGGAAGGACGACAACACCATCAACCGCAAGTACGCCGTATTCACCCCGTTCCCGTACTCCGGCGGCTGTGCTGTGTGCACCATGAGCGAAAGCTGTCCCAACTCCACCGTGAGGCAATAGCATGGCCTATGCCGTCAAGGACCTCCTGCGCCTTGAAGTGGTGCCCGCCCTCGGCTGCACCGAACCGGTCGCCATCGCGCTGGCCGCGTCCGCCGCTTCCTCCCTGCTGCCCGAACCGTGGCAGCGGCTCGAACTCTGGCTGGACCCCAACGTGTACAAGAACGGTCTGGCAGTCTCCATCCCCGGCACGGACGGCCTCTCCGGTCTGGATCTGGCCGCGGCCCTCGGAGCCTCCTGCGGCCTTCCCGAGCGCAAGCTGGAGGTTCTTGCCGAGGTCGATGGGGACTGCGTTGCCGCAGCACGCGAAGCCGCCGCATCCGGGCGCGTCGAGGTCACCCTCATGCCGGATGTCCGGGGCCTTCACGTGCGAGTCAGGGCCATCTCGGCCAATCATGAAGCCGAGGCATTCATTGAGGGTCTGCACGACAACATCGTCGCCCTCTCCCTTGACGGAAAGGAAGTGGAAAGCCCGCTCATCGTCCCCGGCTGCACGCCCGGCGGCTCGTCGCGCATCGACGATCTTGAAAACTGGCTGAAGACGCTCTCCCTGCGCGAACTCGTGGCCCTGCTTGACCAGCTGGACAATGAAGACCTCGACTTCCTGCAACAAGGCGTGGACATGAACCTCGCCCTTGCCGAACAGGGACTCAAGTTCGGCATGGGACTCGGCGTGGGCAAAACGCTGGAACGCCTCGTGCGGCAGCAGCTCATCAAGAAGGACATGATCCTCGCCGCCCGGATGCTGACCTCCTCGGCCTCCGATGCGCGAATGGCCGGAGCGCCGCTGCCCGCCATGAGTTCGGGCGGCTCGGGAAACCACGGCCTCACCGCCATCCTGACCATCTGGGCAGTCAAGGACTACCTCGACGTGACCCCGAGGCAGGTGCTGGAAGCCGTGGCCCTCTCGCACGTCATCACCGCCTACGTCAAAGCACACACCGGCAGGCTCTCAGCCGTCTGCGGATGCTCCGTGGCCGCTGGCGCCGGAGCCACGGCGGGCGTAACACATCTGCTCGGCGGCGACGTGCGGCATATCGCCGGAGCCATCAAGAACCTGATGGAAGACCTCGCAGGCATAATTTGCGACGGAGCCAAGGCTGGCTGCTCCCTGAAGCTCGCCACCGCAGCAGGCACAGCCGTTCAGGCAGCGCTCTTCTCCCTTCAGGGTGTCAACGTGCATTTCACGGATGGCATCATCGGGCAGTCCCCCGAAGACACCATGCGAAACGTCGGTACCCTCTCCACCGAAGGCATGATCGCCACCGACCGCACCATTCTCAACATCATGCTGGAAAAGAAGTTTACCGACGTGTAGCCCCCAAGACCCTTCTCACCCAAAGGCGGCATCCCGGGATGCCGCCTTTTTGTTGATTGATTTTGTCGCAAGAGCATAGAAGGCGCCGCCAATTCCACAGTCTTTACGACAACTCGGTCGAAGTGCGCGCCCCATCGACAGCAGTAATCATTTCCCGGAAGAGTTATATGTTGACTCTGCCCAACTTATCAGTCATTAGAGTCGCCGCCTGAGATTTCGTCATATTTTATGGCCCAGTTCGAGGTTCCTGCTTTCAGCCCTTCGTCCGACTCCCCATAATATACGTCCCCGTTTCAGCCGAGAGCCCCCAAGGCTCCCCTTTGCATTCGCACCGGGTCACGCCGGGTGTCTTTTTTTGGTGTCTGGAGTTTCCGGCATCACAACCTTTTTACCGTTTCTTAAAGGATCTTCATGGAAGCGAGTCCCTCTTTTGTTGCCAAGTCCAAAGGCAGCGCCCTTGCCGATATTTTCTCCGGATCCGCCGTCGCCCTCGCCCTCATCCCGGAAGCAGTGGCCTTTTCGTTTGTAGCAGGCGTATCTCCCATGGTCGGCCTGTACGGCACGCTCATGATGTGTCTGATCACCGCCGTACTTGGCGGACGCCCGGGCATGATCTCAGGCGCAACCGGCGCCATGGCGGTCGTCATGGTCGGCCTCGTTCAGGAAGGCAACGCCCTCGGCGCAGCAGGGTCCCACACCGGGCTGCAATATCTTTTCTTCACACTCCTGCTGGTCGGTGTTTTCCAGATGCTTGCCGGCATCTTCCGCCTCGGCAAATTCATTCGCATGGTACCCCGATCCGTCATGATGGGATTCGTCAACGGACTGGCAATCGTGATCTTCCTGTCCCAACTGGAAATGTTCAAATCCGGCGGCAACTGGATGCAGGGACAGCCCTTATGGATCATGGCCGGACTTGTTGCCCTGACCATGGCGCTCATGTACATCGTCCCCAGAATTTCCAGCAAGGCACCCAGCGCCCTCATAGCAATCCTCTCGGTCTCCCTGCTGGTCATCTTCTCCGGAATCGACACCCAGACCGTCCTTTCCTACATCCAGTCCAACGGCGGGACCGGCATTCAGGGAGGGCTCCCCACATTCGCAATTCCCAGCGTCCCCTTCACGTGGGAAACCCTCGTCTTCATCACACCTTACGCACTCATCCTCGCGGCCATTGGCCTCATCGAGTCGCTGATGACGCTGTCGCTTATCGATGAACTGACCGAAACCCGCGGCTCAGGAAATCAGGAGTGTCTCGCACAGGGACTCGCCAACTTCGTCAACGGCCTGTTCGGCGGCATGGGCGGCTGTGCCATGATCGGCCAGAGCATCATCAACATCACGTCCGGCGGTCGAGGCCGCCTCTCAGGCATCGTCGCAGGCTGCGCCCTGCTGGTCTTCATCCTGTTCGCATCACAATACATCGAACAGGTACCCATCGCCGCACTCGTCGGCGTCATGTTCATCGTAGTCGTCAAGACCTTCGCCTGGAGCACCTTCAAGATCATGAACAAGATCCCCAAATGGGACGTTCTGGTAATCGCTCTCGTAACCGCGCTGACCGTCAAATACGACCTCGCCATCGCAGTCGTCTGCGGCGTCATCATCTCGGCCCTGATCTTCGCCTGGAAAAACGCCCTGCGAATCCGAGCCCGAAAAATGATCGACGAACACGGCATCAAACACTACCAGATATACGGCCCACTCTTCTTCGCCTCCACCGAGCTTTTCCTCAGCAAGTTCGACGTCGCCAACGACCCCGACGAAGTCATCATAGACTTCGAAGAGTCCCGAATCATGGACCAGTCTGCCATCGAAACAATCAACAAGCTCGCCGCCCTCTATGACAGAGCCGGAAAAACCATCCACCTCTGGCACCTGAGCAAAGACTGCATCCGACTCATCAAAAAAGCCGAAAAGATCTGCGTCGTAAACGTGCTCGAAGACCCCGACTACTTCGTCAGCATCGACGACTACCGAAAATACCAGGAACAACTCGCTGCAGAAGCCTCATAATGGGTGCCTCCGGCGGGCAGGGGCGCTGCCCCTGCACCCCGCCAAAGGGGCGGGCCCCCTTTGGAATCCCTGTGTTGTCAGCGGCGTTGCAGCTGCTGGGGTCATGCGACCGCACAACCCGCGTCCCAGCTGCAACCCCGCTGACGGGAATTTTGGGTTCTGTGCGTCTTGGCTGACGAACTCTGTAAACCAAACGACATTTCAAGGGACTCTCGCGGCGCACACGCTCACCAGTACTCTCAACAAAGCAGCTACTCCCGCCAACCAAGTACCGCAGCAATGCCGATCGAGGCATAGAGGCTCTTTTGACCGGTCACGCAGGTCCGGGTGGTGTTTGTTAGCCACAAACGTTTCACCCGGAGCAGTGACCGCGTCATAGAGCCTCTCGCCGAGAGCGGCGGCTCACCCCCAACTGCGCAGTTTTTGCCTTCTTTTTTCTGCGCAAGCAAAAAAGAAGGTCGGCCGACAGGTCGAAATCTCTAATGGATACGAATAAGCAATGGCTTCAGCGTAATCTTCCCCTATTCGCCACCACACAAGCACGGCGAAATCTTGACGGAACGCTAACGGAAGGGCATGAATGCGTGACCTCGAAATCACAAGGGAGATTCCATGTCCGAAAAGAAAACCAATCCCCGTTCCTACGAGGATACGATCGCATCCGATATTTTTCACGCATTGGAAGCCGCCCATGAGCAGGGCACCGACGTGGATGCCGGTTTCGACCACTCGCCCATGGGCGTTGGCGGCGCCGAAATTTTTTATATGTTCTACTCCAAAAAGGCGCTGAACGAGACCAAGATGCCTACGGCGCTCAAAAAGCGGCTCGGTCTCTACAACGTGCTGGCTTCCATCATGCACGGCGACAAACCGATGGGCGTCTTTCTCGTGTGCAGCCTTCACGTGAAGTTTTCCGAGATCAAGGACGAGTCGCAAATCCGCAAGGGCATCCAGAAGAAGGACGTGTACCGCTTCAAGGACATGTTCGCGGACATCGTGCGTCAGAACATGCAGTACCAGCCGGGCACCGAGCCGACGCAATAACGGTGCGACATCAAGGGGAAAAGCCCTTGTGTTGCTTTTCCATATTCAAAGGGCAGGATCGGCTCCATGAAACACGGTTTTTTCGACATGATCAGCCGCGAGGCTTTCGAGCGACTCCTGCTTGGCTTTCCGAGGCTCGGGACCGAGGCCGTTTCCTTATACGATGCCTCCGGGCGGATTCTGGCAGAACCGCTTGTTGCGGAGCATGACTGGCCGCTGACCGACCGCTCCTGCATGGACGGATTTGCGGTCAATGCGCGTGACGCGTTTGGCGCATCCGAATCCAACCCCGCCTATCTTGAGTGCGTGGCCGAGCTTTCCGTGGAGGAAGAGCCTGTCATCACGCTGGACCGCGGTGAGTGTGCGCGGATTTCCACTGGCGGCAGCCTGCCCGCCGGAGCCGATGCAGTGGTCATGGTGGAGCACACCCTGAGCATGGAAGGCGGCACCGTTGAGATTCACAAGGCCGCCGCGCCGGGTCTGAACGTCATGCGCCGTGGTGAGGACGCACGGGCCGGAGCGACCGCGCTTGAGGCAGGAACTCCGCTTCGGGCGCAGGAAGTCGGCATGGCGGCGGCGCTTGGGTTCGAAACCCTCTCCGTCGGCTTGCGTCCGCGTGTGGGCATTCTGTCCACCGGCGACGAGCTGGTGCCAGTTGCCGACACACCCCGCCCCGGTCAGGTCCGCGACGTGAACAGCTCCGCGCTGGCGGCCATGAGCGAGACTTGCGGTGCGAGTAGCACCTGTTACGGCATCACTCCCGACGATCTGGACTCGTTAACTGAAGCGTTGAAGCGCTCGGTGGCAGAAAACGACGTGACGCTGCTGTCCGGCGGCAGTTCGATTGGTGTGCGCGACTATACGGTGGCCGCCATCGAAGCCCTTCCCGAATCCAGCCTGCTGGCGCACGGCGTGGCCATCAGCCCCGGCAAACCGGCCATTCTCGGCCGCGTGGGCGATCGAGCCGTTCTGGGCCTGCCTGGTCAGGTTGCTTCAGCGCAGGTGGTCATGGCGGTGTTGGTGCAGCCGTTTTTGCGGCATCTGCAAGGGCATGCCGCTGCATACGAACGCGCAGGCTGGGCGTGCGTTCATGCGGAAATGGCTCGCAACGTGGCGTCCAAGCAGGGACGTGAGGATTATGTTCGGGTTCGTCTGGAAGAGCGCGAGGGAATGCCGCCGCTGGCGCATCCGGTGCTTGGCAAATCCGGACTGCTGCGAACCATGCTTCGAGCAGAGGGGCTGGCCGTGATTCCGGCCGATGCAGAAGGCCTTTACAAGGATGCGCTGATAAAAATACTAACCATTTAACGGTCAGGATTCATCAGACTTCGATTCAGATCGTTTGAATCCCGCGGCCGCTCGCCACCGATTTTCCATTCCTCTGCGGACAGCAGCATTTCAAAGTCGCTGTCCACTGGCGCCGACGCAGTCCGGTTGCCGGATTCCACCACCATATTCCCTTTCGCGTGAACGATAGCCGAAGTATCCGTGTTGCTGACCACCTCGAACGTCATGTCCGAGGTATCCACGCTTGCGGCGCGCAGCATCTCAAAGGTGCCCAGCTGCTTCTGAAACTCTTGGAATACGTACAGATTCATTCGTTCCTGACTGCGCAGTCCTTTTGGATACAGCAGGAGAACATCTTCATCGAGACGGGTGTTGAGCACCAGAAAGCTGCGGATGACCGGAGCCGTGGCATCCAGCAATTTCTCATCTTGCCGGACTTCCTGCTGTGCGCTGATCTCGGCTTTTGTCTTCGGAATGGATGCCAGGTACAGTTTGATTTCGGAGACAGCCACGCCGCGATGCTCGGCTTTCGGTCCCTTGGGCGTCACTTTATCCACAACCACGTCGAACGATTCGACCGGCTTTCCGCTGTCGCAGGGAACGAGTTGTTCCCCGCCCGTATCATCAAGCGCAAATGGAATCTCATCTCCATCGGGATAGACCACTCTTCCGCGAGCGATGCGGTTACGGAGCCCGAAAGCTCCGGTCCCCTGCTTGCCATTGAAGATACCCAGCCGCACCACACGAACCGGAGCGCTGAATTTCACGGTGACGGATTCACCGCTGCCATCACCCAGCGAGACCCAGGCGGTGGCGGGATCATTATCCATAAGGTGGCCGGGCACATGAGTCGCCAGCACATCGGGCTTAAAGCTTGAGACAACCACACGCGCCTCAAAGGCGGAGGCAGCGGACGCAAGCAGAACCAGACATGCGGCAAGCAGGAACAGACGAAACGTTTTCATGCGCAGACCTTATCGGGGTGGATGAAGCGATGTAAAGCGGAGAAACCGCCCTTTCGCCCGGTCAATCCTTGTTCAGCTTGAGGTTGCCGAAGCCGCCCCACGCCTGTTGCACCACCCCTACTATGACTAATGCGTCTGGGTCTATTTGTGAGACCATATATCGCAAGTCATTCACTTTCGAACGCATGACGGTACAGTAGAGCATGGTGCTCGGCTCTCTCGTGTAGCCGCCGGTCACTTCCCACATGGACACACCGCGACGCATCTCGTTCACCAGCGCATAGCGCATCTGGTCGGCCTTTTTGGTGATGACGATGGCGGTGCGCAGCTGACTGACGCCCTCCAGCGTGAAGTCGGAGAAAATGCCCGTCATCACGAGGGTGAACAGCGCGAGCATGGCCATTTCCCAGCTGAAGGTCAGCCCGCCGAGGCAGATGACGCCAAGGTCGGTGAAGAGGTAAACCTGACTCATGGGGTAGCCGGTGAAATTATGGATGATGCGGGCCGGGATTGATGTTCCGCCGATGGTGGAGCCGAACCGGAAGATGATGCCGTTGCCGAGGCCAAACAGCACACCCGCATACAGACAGGCCAGAAACTTGTCGTGGGTGATGGGGTATGGCGAGAGTGCCTGCGGCAGCGTGTTCAGGAACAGTTCGATGAACGCGGAAAAGGCCACGACCGCAAGGATGGACGAGGCGATGAACCGCCACCGGCCCAGAAAGAAGTACCCGAGGATGAGAAGCGGCACGTTAAAGAGCCAGATGAGCAGGCCTTCCGACATCCCCGTGTAATGGTTGATGATAATGGCAAGACCACTGACCCCGCCAGCGGTGATGTTGTACGGAATCTGGAAAAGCACGAATCCGAGCGCAGCCAGAGCCGCCCCGAACAGCACCATGAAGTTTCGGATTATGAGCCGACGGATTCTGACCTGAATCGGCTGGTGCAATTTGCGTTCGACTTTATTTGAAATACCCATTGGTCTTGCCTTTTGCTTGCGTTTTGACAGACGGCGCGATGTCGTCTTCGCGAGGGCTATCACAGCCGGATTCTCCGTGACAAACAAAAGTTACTCTTTACGACTCTGGCAGTACTCCGACCGACAAACGAAAACCCCGCAGGCCAGAGCCTGCGGGGCATGATTTTTGGTCGGGACGTCCGGAGAAACGGACTAGTAGCGGTAGTGGTCCGGCTTGTAGGGGCCTTCCTGCGGCACGCCGAGGTAGTCTGCCTGATCCTTGGAGAGGCTGTCCAGCTGGACGCCGAGACGTTCGAGGTGCAGACGGGCCACTTCTTCGTCCAGCTTCTTGGGCAGGATCATGACGCGCGGCTCGTATTCGTTCTTGGCGAGGTCGAGCTGTGCCAGCACCTGGTTGGTGAAAGAGTTGGACATGACGAAGCTCGGGTGACCGGTGGCGCAGCCGAGGTTCACCAGACGGCCTTCGGCCAGAACGATGATGGAACGGCCGGATTCCAGCGTCCACTTGTCCACCTGCGGCTTGATCTCGTCGCGCTTGCACTTGGGATTGTTTTCCAGATAGGCCATGTCGATCTCGTTGTCGAAGTGGCCGATGTTGCAGACGATGGCCTCGTCCTTCATACGCTCCATGTGCGCGCCGCTGACGACCTTGAAGTTGCCGGTGGCGGTGACGAAGATATCGCCGAGCTCGCAGGCCTTTTCCATGGGGATGACTTCAAAGCCTTCCATGGAAGCCTGCAGGGCGCAGATGGGGTCGATTTCGGTGACCAGCACGCGTGCGCCGAAGCCGCGCATGGACTGGGCGCAACCCTTGCCCACGTCGCCGTAACCGCAGATGACCACGACCTTACCGGCGATCATCACGTCGGTGGCACGCTTGATGCCGTCTGCCAGCGACTCGCGGCAACCATAGAGGTTGTCGAATTTGGACTTGGTCACGGAGTCGTTGACGTTGATGGCCGGAAAAAGCAGGTCGCCGTTGCGCTGCATTTCGTACAGGCGATGCACGCCGGTGGTGGTCTCTTCGGAAACGCCGCGGATGTTTTCGGCGATTTTCTGCCACTTGGTGGGATTGGCTTCGTAGGAAGCCTTGAGGCGGTTCATGACCAGCTGAAATTCGGGGTTGTCGTACTTCTTTTCAGCCAGGGACGGATCTTTTTCCACCTTCACGCCCTGATGCACCATCATGGTGGCGTCGCCGCCGTCGTCCACGATGAGATCCGGTCCGGAGCCGTCGGGCCACGTCAGGGCCTGTTCGGTGCACCACCAGTATTCTTCGAGGGTCTCGCCCTTCCAGGCAAAGACCTTGGCGGAGCCCTTCTTGACGATACACGCGGCGGCGTGATCCTGCGTGGAGAAGATGTTGCAGGACGCCCAGCGAATATCCGCGCCGAGGTCATGCAGGGTCTCGATGAGCATGGCGGTCTGGATGGTCATGTGCAGGGAGCCCATAATCTTGAGTCCCTTGAGCGGCTTTTCGGTGCCGTACTTTTCCCGCAGCTGCATCAGGCCGGGCATCTCCCGTTCGGAAAGCTGCAGTTCCTTGGTGCCCCAGTCGGCAAGGGAAATGTCGGCGATTTTGTGGTCCAGTTTCGGATCCACGGGCTGAACATTGCTCATTGTTTCCTCCATTTGAGGTTTGATATTCTCAATTGCGGGCAAAGCCCCGTTAGCGGACGGCCCGGTAAAGGATGACCGTCAGTCCCATGTTAACGGAAAATTCGTCGGCGCGTTCCAGACGGAAGCCCGCATCCGCGAGCATCTGCTCCATCTCCTCGCGACCGATACCAAGAAGCCGGTCACCGTAGTCGGAGCGCATGACCTCGTTCCCGTGGCTGTCGAACTCGGCAATGACCAGCGAACCGCCACGCCCCAGCGCCCTCGCGGCCTCGCCCAGCGCCTCCGCCGGATTCGCCAGGTGGTGCAGCACCAGCGAAAGCACCGCACAGTCGGCCTCGGCGTCGCGAAGCGGCAGATGCGAAAGTTCGCCGATGCGCAGGCTGACCTTCGGGTCGGATTCGAAGCGTTCAGCGGCCAGCTCAAGCATTTTCGGCGAGTTGTCCACGCCGATGACCGAATCGGTGGCCCCAGCCAGAACCGAGAGAATCTCGCCGGATCCGCAGCCGAGATCGGCCACGATACCGCAGTTTCCCAGACGCGATATGATTTCCGCATGCAGGTCCAGACCGCCAAGAACGTTCTCGCGCAACTTGCGCCAGTCTTCGGCGATGGCATCGAAAAAGCGGCGGGTCTCCACGGTGCGGTCGCGGACCACGGAGTCCGCCCGTGCCATGTCGCGTCCGAAAACGGCCTCGTCGTCGAAAAGCGGCTCCACGCCCTCCAGAAAAGTGCGCCCGTCCCCCTCGCGCGCGGCGCGATAGAAGGCCCACAGGCCGTCCCGGCGGCACTCCACCAGTCCGGACTCGGCCAGAATCTTCAGGTGACGGGAGATGCGCGACTGGCCCATCTCCATGACCTGCACCACCTCGCCCACATTGAGCTCATGCTTCAGCAGAACGTTGATGAGGCGGGCCCGGGTCTCGTCGCCAAGCGCCTTGGAATATTTAAGAATCTTCAACAGCCACTCCTAAATATCAATATATCTTGATATACGTTGATCAGTACTTAGCCGTTTCCGCGTCATTGGTCAAGCGCCGCCGGGGACATGATAAAAATCGCCTCACCGGGTGGACATGAAGTGCTTTTTCCGGGATACAGGAAGTATGAACCCATTTCCGTAATCAGGAGGGCCACCATGTATCGCAAGATCATACTCGCAGCCACGTCACGCGGTGAAACCGACCACGCAGCACAGGCGGCCTTCGCCCTTGCCCGCAGGCACGGCGCCAAGCTCGTCATCTTCCACGCCTGCCGTCTGCCAAGCGAGGGCTGGGGTACTCTGGAACGACTTGTTTCGCGGGACGAACTGGTGGAGACCACACGCAAGGATATCATCGACAACTACTCCGGACGCCTTGACGACATTGACTACACCACCCACGTGGTGTGCGGCGACCCGGCCGAGGAGCTGGCCTGCGTCGCCACGCGCGAGGGCGCTGATCTCATCGTCATGGGCCCGCACTGTCGCAATGGCACCTGCCCTGGAAACCGCATGTGGGGCCACGTGGATTCCACCGTCCAGCGCGTGACTTCCCTCGTGGTGGCCCCAGTGATGGTGGTGACCCGTCCCGCATCCATCCTGGAATCCGAACCCAAGACCATTCTTGTCCCCACCGACATGAAGATACCTTCCGAGAATGCGGTGTGCCACGCTTCCAGCATCGCGCAGGAGACCGGCGGCAAGCTGATTCTCTTCTCGGTGCTCGACATCGGCATGAGCTACCCCAACCCGAGGTTCTACCAGCGCGACATGGAGGACTTCGTACAGGACACCATCACGCGCATGGAGCAGAAGTACAGCAAGCTCGTCCATCACGTGGATCACGAATTTCTCGCATGGGAAGGCGTTCCCTATACGGAGATTCTCAAGGCCGCCCGCTGGAACGAGGCGGATATGATCGTCATGGCGCGACACTCATCCATCAAGGAGTCGCATCAGGTGCTCATCGGCTCTACCGTAGCGCAGGTGGCGCTCTCACCGAGCTGCCCCACCACAGTAATCAACTACCGGGCCAAGGCCTGCATGTGATCCGTTGTTGCGCAGCGCCCGCTCATACTATATGTAATGCGCGCGGCCGTGCCGCAGGGAAGGATCATGTACGGATACTGGGGAAAAGACCTCAAGAACCGCAAGCGCAAAACGCGCGACATGCGAAACGCCATGCCCGAGATGCTGAAAGAGCTGGACTCCGACGGCAGCCTCAGGTTGGTTCGCGTATGGCGTCAGTGGGACGAAATGCTCGGCGAATTCGCGAGCATGGTGCGTCCACTCGGCCATCGCGGCAAGACACTCATTCTCTACGCGGAAGACCCCATGATCGCGGCCGAGGCCGCATACTTCTCCCAGATCATTACGGATCGCATCAACAGTCATTTTGGCGAAGAAGTCTTTGACAAAGTGCGGTTCGAGCTGTTAAACGGCAGAGTTCCTTTGGGCAAGCCCTCCGCCACCGCTCGGCGGGAGGAACCCTTGAGATATAAAAAGCCAAAGGTTCTCGGGACCTTGAACGACCAGATAGATCCGGAAAGCCCTGTCGGAAGGTGCTACCGGGCCTACCAGAAAATTTTTGACGACGAGTGATAAAGCCCGGCTTTTAGGGCAGGAGGACACCATGAGCGACGCAATCGAAATTTCCTTTGAGGATCTGGGACTGACCAAGTCCCTCGACAAGATGACCGCGAAAGAGCTCCGCGAGCTTTGCATCAAGAAGCTGCCCATGGTTCAGGGCGCATCTTCCAAGAGCAAGGAAGAGCTTATCGCTACTATCCGCGAAATCTTCGGCTTCACCGAAGAAGGCGGCGTTTCCCCGTACAAGGATCAGATCCTGACCATCAAGCGCGAGATCCGCGATCTTCGCGCCGAGAAGGACAAAGTGGAAGACCGCGCCAAGCGCGACTACCTGCGCAAGAAAATCAACAAGCTGAAGAAGCGCACCCGTCGTCTGGCGAACGCGGTCTAAAAAAATTCAACAAAGAGGTTGACATCCCGGCAGGGAGTCTATAAATCCTCTCTTCGTTGTTGGGCTGTCGTTCAATTGGCAGGACAGCGGATTCTGGTTCCGTCAATCAAGGTTCGAGTCCTTGCAGCCCAGCCATAAAACGTCCCCATCGTCTAGCCCGGTCCAGGACGTCGGCCTTTCACGCCGATAACAGGGGTTCAAATCCCCTTGGGGACGCCAACGATTTCAAGCGGTAAGAGTCGTCCCTCTCTTCCGCGGTCAGAACGGAAACGGTTTGAGAAACGGTTCGCTCTGACTCTCATATTCAAACCGCCCTTAGCTAACCGCTCTGGGCGGTTTGAATATGGATCACCTTCCCCCTCCTTTCGCTTAAAGACTCTAAAGCGGATCGTGTCTCCTCGAGACCCAAACTTTTCAAGTACCTTTCGGTAGTGCTTGCGCTTTGGTGGCGAAGAATCGCCTGAATCACGCTCACAGGATGCCCCAGTCTAAAAAGTATCGAAGCTGTGAGGTGCCTGATGCCATGAAACCCGAAGGGCTTGACCTTAGCTCTCTCACACAGCCTTTTCATAAACTGGTGCCGATACTGAAAGGGTTTACCGTAGTGATCACGACAGAAATCGTACCCTTCTTCGCAAACGAAGACATATTCACTCCGCTTGAAAGTGCGAGCCTCCCACCACCACAACAGCTGTTTTTTCAACTCCTTTGTCATAGGAAGCCAATCATACTCCAGAGTCCCCCCCTGCCTTTTGCGGGTTGAAAGCCGTATGCGACAATTTGCAAAATCCACATCTTCCCAAGCCAGCCGGAAGATTTCTCCCCGGCGAGCTCCCAGGTACAAAAATGCAGTGAGCATCACCTGATCTTGTCCAGAAGTGAGTTCATAGATTTTCCAGAAATCTTCTTCTGGTGGAACATATCTCGGAACTCTTTGCTCCGGAAACTTGTCCACAAGACAAGGGTTCGGTTGGGGCATGGCCCGATAGCGCACCCCCCAATTCCAAGCCGCAACGAGGTTTTTTCTGTCCTTATTGGCTGCATAACCAGATCGTTTTTCAAACTGAGTTTGAAGCACACGCAACACCATACCTGAGGCCAGAGTCTCCACACGAGCAGCAGGGTCAACCACGGGCTTCCCCTGCTCATTTCTTACAGCGAAAAACTCTTTGAACGTCTTTCTCTTCTCCCCATATGTTTTTGCGGAAAATTTCCGAGCATAGTCCATATAGTCCTGTGCCCACTCACCTATCGAATAGGCCGTGCCTATCTTGGACCAGTCCGACTGCCTTTGCTCGGTTTCCCAAGTCAGAGCGTCCACTTTCGTGTCGAACAGCTTCTGCTTGATTTTCCCTTGTTTCTGGATTCGCCCCATCCAACGAATTCGACCACCCTTCTTGATCTTCGAGGGCATAGTTCCTCCTCAGAGCATCAACCACGTTCCGTTCAAAGAACAGGATGCGCCCTTTAGGGCCTGTGGGCCGAATTCCACCGAGTCTTTGATAGTGCTTTCGCACCGTATCGTCGTCAAGGCCGAGGAAAGATCCTACCTCTTGGGTTGAAAGACGTCTTCCTAGTTCTTGACGTAGAATATCGAATGTCATTAGCCTTCTCTCGTAGTTGATGCCTTTTACTTAGAGAAGGGCGATATTTCTTGTCGTACAGCGACATTTAAATAAATCTGTCGAAAAAAGATGAGGCGACCAAACGCATGAAGCAAGATAAGACACTGCCTTTAAAGGATATCTTTGCTGAAAAAGCACCCTGGGTTCAGCATCAATTTGTTGCAGAATTTTTGAAGGGGCATATATCTGGCTTTAACCCTCAAACGGGCTATTGTGCAGGGAGTATGTATACGCACAAGGAGCAATCTCAGTCCTTTACCTATATTGAAGCATACCTTCACAAGCCAATATTGAGACGCGAGGCTACGCCAATGCCCGAACCCATTAAGATTGGAGAACACAAACAGGCAAGACAGAATTATGCGGCAGCACAAGCTGTTAGGTTAAATAAAAACGTCCCATTAAAAGGGGCAATTCTTTTGGATGACCCCCCAAAGGACTATGACCAGTATGGCAAGTGTAAGATCGACTTTGGCATTGGGGTGGAGTACCCGATTTTTTCTTTTGAATTAGAACACAGAAAAACGAAAGCCATTAAATCTATAGAAATTGGCGAAAGCATTGTATTAACTTACCCATATAAAAAAATAGGCTATATCACAAAACATGATGTTGCGAGAGTTTACATAACAAATGACTCTTACATTGGGCCTATTGTTTCAATGGAGTGTGAGAATCGCTATTTTCGTGGCCTGAACAAAACCCTTCTGCAAGCAGCAAAGAATTTCGCAGCACAAAATAGACTCGATATTTCATACGAAAAAAATCACCTTCTCTATGAAGAGCTTGTTTTCGCGTATTTACTCCATGCGAACAAAAGCTTTTCAGGATACTTAATTCCCGACGAGCACTCTATCACACAGCATGGGGTAAAAAATTATTTATACAATTTCTTCTTGAACTTGCACTTTATAGAAAAAGAGGCTGTTGATTTTTTGGATAAATTGGAATGTAACGACAGACCAAAGCCGACATACACAAACCATGAAGACAATTATTTTATAATAGAAAAAGGCCAGTGCAGAATTAAATATAACAGGCAAGAGTTCATTGTTAAAAATTACAGTGGCATGGATTACATTCAAACGCTTTTGTGCTCGGATAATAGTTTGACATATCTTGAAATCATGAAAGCAACAAGAGAGGTTGACCAAGTAGCGATAGAATCGGAACAAGATCTATCGTCTTTTACAGGGGAGAAGATATCTCTTAAGCCCTACTTTGAAAAGATCGAAAAATTGGAGGAAGATTATAGCTGCGCGAAAGAAAATGGTGATTTACAGGATATGGAAAGCATTCAAGAAAAGATAGACAATCTTTGTGATATAATAAGAAAAAACAAATATCCCGTTGAAGCAAGAAATACACAATTAAAGAAGGTTAGAGACTCTGTAGCTGCAGCTATTAAGAGAAGCAAGAACAAAATTAAAATCGTAAATCCTGAACTTGGCGCTCACCTGGATGAAAGTATCACTTCAACTGATATTCATGGCAGTAGAGTGGCCCGGCTTGCCTACAGACCCAAAGAGCCCGTTCGATGGAATAAAAATTAAAGTAAAGAGCCACTAGTCTTTGCTAGTGGCTCTCCATTCTTACCGACCACGAACTATTATTATTCCTCCATTGCTAGCTGCCTTCTTCGTGTTGCTGGCCTTCTTCCGCCCCACCCTCTTGGCCGTATCCAACCACTTCAGACCCTGCCTCATCATCCACGGCCATTACTCCGGTAACGGCCAGGATTCCTACAACCACACCGCCGAGGACCTTCCAGATATCACGCATGTCATTCTCCTTGTTTCTATGCTTCAAACTCAGCGCCACACCGATTGCAGCGGTATTCGCAGATCACATGTCGATCCACATGCTCACCGACCTGACTGCCGACAGCCGATCCTGCAAAGAATCCAGCCAGAGCACCGGCCAAGCCACCAGCGACCAACCCGATGCCTGTTCCAATGACTGGAACCACAGAGCCCACGGCTGCACCTGTTGCTGCGCCGGATGAAGCTCCGGCATAGCCAGCGATACCGCCGGTCACTCCACCAACTGCGGTCCCCACTTTTTGAACCCGGTTGACCAATACGACATGTTCCGAACCGTCACAGTTCGGGCATTTGGGAGTCTCTTCACTCATGATTTCCTCTCTTGATTTTGGCTAAGACTTGAGCAGCGCACCACGCAGCATGCCGAACATGGCGGGAACCAAGTCAGGCAGGTCGTGGATGACGCGGCTATGGTTGGGGAGCAGTTTGCCAATGGCATCAGACATGATGCCCAGGCCGAAGACCTCGAACCCGAAACAGTTGCTTTCTTCAATCGCATCAAGGGCGACGGCAAACGAATCTGGATCTCCGTCTGTCAGGATCAGGATGATCTTTCTGGACTCGGATAACGGCTGCATTTCCTGCATCACCCACCAGAGTGCTTCTCCAAGCGGGGTGCCCCCTGTCGCGTTCAGGCAGAAGCTTGAATGAAGCTGTTCGCCGTGCCTCAGCACAGGGCAGACCGTAGGCCCTTGAGCATTACCATTGCCGTTCTCGGACGGGATGCCAGCCGGAAAGGCGGTCACACCCACCGAGATACCGTCGATAACATCCAATGCAGAGGCTACGGCATGGCAGACCTGTGTGGTCAACTTGATTCGCCGCCGCATGGAGCCCGAACAATCGAGCAGGATGTGCACGGCGGTGTTGACGCCGACCTTTTGGCCGTTGCGGCTGAAGACGCGAGGATCAGCTACCGAAACCCGGTGCAATTCCCGTGGATTTAAACGTCCCTGACGACCGGTTTTACTTCTCGTCAGAACCGATGACTGTAGCAGCCCCTGGAGCTGTGTCCGAAGGGCAACCGATGCTCGCCTGGTTGCTGCGACATCCTCCGATTCAATGGGCTTCATGCTTTTGGTGCCCAAGGTTGCCACCCGAAGTGATTCGTCTGGCGATTCCGGAGACTCCACATACAGCCTAGCAGCCAAAGCCTCACCAAGCCCGTGGGGAAGCTCATTCTCGGTGGCGTGAATCAGCTGCTCAAGTTGCCGCCTTGAATCGGTCGAATCCGTTTCCGAAGGTAGTGACCCAGAGCCAGCCTCTTTGGCCGAATTTTCCGGTTCAGCTACCGCATTTTTCTGGGGCTGAGAAGACGATATCTCTTTGAGAATGTAAACGACCTCTCGTGCGTAGAGGATACAATCCTGGGTCGAATCGCTGTAGGAGCGAACCTTTTGCAGGACGTGATCCAGCCGTGAGGTCAGGCCAGGGTAGTTTTTCTCAATGAGGGCACCAACATCGTCGCGCTGGGAGTTCAGGGAAGGTACGTCCCATGCCCTGACCGACAACAGCAGCCAGTTCAGAATCGCCATGGCTGGATCGGTTGCCTGCTCTTGCTCATTGCCGAACAGATGCTGGATGAGCCAGTTGAAGTTCTGCCTGCAACCGGGGAAGAGCCTGGCCAGCCGATTCTCGACTCGCCAGTCCTCAAACGTATTCCAGACATGCATTTCAAGCGCTGTCAGCTTAGCCAGACGCAGCCAATCAAAGCGAGTTTCACGGATATGGGCAGCTTCATGATCCAGGTAGCCACGGACCAATCCGATGAGCTCTTCACTACAACCCAGTGGCAGAGCGGGCAGATGGATGGTGTTTCCATCCGTATAGGCTCCAGTCCCTCCGATAACGACTTTGACCCCGTACTTTCGGCCAAGAACGGAAGCGATCATGGGCAGCGATTTCATGATGAGATTATTCGTCATGACGATCACCACAACCCATGACTATCGATTGCGTGCTGCTGCACTTTCTCGGGCACAACCTCAGCTGGTACCTGAACCTCCTTTTGGGACACCATCGGATTTGTGCCTGCAACCAATCCTGTGAGGATATCGGATGCATCCTTTCCCTCCAGGATCTTCTGACCATGCGCCACGAGTGTTGCAGGATCTCGCAGTAGCGAAACGACGCCCTGCAGCAGAACGAGAGCGCTCCCTTGGATATACCCACGTCCAGGCATGCGGTTGAACGCTGTGTCCAGCAGATCCACCAGCGGCACGACTCGAGGTTCAACAAAACTCAAACCGGCTAGCTTGTCATGGATGGAACGAAGGGGTGAAAGCGCCTTGTGGGTCACCTTGTCTTTACCCTCGAAACACCGCTGCCAGGTGTCAGTGGCAGCTTTGGCGACCTCACCGTAAAGCGTATCGCCAAGGTCACTGACTTCTTCCTGCAGGCCCTGGTGCACAGCGTCATCCTTGGGCGGCTGTAATTTGAAAATCTGCCACTTGAAGCCCAGACGGTTACGCACGTAATCAGCGCTGACAGGCGAGCTCCCGATCAGCTGTTCCCAGCCAGGGTGTTGTGATATCCAGTTTTGCACTGCCTGATCATAACGACTCAGGAACTGTTCTTTTGCGGTCAGGAAATCATCGCGGATAACAGTCAGATCATCCACAACGATGTCAGCTTTGGATTCAGGGATGGCCCAGCCTCCAAGGAAGCGAACCCCGACTCTGTCCAGCAGATTCACGGCGCGGGCCTTGAGGGTGCCAAACACTCGCAGTTCTCTCGGGTCGCAGATCTTCTTGCTACCCAGTGAAGCGAGTTCATCCGGCGGGAGTTCAGCCCCACCGAAGTCGGCAGGCGTCAGCTTCTTGCGGGCGGTCCAGATGTTCACGTCAAGATTCAGGACCATCAGGTGGTCGAGTACGGTCACATCGGTATTTGTCTTCATGACTACTCCTTTGTTTGCGGGAAAACACGTTGAGCCAGTTCGTGCAAAACAGTCCGGGTCTCGGGACTTGCACGAAAGCCAAGAGCGCGATCAAGCGCGTAGGTCACGGGTTGGATGCCCTGCCGAGCGAGCGGCTGGAATCGGGTGGTCAGATTCGCCCAGCGAATGAGGGTACGGGTCGAAAACGTGACTTCGATGGTGTCACGGTAGCTGCCGTCAGCCTCACCCATGAACAGCCTGCGGACCTCGTTGGCGTATTCCACCATTTTGGTTCGTATGTCCTTGGGCAGATCCGGTGCCTTCCGGTGCAGCAATTCCCGCTCTGCTTTGGGGGAGGGGTAGCCGATTTCGCACAGCCAAAACCGGTCCATGAAGGCGAGGTTTTGTCGAAGAGTGCCTTGATACAGACCGGTCTCGTCTGTCCCGCCATTTGTGTTGGCCGTGGCCGCAAACCGAAACAGCGGATGTGGTTTGATCGTCTCCCCGCCATTTTCAGCGATGCAAAGCGGGTCGCCATCTAGGATGCCATTCAGGCCAGCGGCAGTAGCCGGATCAAGCAGGTCGATTTCATTGAGCAGAAAGAGTCCGCCAAACTTCATGGCGAGAGCCAGCGGCCCGTACTGAAACCGCATGTTCGAATCCTCCACGGTCAGGTGCCCGACCATGTCCTGGAACTCCAGACGGCCATGTCCCGTGATATCGAAGACCGGGTAGTTGAGCTTCGCGGCAAGCTGCTTGATGAGGCTGGTCTTGCCGCTCCCGGCGGGTCCAAACACGTACAGCGGATCTGACGAGTCCATGAACCAGACCACGGCGTCACGGCTGGAGTCGTGAAAGAGGTACTCGGGGTTGCTTTCAGGGGTGAACGAAGACGGAGAGGTGAACCCTCTCACCTTCCGTTTGGATTTCTTGCCGCTAAACACTTCCCCCGCGTCGTGATTAGCGGGTTGCAGCGTCTGCAGTTCTTTCAGAATTTCACTCATGATTTCCTCCTTTGAGAACGAGAAAACCCCGGTCCTGCTTTCGCAGAACCGGGGCGTAGACCTACACAGAACGACCTAATCGATCAGATTTCAAGCTGATAATATATATCTGAAATGTGGACGAAATACAGTTTTAAACACGAACTTTCCATAAAATGGAAATAAGCAGTGATACAAGCTTTCTGTCATGGAGGTTTGTATGGGCGAAGACGAGATAAAGCCGCTCCAAATTGTCAAACAGTTGATCGCTACCTGTACGTCACCGATTAGTTTTACTTTGGTTTTCTTTGAGCTCGACATCCAGCCTTTTACTGGATGGGTGACACTGCTACAATTGGACACAACAGTAAACGAAAACAGCCCCCTATGCCATATCTGATATTAGAAAAGCCGGAGAATCGCTCATGTTAAAGATAAGTAGTGTGGTGTCCTGCCAAATTGAGGGCGTCTTCATTACCAATTTAAAAAACCTGTTGACGATGACTACGTCTTAGAAATATACTTCATTTGTTTTTTGGTAATTCTATCCACCGAAAATTACCATAGACTCTTTAGACTTATCGAAAGTCTTTATCAAACCAAGGAGGCTGTAAATGGAAGAATGCGATTGCTGTGGCAAGCTGTTTGATCCGGATGACATCAACAACTATAATGGTGAAAATTTGTGTAAGTCTTGTGCAGCCAAAAAAAGGAAAAAAGGTGAGCTGTAGGAATACCTAGCCAGCACCTTAGCACGAACAAGGCCCCAGCTCCACATGTGGAGCTGGGGCCGTTTCAAGTTCGGAGAGGGACACTTAATCTCTTTTAAGCGGTTGCAAAACTATCTTCCTAAAAGAAAATGCCTTTTGTTCTCTTTGTCTCCCACATCCATTCAAACAGCCGCCTTCAACGGCATGTTGATTTTGCCCACGTACAAGCGGTCATACGGTTTGCCTTTTCGTTCACATTGTTCGAGTGTGCTTTGCGCCTTGGCTTCGTCGCCAATCAGCGCCCCCAGGGATTTGAGAACCAGAGAACGATCCAGGGTCTTCCGTCCTGCTACGCTTGCAACCCGAAAACGGTGGCTCCCTGTCGAGATCCAATCTTGGCCACCAACCAAGCGATACGTCTGCCTGACGAGCTTTTCGCTTTCAGCGATACGCCCTTCCAAAGCAGCCTTCTGCTCTTTGAGGTTGGCAAGCTTCTCCAGTTCCAGAGCGCAATCTGAATCAGAGGCGATACTGGAACCTTGAAACTTTGGACAGTCCTCATTGACATCACACCAGTCACACAGGGGATGGAAGCCTCTGCAAAAGTCCAGGTCGTTCAACCTCAAATTTCCTTCCCGAACATCCTCTGTCGTTCGCCAGATCCCCACTGCGGTTTGAAGGCACACTTCCAGCATGCTCTCGTCAGGCAGGTACGGCCCGAACGGCTTCACCTCGGCCATGGAAAGGGAGAGTTCCCACGCCTCAATGTCCACACTTTCTGCAGTTTCAGGGAGGTCCACACCGAATAAGCTCCGGATGACTTGTGGGAACGTCGCCATGTGCAGTTCGGTTCCAGGAGCGCTAAAGCATGGCGTACCCCAGCACGATTTCAAAAGACCAACCTGACCATAGAGCTGGGCCTCGTAAGAGGCATATAGCGAATCCGGGATACGCGCGTTGCTCTTGAGCTCCAAAATACGCACAGCGGGACGTGTCCCGCCCCAAACCAGCGTGAAATCAAGGTGCGCCTTGATCAGGACACCGCTATGTTCGATGCAGATCTCAAGCTGCGGTATCAACTTCACGCCAGTTGCTGTGAGCGCTTTTTCGATGCCATGCTCCTGCCAATGACCTCGCTGAAGTATGATCTGCTGGCCCAAAACCTTGGGAAGATCATCAGCGGAGATTCCATTGACAGCAGTAGCGGCAGGAATGATTGAAACGCCGAGCTTAGCCGCCACGGCAGCTCGCATACACTCCATTCCCTTGCCGACGTCGGACATACCCACATACTGACTCCGGTCACCAAGCTCTCTGGCAGTCTCGCCCTCTGAATGGGCCAGCAGCCCTTGGGTCAGCAATCGTATCAGCCCTTCTGCCTTACCCTTGTCATGCTGCATGGTCATACCTCCACCAGACTTTTCGGCTACCATCCCACCGGAAACCTGCTTTACGCAGGAATTCCTTCTTGGAATGAGTATTCCCAGTCGCCAGCACACATTGCCTGCCATCATTGGCCGTACCTCTTCGGTACTGTACGCCATCAAGCCGGGGTAGATTTGGCCCTCCTAGGCTATCCCCTTGCGGTGCCATTTTTGGACCTGCAGCGCCTGAATCCATCCCGTGATTCTGGGAACGCGAAACAGAGTTCTGAGGTTCCTCTCGATCAGAGGCCATCTGGCCGTCATCATCATTTTCCGTCACGATTCCCACCAGCGCCGACAAACCATAACGCCTGGCATAGGTCATGGCTGAGCCGTATCCCTGCGGGTCACTCTTGGGTAGCGGCATGACCAGAAGCGATGACTGCCACTGTCCAGACTCTGCATGTACGATCTTGGTAACCAGACCCAAGTTACCCGACTCCACGGGAACAGGATATTGGGTGACCCAGAGCCCATGCGACAAAAGCGCCCCTCTGCAAGCTTCGAACACGGAGTGAAGCGTTGCGTACCGACTGTTCGTGAACGGATTATCCCCATCCTTTTGCGCAGGGACCAAGCTCTGCTGCACTTGGATCATCGCCTCTGCCAATTCCGTGATTTCCTTCGAGCACGTATTCTCCATGATCTACCTCCTGAAAATAAAGATCCCCTGTCCGGACTCGGACAGGGGATCGACATGAAATGACCGGTTGAAGCTAAAAAGCATTAAACTTCATAATTGTAATATATATCTGAATATTCTTGAAAAGCGTCGTTCTGTGGTCCGAAGGGCCGAGGTCTCTTCAGTCTTTGTGGGCTTGGCCTCTGTCATGCCGGAGGCCGCGAGTTCGAGTCTCGTCGGCTCCGCCACTAAAGAACAACTAATATTCGGGGATTTTACAACTCCATCGATTCTCAAGTGCGCCATCACAGAAGTCGATACTTGAAACAGAATACGTATGGGTGTATTGAATAAGTCTGTAAATC